>Ga0115000_10000328_pt1 | contig 44523 bp, 60 predicted proteins | sample ArcticOcean_MG_C_6_FD_89690 | JGI IMG/M metagenome (GOLD analysis project Ga0115000, IMG submission 89690) | Marine microbial communities from western Arctic Ocean - ArcticOcean_MG_CB8_128 | ecosystem: Environmental > Aquatic > Marine > Oceanic | place: Arctic Ocean: Canada Basin | collected...
CAAGATTTGCATTTTTAAAATATGCACCGTAAAGGTAGGCCCCTTCAAGATTTGCATTTTTTAAGTTTGCACCTATTAATACTGCACCCTTAAGCTTGTGATTTTTTAAGTCAGCAAAAATTCCATCATGCCCGTTTGAATCCAGCCATTTTTTATGATTAGAGAGAATTTTTTTTAAGTCGGAGATTGTATCGGGAGAATCGGCGTTTGGATTGTTCATCCGGCTATTGTACATCTATGCCAATTCCAGAAGCAAGCATTGCGAATTTTTTATAATAAAATTTTTTAGGAAGCCATTACCTGATCATAAAGTTTTTTAAATTTTTCATTTGATGGATCGGCTTGCAGTGCTTTTTCTAACGACAGTTTTGCCGAATCCTTATTCTTAGCTTTAAGTTGAGTTGTGGCCAGCTGATAATAGGCTTCTAGGTAATGAGGGTTTACTTGCAGTGAACTTTGAAAAGATTCGATGGCTTTGAGAATATTTCCTTTCGTATTATAAAGGATACCAAGATTGAATTGGGTGAGCATACCGTTCGAATCAATTTCGAGAGATTTTAACAGGAAAGATTCTGCCTGTTTGAGATCGCCTGCTAACCGATAACTATCACCCAGGTTATTTAAGAAGGTAGTGTTTCCAGGCTCAAAGGTTATTGCCTTTTTATAGTAATTAATGGCCTTATCGAACTTTTTATTAGTTTTATAAATATTACCAATATTATTTAATGCTTTTCCATCATTGTCATCATTTTTCAATGCGATTGCATTTTCCCAATCGATCCGGGCTTCTATTTTTTTTCCGGAAGTGTAATGAACCATTCCCAAGTTGATATGCGCTTGGACATCTTGGGGATTAAGGCTGATAGCTTTTTCGAAATTCGTTTTTGCATTGCCATGGCGGTTCATGCCAAATAAAACAAGTCCTTTTTTCCGGTAAATATCCGAATTTACAGGATTGAATTTAATGGCTAAATCGAACTCTTCTAGAGCATTTTTAAAAAGGCTCAACTGAGCAAACTCAAGACCCAGCTGATAGTGAGACTCCGACTCTTTTACATCGATTTTAATGTCATTGGAGGTACAGGCGGAAATGAGTGAAAAAATTAGAGCGATGAAAATTATGTATCTCATAGTTCAGATCCTTTGAACAATAAGTAGTAGGAAGAAAAAAAGGGGGCCAACCATCAATGGTTGGCCCCTGGATAGAACAAAAGTTCTAGTTGATACCGCGGGCAGGTCTAGGGAGAGCATTACACCCAAGACATGAGGTCCCTTCTCCCAAAGTGGAATTTGCATTTGCAGCACCACCTAATGTGGAATCCGAGGCATCGCCAATAAACTCCATGGCAAATCCGGTTCCAGATGCTTCAACAAAAACAATGCCCCAGATATTGAGTTGGGCTAAGTTATCAAACTTTTTAGTTGTGCCAACCGTTACATCTCTTAAACCCGCAGCAAGTCCAGGACGCTCACTCACTGTTGTAATGCGGATAGAACCGAATTGAGCAGAATCAACCGTATTGATTAAGTGAGTTCTAGAGTCCGTAAAAGAGCTATTCAGATTATTAATGGTTGCATGGCTCTGGTTCACCACAAAAACGCGATGGGTTTCACCAGCATCTACAGTAAATATTTGTACTCGACCTGCAGCATTATTTACTGTTGTGGTCATGTTTATAACTTCTAGAGCTACCCCTATTTGTGTTAGGGCAGAGTCCAGAGAGGGGTGACTGATACCAATGAAAGTATAACTGTCATTTGGAACAGCTTGTGCGTATGGCGAAACAGCTAACCGAGAGCTAAACCGAGTAGCGTCCGCCTGAGTTTGAGCTTGTACTGATTGGGTGAAAACAGCAAACCCGAAAAGCATAAGCAAAATTATTTTATTAAACTGTTTCATGGATCTATCTCCTAGTTGGAATATTCATTACATTTATGGAATATTGAGCAAACACTATGGTGCAGCCGGACCTGATACATCGATTCCTTGACTAGAATCTAAGGTTCCTGCTGCCGCTGAATCGTGCATGTCTCCAATGAACTCCATAGCGAAACCTGTTGAGTTTTGCTCTACAACCACCGCACCCCAAAAAGACAACATCGTTGCATCGCGGTAACCAGCACCCAATAAACCTAGATCGTTTGTTGAAGTTGTCGGGGAAGTAGCAATTGGGTCAATGCGAAGGTGCCCATGCTCAAAGTCGGTAGTTCCTGTAATGAAGTTTGCTGTAGGGATGGAGGTCGGGTTAACTGAAGTGTGACCTGTCCTGGTAATGAATATTCTTTCTGTGGTTCCTGAAGTAATAGTAAATGTTACTGCAGTTCCAAATGCGGATTGATCATTCTTAATCGCGTTGATCGTCATGCCGATTTGGGAGGCCATACCAGAAAGAGAGGTGTGGCTGACCGCAATAAATGTATATGAGCCAGAATCTGACTGCCAGTATGGAGAAACAATTCTGGAACTATTTTCTATAGCAAAAGCATTCCCTGCCAAAAGGGCAAGAAAAGCCAATATTGCGACTATATTTGGAACTCGCGTTATTAGCTTGGTTTTCATTATACTTCTCTCCTATATATATGCTTCAAAATGAAATTGATATCTAGTTTGGATAATTCTTAAAACGTATTTTTACCTGACACCTCCTTTTTGATTAAAAGTTAAATTATTGTGCTGTTCGCACTATAAAGGGTAAGGCAAACCCCTATCCCATTAAGTATTATAGTATATATAGTCTTATGAGCTTTTGTTATTTTTAGACTCACACCTCACAAGACTAAAATTAACCCGCTTATTTACAAATATTTATACCCTTTTTCATCCTGTGAAGATGTTGGTATAAAATTTCAGAGTAATACTTTACATAGTTTATATCGGTAGCTACTACGGAATTCTTTAGAGTTATTTTGAATGGAGTATCTTTTATGTGGTTTTGGCAGGTGACAACTTAACATATTGAGAATTAAGACTTTATTTGCTATATTTGATTTATGATTAGGGCAACTTGAATGTTTTTCACCAGAATTATTGGTTTTTTTCTTGGAGTTATAATGAAGTATTTAATTTGGAAAACTCATGTAATCTTGCTATTGGGAGGTTTTCTGTTTTTAGGTTGTGCGACTACAGACTTAGTGGATTCTCCGCCAGAAAAAAATGAGCTTGCCCAAAAAAAATTTAGAGAAGCTCTTCAGTTTGCTTCATTAAATCAAAGAAGTAAAATGATGAAAGCACTAAAAGAAACTATTGATCTAAACCCAAACAATGCAAATTCCCATTTTATCTTGGGAAGGGAATATTTGATTAATGGGAATATTGATAAAGCTGAATCGGAATTTTTTAAAAGTATCCAGTTAAATAACAGATTAAAAGATGGCTACCAACAGTTGGCGCAAATTTATATGCAAAAAAAGGATTGGAAAAAAGCAATCCGTTATTTTAATGAAGGTTTATCACTACCCGGTACTAAAGACCCTCAACAAATATATAATTGGTTAGCGCTATGCCATTACTTTCTTGGAGACCGTGATCAGGCCGAAATTGAATGGAAAAAAGCTTTGGATATTAAAGACAATGCCGCCATCCGATTAAATTTAGCATTGGCATATCGAGATGGATCCAAATTTGATTTGGCAAAAGCTTCTCTGGAAAAAGCTGTTGAGCTGAGACCTCGCTTTTCACAAGCACATTTTGAGTTGGCCCAACTTTATATTAGGGAAAATCAAAAGCAAAAAGCAAAAAAACATTTTAAAAATGCGATCTTATATTCTCCGAGTAGTGAGTTTGCAAAGCAGTCGAAGGAATATCTTAAAAATTTCAGCGAAAATAACTAGTTATTCATTATGGTAGAAAACTTTGGATTATATTTAAAGCACGAACGTGAATTACGAGGAGTTCCTTTGGAAGAAATTTCGGGAGCGACAAAAATTCATATTCGATTCCTGAAAGCACTGGAAGATAACAAGTTTAATGAGTTACCGGGTGAAGTTTTTATCAAGGGCTATATTAGATCATATGCGAATATCATTGGCTCTGATGTAGAAGAAATGCTGAATATTTATGAAGAGTCCGTAGGTAATAAAATTGAAAACAGTTCGGACTCGGTATCTTCATCAAATATCTCGGCTAAAAAATTTATAAGTTTAGCATTAATAGGTTTAATTATTTTAGCTCTGATTTTTGGAATAAAATTTTTAATTTCCAGTAAAAACAATCCACCTGTAAAAAATGCAGAGCGAAATGAAAAACAAGATGCCAAACTTCCCGCACCATTATCAATAAAAGATCTGAAAGAGAAAACTTCTTTAACGGTTGAAGGCAAACTGTCAAAGGAAAGAGATATACCTATACCCCAAGAGTCACAGGCTCTGGTAACGGAATTAGTTTCTTCCAAGCAAAAACCTGACATTGAAAATCAGATTAATAGTTTGGTTCTTGCAGAGAAGGAAAATCCTCCAGTTATAGAAAAACCCTTAAAGTTGACCATTAAGGTTAAGAACAATTCATGGTTCAATATGACCATTGATGATTTTCGAGAAGAAGATTTCATTCTTCCCGCAGATGGGGAAAAAATTTATTGGGCAAATAACTTTTTTCGATTAACAATTGGCAATAAGCAGGGTACCGAGATAATTTTAAATGGAAAAATATTAGTGATTCCAGAAAGTAAGAAGAACGTAGTAAAAAACTTTATTATTAATTCTAAACTAATTGAATGAGCCGTGGCAAAAATAGACGCATTTTTTAAGCTGATGAACGAACAAGGTGCCTCCGACTTGCATCTGGTTTCAGGTTCTCAACCTATTTTAAGAGTTCATGGGGATATGGAGCGGATCAAATACAAAGCTCTGGGTAATGATGAATTGAAGGTGCTGCTTTACGAAATCGCTCCGGAAAATAAAATAAAAATTTTTGAAGAAACCGGCGACGTCGATTTTGCATATGAAATTCCTGGATTGGCCCGATACCGTGCAAACTATTTTCAGCAAAAATGGGGTGTCGGCGCCGTATTCAGGGAAATTCCGAGCAAGATATTAACCTCGGAGCAACTGGGTCTGCCTAAAGTAATCACTAATCTTTCAATGTTGAATAAAGGGATGGTTTTAGTTACAGGGCCAACGGGTAGCGGAAAATCAACGACCCTTGCGGCTATGATGGATTATGTCAACAGAAACAAAAAAAGCCATATCATCACCGTAGAAGATCCGGTCGAGTTTGTTCACAAAAGTCAAAACTGTATTGTTAACCACCGAGAAGTAGGTGTTCACACCAAAGGTTTTAAATCGGCATTACGTGGGGCTCTTCGGGAAGATCCCGATATTATTCTTGTTGGTGAAATGCGGGATCTGGAGACCATTGAACTTGCTTTGGAAGCGGCTTCAACCGGTCACCTGGTTTTTGGAACATTGCACACTCAGAATGCCGCCAAAACGGTTGACCGGATTATCGATGTTTTCCCGGCGCATCAGCAAGCGCAAATTAGAACCACCCTATCCGAGTCACTAAAAGGAGTAATTGCTCAAAATCTGTTTAAGCGAATAGATAAAAAAGGCAGGATGGCAGTATTGGAAGTTCTGGTTATTACCCCTGCGGTTTCTAACTTGATTCGGGAAGGAAAAACTTTTCAGATTCCATCTGCAATCCAGACGGGAAAAAAATATGGTATGCAGTCTTTGGATGATGCAATTTTAGAAGCTTTGGAAGCAAAAAAAATCAGTCCGGAAGATGCCTACGATAAATCTATTGTCAAAGAACGTTTCCTTCAATTTTTAAAAACACCTCCTGATTTTATTTGAGTTCGCTAAGAAAGGCAGAAATAGATCATATTTTGACTACAATGCTGGGCGTTAGGAAATATATCCGAACTTAATATTACTGTAGGAAAAGCATTTCAGGTGGAATCTTCAGGGCAGTTGAAAGGTGTTCCAATTGTTCCTCCGATAGAAAAGTTGACTCTATTTCAGGCAGAAATTTTTGGCAGCGTGACATTAGACGAGAATTCTATTTATCAAACTCTGATAGAAATGCCGATGGTGACTCGAAGGAATATCTTTTTCGCTTTTGTTGGAATGAATTTTAAATCTCTCAACAATATGCAGGCCTTTCAAAAAAGCGCCAATATTTTTATCAACGAAAAAGACTTGGAAAAATTGGGAGACATATTAAAAAATCTATTTCTGAAAATGATATTTTTTATAAGGTTTATAAAGAAACAATTCAAGCAATAGGGAAAGCATGAGCCTGAAAGATAAACCGATAAACCAGCGTTATTCCGACGGAGATGTCATTCTTACCGAAGGAATAATTAGTAACAATGCATATGTTGTTCTAAAAGGTAGTGTAAGGATAACAAAAAAATTGATAGAAAAGTGGTATCGGTGGGAACTTTGAAAGAAGGGGATGTGTTTGGGAAAATGGGGCTCATCTCGCAATCGGTTAGAAGTGCCAATATATCTGCCATCGGAGATGTGACGGTAGGAGTTATTGATAAAGAAATATTTGAAGGTGTAATGAATAACCTGCCTGAAGACCTGAAGCCCATCATCCTTTCGTTGGTTGAGCGACTAAAAATAACGACCCAGCTACTAACACGGATTGGGTTGGAACTGGAAACCACACGAAATAAAATAAACTCCTATACTTTGAAGGAAAAAGAATAACCCGTTATGGCAACTTTTATTTATAAAGCCAGAATTAAGGGGAAAATTCAATCTGGAGAAGTCGAAGCAGATGACAAAAAATCTGCCGTTGCAAAATTAAAACTACAAAAGATTCGTCCTACAATGGTTAAGCAAAAAAAGGCGCAAAGTGCTTTGTTTCGACCTAAAGTCCATAAAGTTACAACTCGAGATGTGGTCATTTTCACTCGCCAATTTTCCACTATGGTGGATGCAGGGTTACCGCTGATTCAATGTCTGGATATTCTTGGCAAGCAGTCCGATAACCTCACCTTTGGCCAAAAAATATTATCAGTTAAAACGAACATTGAGATGGGGAACAACCTTTCTGAATCAATGAGAAAATTTCCCGAGATATGGGACCAGTTATATTGCAACTTGGTTGAAGCTGGCGAGGTTGGCGGAATTTTAGATATTATTTTAAGACGTATTGCAGAATACATTGAAAAAAGAGAGGCTCTCAAAAAGAAAGTAAAATCTGCGATGGTTTATCCGGGAGCCATTGTTACCGTTGCATTTGTGGTTGTGGCATTTTTGATGGTTTTTGTAATTCCTTCTTTTGCCACGATGTTTTCGAAAGGAGGAGCTGAACTCCCAGGCCCAACCCAAATAGTAATGGATGTCAGTAACTTCTTTCAGAATCAGTGGTATGTCATGATCGGGGGTTTCATCGCTTTCTTTTTTACCTTCAAGAAAGTTTATGCGACTCGAAGAGGTAGAATAGAGATTGATCGAATAGCTTTAAAACTTCCTGTATTTGGTATGCTAATCCGAAAAATTTCTGTTGCAAAATTTACTCGAACTTTAGGCACCTTAATTTCAAGTGGTGTTCCTTTGATTGAAGGTTTGGATATCTGTGCACGAACAGCGGGAAACACAATAGTTGAGATTGCCGTTATAAAAACCATTGAAGCTATTAAAGAAGGGGAAACGATTGCAGCGCCCCTTGCGCGTGAAAAGGTTTTTCCTGCTATGGTTATCCAGATGATTGATGTTGGTGAAACTTCAGGGTCGCTGGATAAAATGCTAGCCAAAATTGCTGATTTTTACGATGAAGAAGTAGATACCGCTGTGGATGGTTTGACAGCATTATTAGAACCCATGCTCATGGTGTTCTTAGGTTGTATCGTGGGGTTTATCGTGGTGGCTATGTATCTGCCCATTTTTAAAATGGGAGAAACTATTTAGTTTTAGAGTTTTTTTCAATCCGATATGATTCGCGATCTAAATAATACGGATAAAGAATCAGAGCAGCGGATCAAAAGAATAATGCTGCTAAGGGTATTTTTCCTGACTGGTTTCGTACGCTTGTTACTGACCTTTCAGGAACGCCTGGAAATCACCGCTCCAATCGGTCCTCTATGTGTAGTAATAGGTATTGGTTTTTTCTTCTCGCTTATACACGCACTCCTTTTAAAATTCTTACCTCTTGCATTAAGAGCTTCTTCACAGGTGGTCGGTAACCTTTTCCTGGTAAGCGGCATCTTATATACCATGGGTGGAATAGACAGTCCCATATCTTTCCTGTTCTTATTTGTAATTATTACAACCAGTTTCATGCTTCTCAGAGCTGCTGTATTCTTGACGGCCTCAGGTGCCATCATTATTTATGGTGTACTAATTGATCTAGAATATTATGGTTTTATTACCCCGGTCTATTTATTTCCTAAATCAAAATTATCATTTGAGAGTGGTTATGTTTATTATATTATTTTTCTAAATATTGTTGCCTATTATACAGTTGCATACCTCAGTAGTTTTCTTTCTCACCGGTTAAGGATAATTAAATAAGAATTAGAACAAACCAGTTTGAATCTGGAAGAGCAGAAAGCTCTCAATCGGAATATAGTGCAGTATATGGGGAACGACTTAGTAACGATTGACCATGAGAGAATCATATCTTCGATAAATCCGGCAGCGAAATATTAACCGAATTTACTTCACAAGAAAGCCTTAAACAACATGTAAAGACTCTTTTTTCACCCACTCAATTAATAAACTCTTATTGAAAAATGAATCTATTACCCTCCCTGAGCAGATTGAAGTAAAGTTTATGAGAAGGGATGGAAAGAAAATATTTTAGCGAAAAAAAACAGCACCCTTTCCGATTTTAATGTTCCAGTTTATATTCTGATTTTCGAAGATTTGACCGAAATTAAATTTATGCAGAATGAAATGCTCCGCACCGAGCAATTAGCAGGGGTAGGAAGGTTCTCAGCAGGACTGGCACATGAAATTAGAAATCCATTAACATCTTTAAATGGGTCAATACAGGTTTTAGCTAAAGGACTCAATCTTGAAGATTCTTATAAAAAGCTGATGAATATTGTTATTAAAGAAACATACCGACTCAATACCATACTTTCTGATTTTTTAACTTACTATAAGCCAAAAAATACAAATACCATTGTAGATTTGACGCAATTAGTTCAAAATGTAATCATTCTTTTAAAAAATAATGAAGACTTTAGTCCTGACAAGAACATTATATTTCAGGAGTCAGCGGATCATCTTATTTTTACTGGAGATGAGCAGCGGATCAAACAAGTGATATGGAATTTGCGCATAAATGCTTTGGAAACCATGACAACGGGCACGCTTACAAAAAAACTCAAAGACGTATCTGCTTATCATAATCACCACTTCCAGGCAAATAGAAGGGGTTGGTCTCGGTTTAGCCACCGTGTACCAGATTGTTCATAGAAACGAAGGTACTCTGGATGTAAAAAGAAGCCTTGGGGAAGGAACCTGTTTTACGGTTTTTCTACCGGATCTGGAAACTTCTTTATCCCTGGCATCCAATTAAAAAAGGAATTTCAAATGTCAGAAAATCGTGGACCTATAAAAATAACCGATACTTCAGAAATTGCTGTTTGCACTTGTATGCAATCGAACCACTGGCCTTTCTGTGATGCCACGCATCATACAACAGGGGGAGAACCTGAAATATTGGAACTGGATAAATCCAAAATCTATTATCTCTGTGGTTGCTTTAGAACTAAAAAGCGACCTTTCTGCGATGGCTCTCACAAAAAAATAAAAAAACCCTAATTAACATACAAAGCCGATCGACCCTCCCCATTCCCTTGAAGTTTGATTGCGGTATATTTATTATGCTCGTGCAAAATTTTTTATTAAATTGTTTTAGACAGTTTATTTTAATTAATATTATTTTTAGCAGCACTCTTTTAATGTCAGGTTGCGTCTCAGGCATTAAAGACGATGCTAAAGAAAATATGATATTTATCCCGCAAGGATCTTTTACAATGGGATTTAAAATTGACAACGATCATGAGTGGGGCGATATGGATGAAGAACCAGTTCATCAGGTAACCCTTTCTTCATACTGGATAGATAAATATGAAGTAACCAGTTCAAATTTTTCAAAGTTCCTCAATGAAAATAAGAATGAGGCTCACCGTTTTATGGAGATCACCCCTTCTGTTACGGTTCAATTTGATGATAATATTTACCAACCCAGAAAAGGATTAGAAAACTATCCTGTAAACCGCGTATCGTGGTTTGGTGCCGATGCCTATTGTAAATGGAAAGGAAAGAGGCTACCAACCGAAGCCGAATGGGAAAAAGCGGCAAGAGGAGATGATCAGAGAATATTTCCTTGGGGAAACGAATTTCCGGATAATAGCCGAGTCACCTTTAGAAGAAAATTTAGTGAAAAGGGGTTTCAAGTTATGGAACCTGTCGAGGGAATGAAAAATGGGATCTCCCCTTTTGGGGTTCATCAAATGGCAGGTAATGTTTGGGAATGGGTTTCAGACTGGTTCGATTCGGCAGCTTATCAGGATGAGAACAGAATAGACCCAAAAGGCCCAGAGTCTGGAATAAGTAAAGTACTAAGAGGGGGCAACTGGTATTACAAAGCCTACTATATGAGAACCACTTACCGTTTTAATGAGAGGCCAGAAATTTTTAAAGTCTGGCAAGGCTTCCGCTGCGCTCGCCAGGCAATGCCCGATGATAACTAATCATTTTCCATAAAGCAGACATTATATATTTTTTGAATACAAAGTTTCTTGTCTCCCCCGCTAGGGGACTTTTCTTTTGAGGGCTTTTTTAAGCATCCAGGGAATGTTCACTTTTGTTTTACAAAATTTATAAATTGCTTCGTTCAAAGTTAATAAAAAGCAATGGTCGGTTAAAATTCCGGCTTCGCTGCAATTAGAAATGACAACGGGATTATCGCGTTTCCAGGTGGTGAAAGCCCATTTAAACCATTGTTTCGAAACAGACATGGACTTTAGTGTTCGAAGTTGTTGATCGTTCATATCTGTTTCGAAAACGATGCTATCTTTTTGCTTTTCTACCATCGACTTTAAGCCTTTGCCAGAGGCATCGCTACCTTGACTGTGCGATTTTTTTTTCGGATAGGATAAATCTTGACCGACAAAAAGAATCGGATTACATCCCGCCTGAAAAGCAAGATCATAAGTAACAGATAATACAGTACCACCGGGTGTAAGAATGCCTACTTGCGGAACCATTTTTTGAATTTCCACAAGTGTTGGAATATCGGGTGCGAACTTATTAAAGAATAATATATCCCCTTGCCACAACTCAAGAATGTTGGGGTGAACAATGGTGGGAACCACAAGTGTTATTCCATGTTGGGAAATGTTGCTGAGAAACCGGGCAATTTCTTCTTGAGGGTCCAAAACAACTACAAAATTAGGAACGATATTATGCGATAACAAAGGTTTGAGTGCGGCATCGCAACAGAGGATGATAGCTTTTTCGCAGGCTTTGCGTAGGTACCTTATGTTTTTGTCCAGCGATGGACCGGCACCAACAACAATACAGGGAATATCACGAAATCTATTTTTAAGAGCATTCACACCGGGATTTCTTTGAATGGCATTCCGGTTACTTAAAAAGTTTCGTTGCCAGACTTGATTGAAACGAAGGAGTGTTGCAGATTTAACTTCGCGGATTTGTTCTTCGCGGTTCATGAATGTAATGTAACAAAGTCACCTGTCAGTAACAAGTAAACAAAAAAAAGACCCGGACAAAAAGTCCGGGTCTTGATAATAAACTTAAAATATTACCGAACCAAATTCACGGCCTCGGTAAGAAGATCGTCTGCGGTGGTAATGATTCTGGCGCTGGCTTGAAAGGCCTGCTGAGTTTGGATCAACGTAACGAATTGTTCAGCAAGATCAACGTTGGAAAGTTCCAGTGATTGGCCGACAATGGCACCAAATCCACCAGTTCGAGCCGTACCTAAAACAGGTTGTCCTGATTCAGCCGACTCTGCAAACAAGTTTTGTCCCTGACGGGTCAAACCAGAGGGTGCCAAAAAGTCTGCCATCATGATCTGAAACAGGTTATCCGTTTGTCCATTATTGAACAGACCGCCAATGACTCCCTTGTCATTGACAGTTAAACCAACTAAGGTTCCTGTCGTAAACCCATCCTGAACCAGGGAATTATTATTCGATTGCGCATTAAAGCCTGTTAACTTACCATTTGTAACTCCACTGTTATCAACAAGGTCCCAGGTTAGGGTTTGAGCGGCAGCAGGTGGATTGGCACCATTATAATCCATCACAATCGTTTGATCTGCAAGAGCTCCATTTATCGAAGCCAATTGTCCTGATGAATCAAAGGTAACTGTTCCTGAGGCGCCTGATGTTACAGTTCCAGCAGAGGGGCTGAGCGCATAGGACCATGAATTAGAACCTGCAACTTTGGTGTATTCAACATTCATAATAATCTGCGAACCTACAGAGTTAAAAAGGGTGACAGGTGTATTAAAAGTCGTTGATGCACTTGCAGCAGCGTTTAAGTTTGCGCCTATCTGAAAAGTGGTGGATGCTTGAGGTGCAGATTGCACGCCAGCTAAGTTAATATCTGATGTGCTGGTTGATGATACCCCATTGGTAATTTGATTGCCCTGCAAGATTTCACCGGTGATAGCTTGAACTAACCCATCATCGTTTAACCTGAACTGACCAGCTCGGGTATAGAAATTACCGGCACCGTTATTGACTACAAAAAAACCGGAACCGTCAATGGCCAGATCTAAGGCATTGGAAGAAGCTTCAAATGAACCCTGAGAAAATGATTGAATGGTTCCCTGCAGTTGCGAACCTCGGCCCAGCTGACTGGTCACCGAACCATTTGTCAAAATAGTGCTGAAGATATCACTGAACACCGCCTTACTTTCTTTAAAACCGACGGTATTAACATTGGATATATTGTCACCAATAACCGACATCGCTGCTGAATTACTTGATAAGCCTGTGACACCGGTAAATAATGTACTGATTAAAGACATATCTAATCTCCTCTTTCTAATTTCCTTAAATTAAAGACTGACTTTTGAAATTTCGTTTACAGAAACTTTTTGCCCGTTAACAATGGCAAAGGTTTCACCTTCCTCAAAAATAATATCGGTAACCACACCTGCGGAAAATGTTCCTGTTTCAACAAAGTTATCTGAAGCATCTTCTGCCGTAACGCCGAAGGTATATGTCCCCGCTGGTAGAGGTGCACCTCTGGAATCTGTACCTGGCCATACAAATTCTTTCTGACCTCCACTTTGATTACCAAGGTTAAGTGAGGCAACATTTGCTCCTGCGGAGTTAAAGATATCTATGGTTACTTCCGAAGCATCCTCTCCCAGTGAGAAGCTCAGAGTTTCGGTCTCTCCTGCACCCAACTCAAAGTTGTTGCCTGGGGCGTCTACCGTTTTACCGATTAGATTGACCATGGATGAATTACTCAATGCCAAATCAAATGCCTGACTGGCTTCCAGGTTATCGTTGATATTTGTTAATTGCTCCAGACTACTGAATTGTGCCAACTGCGCGGCGAATTCTTGTCCCTCTTGAGGGGCAAGCGGATCTTGATGTTCCAGTTGAGCTACAAGAAGCTTAAGAAAATCGTTTTTACCCAGGCTGGCTCCTGAAGCTAAGGAGCTGCCTTCTGATTTTGTGCTTGGAATGGGATTTATTCCTGCGATCATATTTTTCTAGTCCTTAAAAGTTAAATACAATTTTCCTTAAGCCAATACGCTAATCGACTGGTTTCCATCAAAGAAAAACGAGTTATTGGGTTCTTCAAATTCACCCTCGCTTCCGGATGAAGCAACTTGTTCATTACTTAGAGGGTTTGATGACTTTTCCTCGCCAAACTGTTTTCTATTTTGGTTTGAGCCTCCAGATTCACCACCGACCGTTACAGAAAAGCTGTCAACCTTCAGACCCTGTTCGCTCATTGCATCGCGAAGCTGGTTGAAGTTATTTTCAATCGTCTGCTTTACCGCATGATTTTCAGCAATGATCATTGTGCGTACAGAATCGCCCACCGTTATAATGTTCAACCGAACGGTTCCGAGTGAAGGCGGATCGAGCCTGATTTGAACTTCATTCTGGGCTCCGCCACCACGGGTGCTTAATTTATTTACAATCTGGCTTATGATTTTGGTTTCCGTAGCTCCACGCGCAATTAATTTTTCTGGCAGAACAGATTTGCTGGACTCAACTGCTTTGATTAGATTATCTGCAGCAGCGGTGGGAGCTTGAACCTGTAAGTCTGGAGCTACTTTAGCGGAATCAAGTCCTTTAACACTTCCTGCATCTTTCCCAGCATTGGTTTGGAGCAGAGTCGCTTGAGCATTGTTGTCGTTCAATAGTTGGCTGAGATTATTAGAGGATTGAGCTCCCTTACTTCTTAATGGTTCGGGTGGAGTAATACGCGGTGCTTCACTGACTTTTGGAGTTTCAGGAAGCTTATCTATTGAAGCGGCCCGATCTAATTTCTCTGCCTTTATGGAATTTTCCTTTACTTGAACGGGGACGTTTGTTTCATTTCCTTTTTCTTGTTGACCTCTATTTTTAGAAGTTTCGGATTGTTCAGTCGTTTTCAGCGTTACCTTTTCTGTAGAGATAGCTTCTTGCTGAGTCTGAATATCTTTTTTCAAATTAAGGTCAAAAGTTTTATCCGCTTCTTTTTGTGGAATGTTAGTGACATGTGTTGATTTAAGGTGGTCGAGTAAATTTTTTGCCAGGTCATCTGTCAGACCTGCCTTTTTGAGAAGGTTAATTGCTTCACCCTCATGTTGCTGAAGTCGAGCCAGCAGTTCACTTTGAGAAAGAGTATCTATATCCTTCCCTACTGCGATTCCATTTTGACTCAGACCCTGAGTGAGAGACTGCAATAAAGAATCAATATTCACATCACCTTTTAACCCAAGATGCTCTAGCAAAGCTTGAAACTGTTCTTGATCGATGCCAAGCTCATTCAATTTCGAAGCAAAGGCAGCATTTTCTTCCAATATGGAATCCTTCGTCACGGGTTCAGTTTGAGTGATCGGTTCATTTACGATTGCAGCGGCAGTTTCTTGATATTTCCCGTTATCGGTTTCGGGCTTGTCAGTATTATTTTTTATTTTAGGCTTGGACGTCCTGCCTACTTCGGCTTCGCTATTGTTATTGGCCGAATCACCAGAACTTAATTTCTGTGTTTTGTCTACCTGATCCGTAGCGTTGCTCAGAAAATCATTGAAGTCGCTATCACTTCCGCGATCTGCCTTTGGGGCGGTCGGCTCAACTGGGGGTTGAGAAGAAAACAAAGCTAATACACTTGAATTGCCTGGCATCGTTTAAAATCCATTTGTAGATTGTGAATAATATCTCGCAACCATCTCTTTAGCAAAAGCGGTGCCAAACCTAAAATAACAATGGAAACTTGTTTGTTTACAAAGTTTTATTAAGACCGGAAAGGTGGAAACCCACCTCCTCAACAGGAAAATACTACCCCCTGTGAGGGAAATTTTTCCTATTTAACAGTAATTGTTATTCGAGTTTTCACTTTTTCATACAGTTGATCGATAGAGTTTCTTACCTAAAATTTACAACTTAATGATGTATAAAAGGTTTTTTGAATGGCATGTCACTTGCTTTTCTATTTAATTAAGAATTAATTGTGGGACGGATATTTAAAGGAAATAGCCTGCGGTTATTCAATCCTCTTGGAGGCTCAGGAGAAAATATTTTGTAACTTGGTAAGTTTATAGGGGTTTCAATACATGAGTCTGACCGAATTCCTAATGGATCAAAAACCATTGTTAACTCAGGAAATACAATTATGAGCTATTGGGTGTTAACTATTTTTATCGGTGTGGTCAGTATTTTAGTATTTAGATTTCTATCGGTAAAACCAAAATCGGGCGACCCTGAACCAGAAGAGAATAAGGATTCTAGAAATGAGCCCTTGTCTGATTCACCAGAAAAGGTGGCCAAGTGGATTCTAAAACTACAAAAATCTCGGACAGAGGTGAAAATATGAGTATAATTTAATATTATATTTAGATCTTAAGGGCGGGGAAAATGAACCCATGTCTATCCGTGATGTGATGGTGCAGGTTCTACTTTCATTACGTCCGACTGAAATAATTCCTGAAAATAAAACTCAGTTGAGCCGATTATATAAAAAGGTAATGACTCCCCAGCAGGGCATCCTTTTTTAGGATAATGTTTTCCACATTGATCAGATTAAAGCCCCCAAACCACCAGACTCCTGGTTGGTTATTGCGACTTCATATAAAAGGCTAAACGTGATAGGCGCCATTAATACGGAAGTTCAACCCTTGAATGTTGAATCTTAGCAGAAATTTTAAGTCGCCTGTTCTCTCAGATAGAAACCCAATGCAAGAGAAATTGCAAAGTTATGCCGGGGGCCTCCCCTTGGATCTTGAGATTTGTTAAATTTTATTTACTGCAATATGAAAATCAAACCAGTAGATTTTATGTCTTTGTTTCGTAAGCATTGTAAAGATTCACTTTTGGAAAAGAGTGATGTATATGAAGAATCTTTGCAAGCGGCGTTTAAAGCTATTTTTTATTTATTTAATGAAAAAGACCAAAAAGCTTTGTGTAAGCTATCAGTGTCTCCCTGTACATTTGATTCGCAGACGGGAAGTAAGATATCAGAGAAGAACGTTGATACATTGCAAATCTTATCGAAATCGGGGCTAATAAAAAATGATCTCCTTAGTAAACGATACATCATCTATAGCTGGATCAAAGAACAACTAAAAGATTAAACTCCGAAAATGGATCTTCGAGAAGCACGAATACGGCATGCAATTTTTTATCTATCGATTTTTGATACTGCGGTAGATTTATTTTCCAAGGGTGGAGAAAAAGTTATCGAAGATTTGAAGTTGTTCTCTCAGGAATGGGAAAATATTCGTTGCGGATTGAGCCGGGTGCATAAAGGCAGCGTAGAAGGCAAGAAAGCTGCAGAATTATTCAGCTCCTATATGAGGGTTGGAAGCCAATTGCTTCGTTTTCGTATTTTCCAAAAAGAGTGCCGCAAATTTTTGGAGGCAGGATTAAAAATTTTTCAACGGCTGGGAACGTAAGATATAGAAACCTTCCACTTCCTTAATCTTGGAACTTTTTTAAATATGAAGATGCTAAAAATGTCTCGATCAGGCGGAATGTCAAATCCTCAACGAAATAATAATTTATTATCTTGCCACAAAAAAACCGGATTAATCTATACAGAGCTTATTAAAAAAGCAAATCCTTGAACGAATAAATGAATTTGAAATAGATCCGGCAGCAGGCTGGACCCGATTAGGTTTGGCATACGAGCAAAAAGGTGAATTGGAAAAAACGGTTGCTGCATTAAAAGAAGGATTGTATAAAGCCAAATAAATGGGTAGCGGACTTTGTCTGAGAAATATTTTCAAGTATTTAGGTTCTTGTTCTAAGAGTATGAAAGATTACCAGCAGGCGGAAGAATATTTCGAGGCCAGCCTCACTCTGGCTCGTAGTATTAATAAGCGAAATGAAGAAATGGAAATTCTACATAGATTCGGAAAAACGTACGTAGAACCAGGAGATATCGATCAGTCTATCCATAGTTTTAATGAAGGTATCGATTTGGCCAAAACCTCTCGCAATTCAAAATTTAAAGGTATCTTCCTTGCGCGAATTGGTGATACTTATGCTCAAACGCCTCAAAAACAAAAAGCGATAAATTTTATATGCAGGCTTTGGATCCTCTAAAAAAATCTAAAGAACTTGCTATGGTGGCTGAAATCAACTAACGGCTGAACCGATCAGCTGAAATCAAAACTGGAAGTATAAAGGCTACTTAAATAGAAAGTGTAGTGAGGCCCTTTCATAAATCTATGCAGGGGAAAGGGCTCATCCTGATGCAAGCCAGAACTAGTGAGTTTATAAAGATTGGCGATAATAAGATGATTAACTTCTACATAACCTGCGTTGAAGAAATCATGCATGATTATTACCTAGATCCAAAAGAATCCGAAATCCGCAATAGACTTAGCAAACAAATGGGAGCCTTACAGAAAAGCAATCACTACGCTTGTGCGACTACCCTCAAACAAAATTCCTCCTCTAGCAACCAAACGGCTTCAGTTGATGGTTTATACTCGAGCAGCTGAAATAGTTTTTTTGAACTTTTGTTGTATGCGTATTTTTTTAAGACATAGCCTTGTTTTTCACGCTATTGAGGTTTTACTAGGGCTTGATCAAAATAGTTGATGGACATGCCTGCATCAAGTACGACTCCTTGAGCGTTGATTCCACTTGAACGGTCGCTCAATAAAAAGATCGCTGCGTTGGCAGCTTCTTGAGTTGTAAGGGAATTTTTTCTCAGGGTTGCCTTTTCAGCATGGAGGAAGGAATCTACATAACCCGGGATGCCTGCAGAAGCAGATGTTTTAAGAAGACCGGGGTTGATAGAGTTAAAGCGGGTTTCAGAAAATGCGCTGAAAGATTTTGCAAGAAAACAGAGCGTTGAATCGAGTGCCGCTTTAGCGGGTGCCATGTAGCCATAATTTTCTGCTGCCATACGCGTTGTAGAAATTGAAACGGTTACAACAGAAGCTTTCTTGTCGAGTAAACTTTTCAAAGCATCGGACAATGCAATTAACGAATAACAACTTATGTCGATAGACTGCAAGAAATCTTTCCTTGGTGTTTCATGAAAAGGTTTCCAACCTTCCGAATAATTTGCAAAGGCTATCGAATGCACCATTCCATGTAGAATTTTATATTCTGCACTAATTTCTTTTTTTAGACGTTCAATGTCTTCCGGTTTTTCTACATCACAGATAAAAACAGGTTTTCCTGAGAGCAATTTATCGAGATTTTTTTTTCTATCTTCTGAGCGTACGCTGTAAAGAACGTTCGCACCTTCTTCTTCGAGAGTTTTTGCGATGTGCCAGGCCACGCTTTTTTTATTGGCGACCCCCATTACCAAAATAATTTTATTTTCCAGACTTAGAAAACTCATTTTACATCCTCAACCAACATGGCAGTGAACTCAAGGGTTACGGCGGTTTTGCCATTCACTGATGCTTTGCCCGTCATATAAGCTGCGGAACTTACCAGATCCTTTAGTGTTACTTCAATCTTTAGAGTGTCGCCGGGATTGACTGCGTGTTTGAGTTTTACGTTGTTGACGCGAGTAAGAACAGGAATTTTTCCTTCGTTAGCGATTCGCTTCCCCATCATAATCGCTCCCGTCTGAAAAATGGATTCAAAGATCAAAACGCCCGGCATAATCGGTCGGTCAGGATAGTGGCCCTGAAAAAACGGTTCATTAGGGTCGATGGTCTTTTCGGCTTTGATAGTGTTATCAAATTCTTCTGTTACTTTATCGACAAACAAGAATGGTGGGCGATGTGGAATGTATTGAAGAAAATCCTGCGACATTTTTATAGGCCTCCGGTTACCTCTAACACTGATCCGGTGATGTAAGAAGACTCTTTTGAAGCGAGAAACAAAACCGGTGTTGCAACATCCTGGGGTGACCCGAAGCGTTTGAGGGGAACCTGTTTTTTATAAGCATCCCTTTGTTCATCGGACAAATCAGAAATAAAATCTGTATCAATGAAACCAGGAGAAACACAATTCACGGTAATTTTTCTACTAGCTACTTCTTTGGATATAGATTTAACAAAGGCCACCTGCCCTGCTTTCGATGCCGCGTAATTGGCTTGCCCGGCAAAACCAACTTTACCAATGGGCGAGGTCAAGGCAATGATGCGACCATATTTTTGCCGCATCATATATTGCACGGCAAGTTTGCAGATATTAAAGGTTCCCGTCAGGTTGGTATTGATAACATTGTTCCAGTCTTCCGTCTTCATCATACCCACGATGGAGTCAGAACGGATTCCTGAGCTGACGACAAGGATTTGCAAGGTCCCGTGTTTACTTTCAACGTCTTTATAAAAATTTTCTACCTCGACATAACAGGTGATATCGAATTTATAAATATCGAGATATTCTGCATGCGCAACATTAGCTTCTGTAAATTTTTTGGCCTCTTCTTCGTTGCTTCGGTAAGTAGCGATGACTTTTGCCCCCGCCTTTAGAAACGCTTCGGAAACAGCTCGGCCTATTCCACGCGTGCCACCCGTTATGACAGCAGTCTGTCCTTTAAAATCGAATTCCATAAAACAATATTAAGTTAAATTGGGGAAAGAAGAAAGGAAAGAACGGAGTTATCTTAAGCCGAAACTAGGCTTGGGCTCAGTTGTCTCAAAAACTTATCAGTTTCATTGGCAACGATGACTCCGTAGTTGGCAGCCCCCAGCCAACCGGACATGATAATACCCACCGAGCCGGCATGAAAAAGACCGTTTATTTGATTAGGAAGATCACGGCTGACTTTGAGTCCCTCAAATTTTGTTCCGAATGAAGTACCCGACGGGTGCAGGGTATAGCGCTTAAAAGTTTTCGGTGTCGAAGCTTCTATATGGTCTATTTTGTTACGAATACCGGGGACATATTTTTCCAGCGCATCGAGGGTGTTTTGTTCCAAGCCGTGCTTATCGTGTACATATTCTTTTTCGCTGAGATTTGCCCAGTCCTTGTATCTTGCGTTGGTGGAAGATACGATTGAGTATCGATTGGTGCCGGGGCGAATTTCCGGATAATAAAATGAAAAAGTGCGACTGGTAATATCCTTACTTAATATTCTATCAGTGCAGTATTCATCGGCAACAGAAGAAAACAGCAGGTCACCGACATGCGGTACCGTTTCACCTTTTTTGACTCCCATATAGACCTGACAACTGGAATCGTTGAGCCGAACATCTTTCACTTCTTTAATATATTCAGGGTCAAAATGTTCTTCGCCAGTGAGTTGCTCGATGGTTGTTATGATGTTTGAATTTGAAAGAACGGATTTACAGGGAATATCCTGACCGTTTATGCGAACGCCCTGTACAGTTTTATCTTCCACATAAATTTTTTCGACCATACAGTGCGTGCGTATATCAACTCCATTTTTCAAAAGTTCCTTTTTCATTTCCTTAATCAAGTAGTCGGTGCCGCCCTGATAGGTGTAAACGCCTTTATCCATGAAGTTGGAGAACACAATGCCATAAGTAATTGCCGGCTCATCAAGAGTGGAGCCGTTGGCATAAGTGATGGGTTCCATCAGGAATCGCCAGACATCGGTGCGACCGGGAAAAAATTTTTCGAATAACTCGCGCGTGGTCATAACTACGTCATCGTAAAAATTCATTGCACGAGTGGTATGAAAGAATTCGTCTACGACTTCCTTAAGTATGCCAAAACGTTCTCTGAGAATATGAGTGAAATCCACTTTGTCGAAAGAGGTATTGAGAGAAAACTGGGGATTATCGAAACGGACGTTTTTAAGTTGAATAACTCGACTGGAAATATCTTGCGACCAGTATTTACGCAAGGTTTTTATCATGCCGCAGGGGAAACCGTGTAAGGAAATATCCATGATATGACCTCCCTTGCGCTTGAACCAAGTCGCCATTCCACCGAGGTTATAATGATGTTCCGCAAGTAAGACTTTATGCCCCAGCTTTGCGAGAAGGTTGGCCGAGGTCATACCAGCCAAGCCGCTTCCTATAACAACCGTGTCGTAGGCAGACTGTATGTCTTTTAGCCAGTCTCTTGGTAGTGGTGGTTTACTCATTTATTTATTTCCGTAAAACATGGAGGTTGGCCATTGAAATGCCACTTAAAGTGGCTCCAATGATACCTAAAAACCCCTGGTCGGTTCCACAGATAAAGAGATTATTTACAGGAGTTTTGCCGTTTTTTATTTTATGCGGAGACCCATATACAGCACCATTAAGGTGACCCGTATATTTTTTTATGGTCTTCGGCGTAAACGAGTCTAAAAATACCACATTATCGCGAAAATCGGGAAAAAATGTGAATACGGATTCCAACGCCCGTTCTCGCCAATGTTTTTTCGCCGCGATGTAGTCCTTTCGGGGCAATGTGTCCCATTGGGCAAAATTTGCGAGATTGGTTAGCCGGATCAAACCTTCTTTCATCGGCTCAGGGTAATCAAAATTGTTAGAGCAACAGAGAACCCCGGTGGTGACATTGATCATTTCATCGGGAACTTTGTAATCAAATCGCGGTTCGGTAGAGAAAAAGACGATGCTTTTGTCATAACCCAATTCTCGTGGTTCGCGGTCAACCACACATAAAGATTCCATAAAAGAAACCTGACCAGTTTCACATTCATCTGTTTCTTTCAATGCGGGTGTGCAACGGTTCAATGTTTCGACATACCCCATGGAAGAAATAACCGTTTCGACGGATAATTGCTCGCCATTTTCCAGAGTTACCGATTTCACCGTTCCGCGTTCTGCGTTGATAGAAGTTACTCCAGCCCCCATACGTAATTCTCCGCCCAATTGTTTGAACTTTTCTTCAAGAAGTTGCAGGATGTAATGCATTCCCCCTAAAGGTTTGGCGAAGCCTTCGACAAAGATACTTTTGAACATGATGACGAACTGATAAAAATCCATATCACCTTCGCGGGCATTGCCGTAGTACATCAACGGACAATTTAGCATGTCGATCAGTACTGAGTTTTTAATAAAACTTTCCAGGATGGCACGCGAGGTTAATATTTTTTCATCATTCAAATTTAGTTCATCAAAAGATAGAATTTTTTGTACAAGTTTGTTGAACCCGTCAATCTCCTTTGGGAACTGGTCGGCAACCTCCTGCCGAAAAAATTCAAAATCATTGGTAAATCGTAAAGAATGTTCGGGGAAGCGGATCTCTGACATATGCTGTTGGCACAGGCGAAAGTCGTCGTGGCTGAACCGCAGTTGCTTGAGCAGTTTCCCGAGGGGAGAGTTGCGAACTCCTTTGGGAGTGAAATTGGTCATCGCATGTAAGCCGACATCAAACGTTCGGTTCTTGCGAACGTAAAAAGAGTTCAAGCCACCCAGTACCGTGTGTTTTTCAACGATGCAGACTTTTTTATCGAACATGGCCAGGCGAATGCCGGCAGCCAATCCGGATAAACCGGAACCTATGATTACCGCATCGTATGCCATAACCTAACCGTTAGAAATTTATTAAAGGCAGATATATTAAACTGTGGGGGGGAAACTAGCTGGCGGCAAGTCTATCTTTCAAAAGAGGTTGCAAATAGGTGATGCAACCCGCCAATGTAGCTAGATGTTCGTAATCTTTTTCTGGAACTTCAATGTTGAAACGTTTTCTCAGTTCCATGACAATATCTAGAAAATCCATAGAATCTAGGTCAATCTGTTCCCTTAGCTTGGTATTGTCATCAATTGAGCTGATATCCTCATCGGGAGCGATATCCTCAAGAATGTTCAAAATGATCTGTCGTATTTCGTTAATGGTCATCAATATTTCTCCTTAATAACCCTTATTTTAGTTGAAGATACATCAGATTTCAAGCCCAAAATCCCCATTAGCGTGGGGAGGCGATAGGTCTATTCCAAAAAAGCTAATGAGACTGTTGGGTCTTTATATAGGTTCGCAAACATTGTTTCTCCTGCCAGGGTGGGTGAAAGGGGGTTCCGCTCATAAGCGGGGGAGCTACACCTGCTCGTCTATCCTGTAAATTCTTCCGAAAAATTGTTTGGCAGCCTTGTTATGCTTTTCTTCATCGGTTGAAGATTGGCGCTTTTTTTTAAAAACCTTTTGGGGTCGGTTTTTTGAGTCTCTAGGAACAGGCGTTTCTTTTGAGACTTTTCTGATTTCATCGAGAAACAGCATTTTTAAAAACCTCTTATAAGGGTATATAAAACGTTACGGCGTAACTTCCTGATAAATTAGCAGAAAATTCTTAAAAATTTGGAGAAGCGACGGTATATAGGAATGCTGCGACCTTACAAAGGTATTTCAATGATGTTCTTGAAAGATGCTGATCACTCCCATCATTGCTATTGCGGTTGCACTAATAAATAAAGCACGAGTCCTGTACCATTATCTCCAAACAGTTCCAGCTAATGCCCTTGATTGGAAACAAAACCCCAATAGAAAATAGAAAAATAAGATAGAAGTAATCCTGTTTTATATTTGCCAGTAAACAGACAAAAGAAACATAACAAAAACATCAAACCAACTTGTCCGAAGGAAATTATAAAAAACTTTTGAGCAAAAAAATCAACCCTCTCATTGACACCACTCATAATTTTCACCTGTATGCGTTTAGATCTGGCTCATGGAGCGTTGTGCCCTTTTTTGGGCGGAAGTTGTATAAAAATTTTCCCAGAGCAATATTTAATTAGCAATATAGATACCAATTCGATGCTGAAATTTTAAGTCACATGGAAAAATCAATTTAACAGGCTTTTTATCACCCTATTTGAAATCAAAAATAAAATATTTAGGAGGCAGAAAAAAATGATTTTAAAAAAATATGAATGGGATGGAAGAATGAAATAGTTTTAATTAGAGTATAAAAAGTTATACATGAAACTATTTTTTCATCGGCTAGGCGATAACTATTTCAAAAGGAGTGGGTTTATAGCTTGTAGAGATCGGGGTGCGACTGAAACTGGTTCAGCGCTGCGGAATAATCTTCCTGGGTATCAATTTCAAAACAGCCTTCTTCGGTGACTTGCCAGGAGTGCAGTGTCGTGTTCACAGCGAACTCGGTAAAAGGAATTTCCCAGAGAACGGGACGAAAATCTTCTTCCCTTTTTTCATATAATTTTACAAAGCTTGGTACATCTTCTTTAGATAGCATGAAGAATCCGATAGCTTCGCCGCCAAATCCAAAACCCGATCGCTCGTCTTTGGTTAATGCGCGCTTGGTGATGAAAGCATGAATGGTTCCTAAAGGGTTCAATAATACCTTGGCGCATTCTGCATCTTCAATATCTGCGGGGATTAACGCAAACGAAGAACGCTGCGCGTTTTCTACATAGTCCGTCAATGATTGAGGGGGATAGAGTACATCACCATCGAGGATCAATGTTTCTCCCTCGCAGTGGCGAAGACCCATCACCATTGAAAGAGTATTGCCTGTAGTGAGGTAAACAGGGTTTTCAATAAAGTGGAGAGAAAGTTGCAGGTTTAATTCTAGCGCATAATTTTTAACAGCTTCACCGTTATGCCCGATAATCAGATGGACCTTTTGGATGCCAAGATTTTGCAGACATTTTAAATGCCGGGAAAGTAGGGTTTCTTCACCAAAAGGCAAAAGTGATTTATGCGGTAAGTCTTGCCTGTCTAACCGTGAACCATAACCTGCTAGTAAAATTATTGCTTCCAAGTTAGACCTGTTTGTCTTTCAAGAGTTGCAACAAATCGGCAACCCCTCCAGCCCCATCGAACAAAACGTATTCTATTGTTCGAGTTATCAGGGGGGATATTAAAGTTTTTCATTGGCTCATTTCTAGAAGCAGAAAACGTTACGATCAAAACAAAAAACTATAGACCCATTACCACCGGCGGTTACGCCGGTTATTTGGTGAATGCCCAGAAGTGAGCCATGGGTGCATCGCTGCGATATCTTCTAAATTTCAGCAACGTGTCGAGGCCATCGGCGGTACGTTCAACGTTGCTGGATTCACCTGGAAAATCTCCCCAGCCTTGATCGTTTTTAATATCGATCAACCATCGAACCCCTTTTTCAATTGTCGGCGTATACTTTTCTTTGGTTTTAAACGTATCGGAGACAAGCATTAAATTCCTGCAGGCATCCATCGTGTGATCGGTATTTTCATTGTCCCAGCTACCGTTTTCATCTTGTTCTGTTATCAAAGAGTCGGCGGCTTCGAGGCACATTTTCTTGGCAAACTCGATACCATCCATAAAATAAGTAGGGACAAGAGTGTATTGCATCAGATGCGCGGTCGTCTCTATCCCGGCAGGATGGAATGTATCATCTTTCCATAGTCCAGAATCTTTTTGCCAATTAGAAATGTAATTGAACCCACGGATTCGCGCTTTGTTGATACGCGCATCGTCTTTTTTATCCTGGGTAACCTGATAGATTGTGAGAAAGCAGGTAACGGAACAAGTTGTGTCTAAATGTGACCATTCTTCATCGGCCCAATGCCCGTCTTCTTCCTGCATGGATAAAACATATTCCAGCGTTTTATCAACGGTGGTCTGGATTTCCGGGTCTTTCAGAGTCATGTTTCCACGGCATAACTTCAGTCCAACAAAAGTGGTGATCCACATGGATGTGATTTCGGTGTGCGATTCTTTCGACCAGCCGCCATCAGGGTTTTGTACTTTCACGCATTCCTGAAATTCCCGTGGTCTTTTTTCGGTAAGGTCCATATGGAGGATGCATCGCAACACATGTTCCAAAACTTCCATATCCTGTTCACCTTCGAGCAGGCTCCACTCTCCATGTTTAGACTCCAGATATTCCCATTCACTCTGAATTAGCGGGTTTAGTTCTTCCATCAAAATTGGGATCATAATTTTTTCTAGTAGGTTTATTAAAAATTCGAAATATTAAAGAAGGGTGTATTAAAAATTTTTATATAAGCGTCAAGAGAAAATGATTGTAATTTGCCGGACAAAAAATTTGTGGAAGGCAAGTACCTGATATTTTAGGGAAAATGATTTACTTCAGGCGTGAATATGAAATTTCTGGGTTCAGCAGTTTTGAATATTTTTTGGAGATCCATCCCTTTTTACCGAGTAAGTACTCAATCTGGTACCATTGCCCGGTTTCTTGAAACATAGGTATTATTGTTGCCGTGGGTAATTGAGCAACGACTTTGGCTTTGCTGGAAGGGTTGGCTCGAACGTTCAGGGGGACTGTTCTGGTAGTAATTTGAACTTTCATAACCGGTTTCATCGCAATCACTTTGACAGACGCTTTTTTTATTGCAGATTTCCCTCTAGATATTTTCTGCTTCTTTTCTTTAGAATAAGAAATTTCTGGGTTCAGCAGTTTTGAATATTTTTTGGAGATCCATCCCTTTTTACCGAGTAAGTACTCAATCTGGTACCATTGCCCGGTTTCTTGAAACATAGGTATTATTGTTGCCGTGGATAATTGAGCAACGACTTTGGCTTTGCTGGAAGGGTTGGCTCGAACGTTCAGGGGAGCTGTTTTGGTGGTAATTTGCACTTTTATAACCGGATTCATCGCAGTCACTTTGACAGACGCTTTTTTTATTGCAGATTTCCCCCTAGATATTTTCTGCTTCTTTTCTTTAGCAGGAGGCACATCCATAATGCTGGATTCCGAGTCCATCATAGGTTCGCCTTCAGGGAACTCATCTTCTTTTTGCATTTTTTCGGATCTTGGTGTTTCCGCGGCAACAATTTCGATCGTGTCTTCACTGATTACTGCGTCTGGCATAGATGATTTCGGCGTTTCCATCAACTCAGGAACAAAATGTTTTAATTCCATATTGGGTAGTGAAGATGGGTCGGTTCCTGCCATTGTGGGCAATTCTCTCGCTGCCTGTGGCCGCATTCGTGTGATCTGACGGCGTGCTTCATCCGAATTTTTGGGGCTGTTAGGATATCTGGCTAGAAAAACTTCATAGTCTTCAAGAGTGTTAGATCGCTTTACCTGTTCGAAAATGCGGTCTTCCATTGTTTCAATTTCCAATGCAACCTTTTCTATTTCGGGTTCTTCGGAAAGTTCGCCAATGCGCTTCAAAAAATGGATAGCCGCACCATAATCTTTATTCTCGCGTAGCAGGGTCACTTGAAACTTGAGTGTTCTCTTTAAATTGTCCCTAATTTTGTCGTCAAAGATTTCGAGGACCAATCCGGTTTCAAAAGCGGAAATCGCAGGGGATAACTGGTCGTTGGTGTAATGGGCCATTCCTAGATTGTTATAACCCCGAAATGACCTAGGGTTGTTTTCCAGAAAGCGTTTCCAGAGGTCTATCGAAGATTCCAGTTTGTTATTTTTTTGTTGTTGCAGGGCCAGAGAAAATAATTCGCGCTCAGCTTGAAGAAGGTGGTCTGGCGACATTTCAAAATAGGGGTTTGTGGTTCGGGGAACAGTGGCGCAAGCCCCGATCATAAAAATCCCTAATAATAAATTCCAAAGCAGAAGTTTTTTCATATAACTGAATAGTACTCTTTTTTATCTTTTGGTCAATAAAACTTGACTTGTATCAAATATGAAATAATCTTACTGTAACACGATCACTGGGGGTGTTTTTAAACTGAGAGTCCTTATCCGGACGACCCTTTGAACCTGATCTGGGTTATACCAGCGAAGGGAAGTGAAGCCATCTGAAAAGATAAGCTGCATTTCCTTAGTTGGGGTGCGGCTTTTTTTATGCCCTCTGTTTTCCATGATTTAGGTTTAATTTTATTGAGGTCAGGTTTTTCAGATGTTTATAGTACCTACCTTTTGTTTTTTTTTCAGGAGAAATTATCGTGGAATTGACCATCAATGGAGACAAGCGCGAGGTTAAGGTTAGCCAAAACCTGACTGATCTTGTAAAAGAGCTAGATATTCAGGCACCAAATTTCGCAATAGCGTTGAACCAGCAAGTGGTTCCGCGATCAAAATACGATTCAACCGCCATAAAAGATAATGATCAGGTCGAAATTGTGCATGCGGTCGGTGGCGGCATTTAATCAATAATTTATAGTTTGAACAGAAATCGGAAAGTATCGAAAAATATGAGCAAAGAATTTATGAAAATAGGGGATAAAACCTTTCGTTCCAGGTTGATTGTTGGTACTGGAAAATACAAAGACTTTGATGAAGCGCGGCAGGCTATAGAAATTTCTGGAGCAGAAATGGTTACCCTCGCCGTACGCCGTATTGAGCTAGACAAAAATAAAGATTCCATTCTCAATCATCTCGATCCAAAGAAATACACGTTTCTTCCCAACACAGCGGGTTGTTATTCGGTCAAGGACGCGGTGATGACCTGCGAACTGGCTAGGGAAGCGGGACTCGGCAACATCGTCAAAGTAGAAGTGATTGGTGATGAGAAAACCCTGTTCCCCGATAACGAGGCAACTCTGGAAGCTTCGAAAATTTTAATTAAAGAGGGTTTTCACGTTTTACCCTACTGCACCGATGATGTTGTTATCTGTAAGAAACTGGAAGCTGCAGGGTGCACCGTGGTAATGCCCTTGGCGGCGCCCATCGGGTCGGGATTGGGAATACGAAATCCATATAATATTAAATTGATTTTGCAAGCCGTGAAATGTCCCGTCATCATTGATGCGGGTGTTGGCACCGCTTCCGATGCAAGCCGCGCAATGGAGCTGGGTGTCGCAGGAATTTTGATGAACACCGCTATTGCTGGCGCGAAAGACCCATTGAAAATGTCCATGGCTATGAAAATGGCAGTGGAGTGCGGGCGCATGGCGTACGAAGCAGGTAGGATACCGAAAAAACTTTATGCCTCGGCTAGCAGTCCGATGGATGGCTTGATTGACCTTTAAACGGAGTAAATCACCCCAGCCCCTTTTAAGAGGGGTTCATTAAGTCTTCCCCTTTATTAAAGGGAGGCGGGGGGATTTATCGGTTGGTAAAATAAAATGAAAACATATAAAAACAACGATCTTGATTTTTTGCATGTCTATCTCATTTCTGATTTTCACCATCATCAGGAAGAGCCAATCACGAAGCAAGTAGAGAAGGCTTTGCAAGGAGGGGTCAGGGCGGTTCAGCTGAGAGAAAAAGGTTTGAGCCCGAAAGAGTTGCTGGCACAGGCTCTTGAGATTAAGCCAATCATAGAAAAGTATGACGCAAAGCTTTTCATAAACGATCGCGCCGACATCGCTGAAATTGCGGGTGCAGATGGGGTTCAACTCACCGAGACCAGCGTACCGGCAGGTGAAATTAAAGATAAGTTTCCGAACCTTATTATAGGTGTCTCGACCCATGCTAAAGAAGGCGCACTTCTCGCGGAAGCGGAAGGGGCTGACTTCATTACCTTCAGTCCGATTTATGAAACACCGTCGAAAATATATTTTGGTCCTCCGCAAGGACCAGAAAAGCTGGGTGAAATTGTAAAGTCGGTTCACCTTCCGGTGCTGGCTTTAGGGGGAATTAAACTAAACCGCGTTCCCGAAGTTCTGAAACAAGGCGCTCATGGAGTCGCCGTCATTTCAGGAATCTGGGACTCACAAGATATAAAACAAAAGGCATACGAATATATGCATCACTTTCGAGGAGTAACATCATGACAACACCTAACGGTAATGGAAACGGAAACCGACATGGAGCTACGGATGAAAAGATAAACATTTCCACCGATCCGATTTCTCCTAAATCTAAAAAGGTTTATGTTTCGGGAACACTTCATCCAGATATTAAAGTACCATTCCGCGAAATTTCTCTCTCGCCACCCACAACCGTAGTAGAGGGAAACGGTAATGGAAAAGGAGACAAGGCCAAAAATGATGAAACCTCGTTGATTGTCTACGATACTTCCGGCCCCTATACAGACCCCGATGCAAAAATCGATATTCGAGAAGGACTAGAGCCCATACGCCTTCCATGGATTACAGGTCGTGGCGATGTGGAATTTTATGGCGGCCGACAAATCGAGCCGAAAGATGACGGTTATCGCGAAGGCGAAAATCCCAATACTGAACGGTTCCCTAAAACCCGCGAAAAAGTTCTGCGAGCAAAATCAGGACAAAATGTATCGCAAATGCATTACGCGAAAAAAGGAATCATCACACCGGAAATGGAATTCATCGCCATCCGCGAAAACCAGAAACGCAAACAATGGATGGAAAATAGCGAACGTGAAGAACGCCTGGCTGGCAACTCTTTTGGCGCCAACCTGCCGCAGGAGATCACTCCCGAATTCGTTCGTGAGGAAGTGGCTAGAGGTAGAGCCATCATCCCAAATAACATCAACCATCCCGAGTCCGAGCCGATGATCATTGGCCGAAACTTTCTCGTGAAGATCAACGCCAATATCGGTAACTCGGCAGTCACCTCTTCTATAGAAGAAGAAGTCGAAAAAATGGTTTGGTCATCACGCTGTGGTGCTGACAATGTTATGGATCTTTCGACCGGAAAAAACATTCACACCACCCGCGAATGGATATTGAGAAACTCGCCCGTGCCCATCGGCACCGTGCCAATCTATCAGGCGCTTGAAAAGGTCAATGGCGTAATCGAAGACCTGACATGGGAAATTTATCGCGACACCTTGATCGAGCAAGCCGAGCAAGGCGTTGACTATTTCACCATCCACGCAGGCGTGTTGTTGCGTTATGTGCCGATGACGGCAAAACGCGTGACTGGCATCGTCTCACGTGGTGGCGCGATTCTCGCCAAGTGGTGTCTCTCGCATCATAAAGAAAACTTTCTCTATACCCACTTTGAAGAAATCTGTGAAATCATGAAAACGTATGACGTTGCCTTTTCATTGGGTGACGGACTTCGACCTGGTTCCACAGCCGATGCTAATGACGAAGCCCAGTTTTCTGAATTGGAAACACTCGGTGAACTTACAAAGATCGCTTGGAAGCATGAAGTCCAGACCATGATCGAAGGCCCGGGTCACGTTCCAATGCATATGATCAAAGAGAATATGGAAAGACAGTTGGAAGCCTGTGGCGAAGCGCCTTTCTACACATTAGGACCATTGACCACCGACATCGCACCTGGTTACGACCACATCACCAGCGGCATCGGTGCCGCCATGATCGGTTGGTACGGAACCGCAATGCTCTGCTACGTTACGCCGAAAGAACATCTCGGTCTGCCTAATCGGCAAGACGTTAAAGAAGGTGTTATCACTTACAAAATCGCGGCACACGCGGCAGATTTGGCGAAAGGCCACCCCGGCGCAAGAGTACGCGATGATGCACTGAGCAAAGCCCGTTTCGAGTTTAGATGGGAAGATCAGTTCAACCTCTCACTCGATCCGGAAAAAGCGTTGGAGTTCCACGATGAGACTTTACCGAAAGACTCTTCGAAGGTAGCGCATTTCTGTTCCATGTGTGGACCGCATTTCTGCTCGATGAAAATCACACAAGACGTTCGCGACTACGCCGAGAAGATGGGCATCGAAGATAAACAAGCCCTCGATGAAGGTATGAAAGAAATGTCTGAAACCTTTAAAGAAAAAGGCGGCGAAATTTATACCAAGCAAGCGTGACGGTTGACCCGATAGGTCAGAGCCCATACAGTAAAACAACGCTGTTGGGCTTCTGGCTATAGTTGGATAAGTTTCTTCCCTTGATAATAGCCTCCCCCTGCCCTAGAGGGACTCAAGCCCGATCATCTGAGTGCTTGAGTTAGGTGAGGATATTCTTTGTCATGATTAGCTTGTCGAAGCATCTCCCTTCAACGCTGGTATTTATTCATTTCCAAAATGCTGTTTGTGGTCCATGTTTTGATGAAGAATGCGGGTCACGAAAATTCCAGACGAGCTGATCACATAAAAAATAATATGGCTGGCATGTTGGTATCTATAGATACCTTCCTCTATATCATTTGCTTCGCGGCCTTTATCGAACTGGTTCGCAAGATTTTTAAGGCAACGATCAAAATCCAGTAAATATTTATCAGCTTGTTTCTCTCGAAAAGTTTCAAACGAATAGTGATAGATACCTGTTAAATCTTGATCGGCTTTTAGAGATAATTCATACTCAGCCATTTTTCATTTTATCTTTGGTGTCTTTTACAATGTCCTTGATCTTCCGTGGACTGGTTCCGCTGTGCAGGCCTTCCAGAACAGCAGTCTTCAAAGCTTCACGTTCTCTCTGGTCTAAACGGATCAGATCGCGGATGTAATCGCTTGCGTTAGAAAACTCACCCCCTTTAACTTGATCATCAATCCACTGGCGTAAAGTTGTAGGAAGGGAAACATTCAAACTGGCCATAGTAAATCCTCTTAAAAGATAACGATATATGCCATTATATGCCATTATCCGCATATATCGCAAGTATGAGATATAAATCCACTCTTTTTAGCTCAGAAGATTTCTTTATTTCGATAAGAATTCTAAACCCTCCCTCAGTCCCTCTCTATGAAGGGAGGGAAGTTTCGATATCTCTGTGGTTAAACATTTTTTCTCTGTGCTTGACCAAACCACCTGTAGGAATTAGAATAGCAACCATCTGATTTTTCAGGCGCGTAGCTCAGGGGTAGAGTACTTGCTTGACATGCAAGGGGTCGGCGGTTCGAAACCGCCCGTGCCTAATTTTTTCAAAGGTTTATTAGTATTATAATCAGGCATCATGCTGATGTGCATGGTGCTTTTTCATTTGTCGAAACAAATAAATGTAAATCACCCCAACCCCTCTTTAAGAAAGAGGGGTTCTAGAAAATTTTTAAGAAAAATGATTCCTAACGAAAAACCCAGCGAACTCGAAACCATTCGTCACAGTTGTGCGCATTTGATGGCGCAGGCGGTTCAAGAACTTTTTCCTGGAACGCAGGTCACCATCGGTCCCGTAATTGAAGACGGATTCTTCTACGACTTTTCTCGCAAAGAGGCTTTTGTTCCTGAAGACTTGGAGAAAATCGAAAAGCGCATGAAAGAACTCGTCGCCGCGGATACTCCCATCGTGCGCAGTGAGATTTCTCGTGAAGAGGCGATAAAAAAATTTAGCGATATGGGCGAGACGTTCAAAGTTGAAATCATTGAGGGTATCGACTCCAACGAACCGATTTCGCTCTACACGCAAGGCGATTGGGGCGACCTTTGCGGTGGACCGCATGTCGAATCGACCAAGAAGGTCAAGGCTTTCAAGTTACTAAACACTTCCGCGGCTTACTGGCGCGGGGATGAGCGCAACCCCGTTCTGCAACGCATTTATGGTACGGCCTGGAATACTGAAAAGGAATTGCGGGTTTATCTGAAGCGTCTGGAGGAGGCGAAGAAACGCGATCACCGTAAACTTGGAAAAGAGCTCGACCTATTTTCTGTTTCGGATGATATTGGGCCGGGACTCATTCTCTGGCATCCCAAGGGTGCGCGCATCCGCCACCTGATGGAAGATTTCTGGAAGAAAGAACATTTCAAGCATGGCTACGAAATGGTCATAAGTCCGCATGCGGCTAAAATAGATTTATGGAAAACCAGCGGCCACACGGAATTCTATAAGGACAACATGTTCTCTAATATGGATGTTGAAGGAAGAGAATATGTTCTGAAGCCGATGAACTGTCCTTTCCATATACAGATATACAAGACCAAGTTAAGAAGTTACCGCGATTTGCCTGTTCGATTTGGAGAGCTAGGCACCGTTTACCGTTACGAACGTTCTGGTGTTTTGCACGGATTGTTGCGAGTACGCGGGTTCACACAGGATGATGCGCATCTTTTCTGTCGACCTTCGCAGATTGAAGAAGAAATCACCAAGGTTCTCGATCTCATCGTTTTTATTTTACAGTCGTTTGGATTTCACGAATACAAAATTTATTTGAGCACACGTCCAGATAAATCTGTAGGCACGGATGAAGCGTGGGAGTCTGCAACTAAAGCTTTGGAAACCGCGTTGAACAATAAGAAGCTGGATTTTGAAGTGGATCCAGGCGAAGGTGTTTTTTATGGTCCCAAGATCGATATTAAAATAAAAGACAGTCTCAACCGTTATTGGCAGGTTTCGACAGTGCAGGTAGATTTTAATCTACCCGAAAAGTTTGATATCAGTTATATTGAGGAAGATGGTCAACGACATCAACCGATTATGCTACATCGCGCACTAATGGGTTCGTTGGAGAGGTTTTTTGGTTGTTTAATTGAGCATTATGCGGGGGCGTTCCCGTTATGGTTGGCACCAGTTCAGGTTATTTTACTGCCAATCACAGATAATCATTCCGATTATGCTGATAAAATAGCCCAACAACTTGAAGAATCAGGTGTTCGCGTAGAAAAAGACTTGCGAAATGAGAAGATTGGGTTCAAAATACGCGAAGCCCAAATACACAAGATTCCTTATATGATTGTTTTAGGGGATAAAGAAGTGGAATCTTCCACTTTAGGTGTTCGCAGGCGGCGATCGAAGGAAACGCGAACTCTTGATTTAAAGACATTTTTGGATGAAATAAATGAAGCGGTAGAGAATAAGACGATTGATTCAGCCGATTGATAAATATTTTTTTGAATAGGGAAGTTTTAAATTAACAAAAAACAGCGCATTAATAAAATGATCCGGGTAAAAGAAGTTTCTGTCATCGGAGATGATGGGGAGCACTTGGGCACCATACCTACAGAAGAAGCCCTCAGTATGGCAGAGGATCGGGATATGGACCTCGTAGAGGTAGCATCTAATTCCAATCCTCCGGTTTGCCGAATCATGGATTACGGTAAGCATAAGTACAAGGCCAGCAAAAAGGCACACGAGGCTAAAAAGAATCAGAAAATTGTTCATGTTAAAGAAGTTAAGTTTAGGCCTAACACTGATCAACATGACTTCGATTTCAAGTTAAAACATGTACAACGGTTTCTTGAAGCTGGCGACAAGGCGAAAGTTGTCATTTTCTTTAAAGGACGAGAAATAGTTCACCGTGAATTCGGACAGAGAGTTTTAGAGCGGGTCGCCAAGCAAACAGAAGATTTAGCTGTTATTGAACAAACAGCAAAACAGGAAGGCCGAACTCTGGTTATGATACTGGCCCCTAAATCTTTTAAGTCAAAAAAAGGGACTCCTTCAAAAAACCCTAAGCCGGCAGTAGTTAAAACAGTAGTTAAAACAGAAGTAAAAACGGATGCCCCTGAAATTCAGGCGGCATCGGCAGAACCCAGCACCGAAGCTGTGGTGCCAAATAACGAATAAGAGAGTTTACAATGCCAAAAATGAAAACAAACAAAGGAGCTGCCAAAAGGTTTAAAAGAACAGGCAGCGGTAAAATTCGTAGAAATAGTGCTTTCACCAGCCATATTCTTACGAGTAAAACAACAAAGCGAAAAAGAAATTTGCGTAAATCCAGCATCATGGCGAAGAGCGATGCGAAACGCATTAAAGTATTAATACCTTACTAAACCCTCTAGCGAGGGGGCGCAGCTTTCTTGGAAGAGAGCTGGGTGGTTACGATGAAAATAGGAGAACTTTAGATGCCACGTGCAGTAAACGGGACTATTTCCCGCAAAAGACGAAAAAAAATATTAAAGATGGCCAAAGGCTATCGGAGTGTACGTAGCACCGCATTCCGTAAAGCTCGAGAAGCTGTTGAGCATGGTCTGTGTTATGCCTACCGCGATCGTAAAAATCGCAAGCGCGAATTTCGACGACTTTGGATTGCTCGTATCAACGCTGCGGTAAGAGCAGAAGGAATGAATTACAGTCAGTTCATGTATGGATTGAAAAAAGCCGACATCCAAGTGGATCGAAAAATGCTATCTGACCTTGCAATTCATAATCAGGAAACCTTTAAATCCCTGACCCAGACTGCCCGCGCACAACTCGCTTAATATTTGCGAGCTGAAAATGCACCGGGTATTAAAACCGAATCCACCCCTTTTCAAAGGGGTGTTGGTCGGAAATCAGTATGATTGAAATCATTAATAAACTCCTTCAGGATTTCGATTCCCGCCTGAATTCCGTCGCTGACCCCAAACAACTCGAACAAGTACGAATAGACTTTCTTGGCAAGAAGGGTTTGCTCCAAGGTCTGATGAAAGACTTGCGCAACGCTTCTGCCGAAGAAAAGCCCAAGCTTGGGAAAGATATCAATCTACTCAAGCAACATGTCGAGCAAGAAATAAATAACAAAACGCTTGGTTCTAAATCTGCTGGCAAACCTGAAGAAACATTCGACACAACCTTACCGGGAAGAAAAGAACTGACCGGAACGTTGCACCCCATCACCCAAGTCATGGAAGAAATTACTTCTATTTTTTACGGGTTAGGGTTCCAGGTAGAAGAGGGGCCAGAAATTGAAACCGATTATTATAATTTTGAAGCACTGAACATTCCCAAAGACCATCCGGCGAGGGATATGCAAGACACGTTCTACATAGAAGACGAAACTGTATTGCGCACACACACATCCCCAGTTCAAATTCACACAATGGAAAACCGAGAGCCGCCATTACGCATCATTGCTCCGGGAAAAGTTTATCGATGTGATTCAGATGTTTCGCATACGCCCATGTTCCATCAGATAGAAGGATTGATGGTCGATGAAGGAGTGTCTTTCAGTCACTTGAAAGGCATCATGAATATTTTACTGCAAGAGGTGTTTGGCAAGGACACAAAGATACGATTCCGGCCCAGTTTTTTTCCATTCACTTGTCCCAGTGCTGAAGTCGATATCCAATGTGTGATGTGCAGCGGTAAGGGATGCCGTGTCTGCTCGCAAACAGGTTGGTTAGAAATCCTCGGTGCGGGGATGGTTGATCCCGCAGTGTTTAAGTCTGTTGGTTACGATTCTGAAAAGTGGACCGGGTTTGCTTTTGGTCTCGGAATCGAGCGCATTGCCATGTTGAAGTTTGGCATCAACGACATCCGCCTATTCTTCGAAAACGATCTCCGCTTCCTCAAGCAGTTCCCGGCGTGACGCCGAAGGCATTAGAACTATTCCCATAAAGTAGATCAATATTGCTTTTTCTACAGCTTAGTTTTTTATCCTCCTACGGAAGTGGACTCCAGATTTTATGAAACGAACTTCCCGAATTTTAGATCTGATAATCGGTTTAGGATTGTTATGTGTTGCCGGATTTGCAATGCTCTATTTCCTCATCAACGAACGCTTTGAATGGATTCCTAAACAAGTATTGGATTTGGCGCGTGATCCAGAAATTTTAAAAAGGCCAGCTGCAAAAAAATGTTCCGAATGCCACAAGGCCATTTACGAAGACTGGAAAGACAGTCGACATTCCATATCCTGGACCAGTAAAAATTTTATAGAAGCTTCGGAAAATCGCACTAAAGAAAAATGTCTTCCTTGCCACATTCCTAAATCGGTACAAGGTGAAAAACCCAGTCCGCGGCTAGAACTTCGTGATGAAGGCATTTACTGCGTTTCCTGTCATTTTATAGATAACAAAATGCAGGGCCCTTATGATCTGCTTGCGCCTCCTCACCCGACTTTTCGTAATCCTGATTATGTGCGCTCCAATTTTTGCGGTTCTTGTCACCAGAAAACTTATAAGGAGTGGAAGGCGACCGACGTGGAAGACACTTGTCAGGATTGTCATATGCCACGCAAAAAAGGTCGATTGACGCAGAAGGCAGGATTTAATTTATTGCATAAAAAAAGATGGGTAGGCGATCACCGTTTCCTGCATGGTGAAATAAAGAAAAAAGATGTGGTTATAGAATCGGAATGGGAAGAAAACTTTTTTTTAATCAGTCTTAAGAACCAAACCATACCGCATTCTGTGCCAACGGCTGACAATGGTGACCCCAGGCTTTATCTCTACATAAAGTTTTTTAACGAAGCTGGAGAAGAAGTCGACAACGCCAAAGAAATCATTGCTCCTCAACAGGAGACGGCATTACCATATAATAAAAAAATACAATATCGATATCGACTGTTTGATAAAATATTTAAAGCGAAAATTGAATTGAAATACCAACCTGCATGGTCGAAAGAAAAAACAATAGTGCGTGTCAAGACAGTGCATCGATAAATAATATATTATTATTTTAATAGAAGGAAAACCTAAATGAGTTTATTGCGAATTCTTTTGATTGCCGCAGCATTTGTTTTTATCGGAATACTTCCGATTCACGCCAAAGACATGATTGTAAAAGAGCCGCCTAAATCATTGAGCAAATATTATCCGCCAGAAAGCAAGCAACCCAAATGGATTCAGCAAATGCATAAAATGAGCACTCATTTTGGTGGTATTTTTGTGAATCTTAAAGAAAAGGATTTTGAAAACGTTGATATACACGCTGACAAGCTGGTGGAAGAATATAGAAAGACATCAGAAATGGTGCCGGAATGGGAAGAATATTTTAACATCAAAGCCGCAGAAGATTTTGCGGCTGCGGCAAAAACTCACGACATTGCAAAGGCCGGTAAAGCATCGAGTGGACTGGGTAAAACTTGTGGTAAATGTCATGCGGAGCAGGAAGTATCAGTTTGGGCTAAATTTTACTGGCCCCGTTTTAATAAAATAAAGGTCACCGACCCTATTAGTGAGAAAGAGATTGAGTTTGACGATTATATGGGTAGCATTTCATCTTCCTTTAAAGGTGTCACCGTCAATTTTGGTGAAGGTCAGTATGATCGTGCTGCGAAGGCATTAAAAGTTTTCAAATCGCGATACATGGAACTCAAATCAACTTGCTCCAAATGTCATGCGACGCAAGATGTAAAACGGTTTTATGTGGGTCAAGATGCAGACAAAGCATTTGCCGGGTTAAGTCAGGAGCTCAATTCAGAGAAACCAAACCCGGGAAAATTCTGGAAAAACATCGGTTTGATTGGAAAAACAGGATGCAAACATTGCCACCTGGTACATCGAACCAATTCGTTTATCCAGGAAATGTGGGAGAAGTAAAAGAGAAACCAAATAAAGGTCAAAGTTATTATTATAAATAGTTTTATATGGTAAAAATTTTATCAATATTGGTGGTTTGAGGGCTGCGACGGTATAATTTTTCACTTTTACGGTGTAACATATGAACTTGCAATCTTTTAATCAGATCTTTAGCAGGAGTCGTTAATGGCGATCCGTCAAAAATTAAAGCTGGGCGATGTTCTGGTTCAAGCAGGAGCAATTACATCTGATCAGTTGAATCAGGCTTTAGCCAAGTAGTAGGCTAAAAAAATTCCGATCGAACAAGCGATCGTTGAACTGGGTTTTATTACCGAATAAAAATTTCTGACCAATCTGGCGAGTCAGTTAAGAATCCCATATCTGGAAATGCAAAGAGTCAAAATATCGCAGGAAGCTATTCGCAAGGTTCAAGAAAGTGTAGCGTGAAAACATAAAGTGATTCCCATAAATATTGAAAATAATTCGTTGAAGTTAGCCATGACGGATCCGCTAAATATTTTCGCGGTCGATGAAGTAACGATTTAATCGGGAATGGATGTGATTACGGTATTAGCTGCGGAATCAAATATGGAACGGGCAATCCAGGAACAGTATGGAGTTGCGGCTTCTATTAAAGCGGCGGTGGCCAAACTTGTAGAAATAATTCTCAAATAGGCAATGGACGATGGTGCCAGTGATATTCATATTGAACCCAAACAAGACTCGCTAAGTATTAGATATCGAACTGCGTGTTTCCAAATATCCTACTATCTATGGCGAGAATATGGTTTTACGAATTCTCGATAAATCCAAACTGCTTGTCGACCTTCAGGGTTCTGGCTTAATAGGTCGCAACTTGGAAAAGAAACACGACCTTTTGGCTAAGCCTTATGGCGTTATTCTGGTAACCGGTCCGCCTGATAGTGTTAAAACCACGACGCTTTACGGTTTTCTTGCCAAACTTAATTCTCCGACAAGAAATATCAAGATCATTAAAGATCCGGTGGAATAAAGGTTGGACGGAATTCGCCAGACGCAAGTGAACCCGAAAGCCAATATTATTTTTGCCACAGGGCTACGATCTTTGATGCGCCAAGATCCAAATATTAACATGGTCGAAGAAATCCGAGATACGGAAACAGCCGAAATTGCTATTCAGGCGGCGCTGACCGGTCATTTGGTTTTGAGTACTTTGCATACGGATACCCCTAGCGCACTTTCTCGTCTTTCAGATTTTAAAATTGAACCTTATCTTTTAGCGTCTTCGATCGTAGGAGTATTTGCGCAACGATTCGTTAGGAAAATTTGCACGCAGTGTAAGCTGCAGCACGAACCCACAGTAAAAGAGTTTCAAGTTTTTTTTTCAGGGGAAATCGGCAGCCTGTAACGCTTTATCGCAGGGAAGGTTGCAAAGCATGTAAAAAAAGTAGCTATGCTGGCCGAATGGGAATATTTGAGATATTGATTATCACCGACGATATTCGTGAGCTGGTTCTTAAAAAAGCTGGGGATGTAGATCTCGAGCTGGATGCCAGAGAAACAGAAAACGTATTAAACACTTTTAATGAAATTCAGGGAATCTGGGTACCTTTTATTTTTAATGTTGAATTAATAATTCAGATCTGGCCAGAAATAAATAATAGTCTGAATCATCTTGTAAATAACAACGAAAAACTCTATGACACTGTTAATTCTACATTGACGAAGATGAGGGAAACCGTCGTTTCCACGACCATGTTAACGGCAGGTACTTTAAGATACCTTGTTGAAGGTATTACCAAAAACATATTTATTTATTCAAGATATAGAGATGAAAAGTATTTGGTAGCGGGATCAGAAAAAATAAAAAAGAGCTAACCGAATTTAAAAGGGCCTTTTGAATGGTGATAAAGAACTTGGCTTGGAAAAAATTAACTCGTCAACATCACGATAGAAAAATACTGGAAATTGAAATTCACTTTAATAAGCATAGCTAAAAGGTGAAGGCCATTTTTGAAAAACTTCAAATGGTTTAAAGTATGCTTTATTTTTAAGCCCTGAAACTGAAAGTATAATTTCTGTTGAAATTAGATATGAGTCTCCCAGTGTAAGCTTATCCACCGCTGCTATTAACCTGCAGGGTAAGGAGGATGGCTTTATGGATTAATTTATAACGGAAGAGCATGCTCATGAAAAATGGTGATTTCAAGCCAGCATGGGTATCCAGCAAGCTTTGGATTCAGGTTATAATAGTTCTTTCTTTCACTGGCACACCCATCTCGACTATGAATTGTGTGAAAATTTATGTCCTTTGATTGAAGTAAATGGTCTCACGGCAGTAAATGATGGTAACCGAACTGGAATAGCTAACTTTGAGGGGAATGATGCAGTGAACTATGGAAGTTCGGCCTCAAGCCATGTGGTATCAGGAACCGTTGGCTTTCGATATCGTTTAAACGACCGTGTAATGTTAGGGGTGGGTTATGAAACAGCATTAACAGAAAAAAAAGATCTTCTTGAATATAGAACGAGCTTAGATCTTGTACTTCATTTTTAATCAGGCCTAGCAAGACTCTCATTCTGCATGAATTTGCAGAATCAAATTTAGTTCTGGGGGAGTTGTGGAAAAAAATAGTTTCCGCAGCTATCACAGAATCCCCAACAACAAAGTCTCCATTTAAACTTCGACTTTTATATAAAGCTCTTACTATTAGGGGAGTGCCGAAGAGAAGACTCGAACTTCCACACCCTTACGGGCACATGAACCTGAATCATGCGCGTCTACCAATTCCGCCACTTCGGCAATATCTAAATTAAGAAGATTTGTATTATAAAGGGGCTTTAAGAAAATTCAAGTCCATTTGTTCCCCAGGTCAGTCACTCTTTTGGTAGATCATTTCTGCCTATCAAAAAACATGTTCTACTATTCTATTTTAGTAAAATTAAAGTTGAAAGCACAACTCCCTCAACCCATCTAATCAGGAGGAAGAGATATCCTTCGATAGGCTCAAGGGATAGAAGGTTAATTACAAGCCGAGCGGATCGGGGAGTGTTTTCCTAGGGGATTTTAAATACTCCTCTCCCGGTAGGGGAGTTGAGCGGTCCATCGTTTCGTGGGCGTGGAAATGGTTGTCTTCCGGGAAGGGGAATTCATCAGGGTCAAGAGTATGGGAATAACCGTGGATTTGGAATAAAAACAAAAAAACTCCTGCATAAATCAGTGCATTGTTAGAGACGTTACTGAATTTTTGAAAAGATGGAGTGCGTCGCCATTTAAATAAAAATGCGACCATCAAGCATAATGCTGCTATTTGCCCCAGTTCTATCCCTAGATTAAAGGAAAGAATTCTCCAGACAATTGCTTCATCCCCTAGAGGAAGTTGTTGCAGTCGGGTGGAAAGTCCTAATCCGTGAATCAGGCCGAAGATGAAAACGGCCCAGATCAAATTCAGTCCCTTTTCAAATAATTTTTTGAATCCTCCTAGGTTTTCGTAGCCGATATAACAAACGCTGAGCGCGATCACCGCATCTATCAAAAAATAATTTACCGTTACTCCCATTAACGTTGCGGTTATGAGAGTGATGCTGTGGCCTAAGGTGAAGGCGGTGATATATTTGACGACATTCATGAAAGTGGTCAGGAAAAATACAATGCCAAGTACGAATAAAAGGTGGTCGTATCCAGTCAGCATATGGGTAGCACCTATCTTCAGGAATTGAAAATTGCCTCCTTGTAAAATGCTTTGTTTTTCCGCTTCAGACATGCCATGGGCACAGGCAAAGGTTGCCAGTAAGGTCAGAGAAAGGACAAACAGTAGTTGCAGGACTCTATTCATGAAAGTTCAGTCAATAAATTTATCTTTTATATCATTTTGATGTATTTTTTTCATAAGGGCAAATGGAAACAATCGAAATTTAAAATAAAATTGGTCAAACTACTATTTTGAGTGTATTTTTTAGGTGCTTTTGCAATTTTTGCAGCAGCTAATGAGACCACTTCACAACAAAGTTCTGCATTAAAATTGACCCCGGCGGAACGAAGCTGGTTTAAAGAGCATCCCACCATCCGTTTATCCCCAGATCCTGATTTTTTGCCAGTGGAGTTTATTAATGAATCGGGAGAATATAGAGGAATTGCAGCAGACTACATAAAGCTTATAGAAAAAATAACCGGCCTAGAGTTCAAGGTTTTGACATTTAAAAACTGGGTTGAAGTTCTTGAAAAAAACCGAAACAAAAAATAGGATATGTGGGGTGCTGCAACACCCACACCTCAGCGTTTGGAATACATGGCTTTCAATAAGCCTTTTATTAAAATGCCTGCCGTTATCATTGTTCGTAATTCAGTCGACATAAATTTGACACTGAATGATCTCTAAGGAATGAAAGTGGGTATCATTTCGGGTTACAGCTTCCACGATCATTTGATGAATGAGTATCCAAGACTTATTTTAAACCCGGTATCTGATATTACTGGAGGATTGAAAAAGGTATCGTTTGGAATGCTGGATGTCTCAGCCATTGAAAGTGGAAAGTTTGCAATGGATTTAAGTCCGGCCAACCTTAAAGAATTAATTGAAAACAGAATTAAACTGCATCGCTTTTCTGCACAAGCAAAGGAAATAAAAATAGCAGAAAACCTGCAAGGTTTTCCAGGTTTTAAATTCGATAAAAATCGGATTACTCAGGTGCTAGATAATCTTTTTGAAATGCTATCAAATTCTTAGAGCCAGACACCACAGTTGAGGTTTCATTGAATGAAAATGGAAAACAGGCGATTATTAATATTAAAGACCAAGGTCCTGGAATTTCACCAAAAGAAACTAACAAGATATTTGGCGAATTTCAAAAGTTGAGTAATAAGCCCACGGCTGGAGAAAGAAGTACAGGTTTAGGTATGGCGATAGTTAAAAAAATTGTCGACGGTCATAAGGGATTGATTCGTGTTGAAAGCGAAATAGGAAAAGGGACTGTGTTCATTATTTCTCTTCCCATGAACTCTAAAGGGATTCAAAGTGGATAACTTAAATTTAATTGTTGAGGTGAGATTGAACCTTATCTATTTATTCCTTTGTCTGATCTTTGGTAGTTAAACCTTCTTTTTCAAGTATGGCGAGAGCTAATTCGTCGTCCCTGAAAAACCCTATTTCCAGAGAAAAATGGTAAAGAAGGTCCGTGTTTTTATTCAGCAATCGGTTGAAAATGGTTTTTGAACAACCACGAAAAAAGA
>Ga0115000_10000329_pt1 | contig 44498 bp, 31 predicted proteins | sample ArcticOcean_MG_C_6_FD_89690 | JGI IMG/M metagenome (GOLD analysis project Ga0115000, IMG submission 89690) | Marine microbial communities from western Arctic Ocean - ArcticOcean_MG_CB8_128 | ecosystem: Environmental > Aquatic > Marine > Oceanic | place: Arctic Ocean: Canada Basin | collected...
AACCGCTGGATGGCATAGTAATGGACCTGATTTCAAGGTCAATGATGCCATCAATTGTTATATCCAGAAGATGAAATCACAATATGAGAATATCATATGTGTTGGATCAAGTTCAGGTGGATTTGTAGCCCTACGAACAGCCATTCAGAACGGAGTCATGGCTACTGCATATAATTGTCAAATTAATATCAAGAAATATGGGGAAAGGGCAAATGTTGCATGGAAGCATTTTAGAGAATATTTCAACGGTGCGGCACTCGAAGGTCTAGAAGAACTCTTCATGAATAATACACTCTCAGAATCTTCAACACTGCAGCCGATATTGATTTCACAGAATAAAAGAGATATTCACCACTATCAACAACATTTCTTACCATTCAAGGAATTGGTAAACAAATTGGAAGTCAAGCACATTTATTTCAATGAATTCGATGAAGATGATACAGTCCCACACCTGATTCGCAGCAAAGGAAATGAATTGATGGCGGTCACGATTCTCAAGGATATACAATTTCTAATATCTGAAAAAAGCAAAATAGGGAAATAGCATTGAAACCTTTGCGTATCCAATAAAATCGGTGAAAAAATTCACTGATTAAGTAGTACAAATCAGGGTTAGTTACTGTACTGGCCAACTGTAAGACCATTGTACTGATGAGAAAAGTACAGAAGATTTTTGGCAGACCTCATGCAACTCACAGAGGCTTCAACTGAATCAGAAATGACTCAATAATACTGTGAAGAAAGAGGCGCCACTTGGAGTGAAGAAGAGAAGTGCTACAACGATGAAAGAGAAGAGATTCCTTGTGAATAATCCTAAAATGTCAATACTGAATCAAAACTAATTTGATTCTTTAAGTTCGGGTATTTCGGATAGGGATACAAGGATACTGGTTAATCATTACATACCGTCCATGTCATCCATGTTAGTTTTCATGCTTTGTGTATTTCCAGATTCTGGAGAAGTGGCGTTGAACCACATACTTATTTCATGGGCGCTATCCCATAATCCAATTCGAGCGGAAATGATAGTATTATTTTCTATGAGTAATACGTGTGGAATTGAAGTAATTGACAAATTTTCTGACAACGGTGGGGCGTGTAAAAAGGGACGATTAATCGAGCGGTTCAATTCATCTTCCATCTTGAGATGCCATTTAGTCATATTCGAGCTGTCCTCACTTTCATGCTTATTCATAACAAGTAAATGATTAGGCATAATAGATTCATCAAGTGCCTCGATTGTTGGCTTACAGTGAGTACACCAAGATGCTGAAAAGTAGGCAACCCAGCGTCCACTTTCATTTGCAGAAGATTCATTCCAATGGGTTCCGTTTTGGTCAATAAGATCAAAACTTGGGAACATGCAACCAACATACCATTCAGGGATATTACCTTCTGTACAAATAGTAATTTCATCAACCACCGCTTCCGTTTCAGACCCTATACAGCCTGAGAGGGAGCTTAAAGAAAATAAAAGGACGAGCAAAGTTGAGATTATTTTGTCCATTTAAAACCACTCATCTATAGTCTGGTCACAATAGCCGGATGTATCAACCTATTGCTCAAGTACCCTAGCATGAGTATCTCACGCGTGGGCATTGGATGGCCGTTGAGTTCACACTGTTTTTAATTTATATTTTCAATTTTAGACTCAGAGTAAACATATCGGCGAGGGGCGGTTTTAAGTAGAGAACGTAATTTAAACAGTTTGGGATGAGTCGAGGAGGGTTATGCAAATTCTATTTCTACCCTCTCAGAATACTAAGCCATTTTGATGACTCATGGGGGTGGGTTACGAACCACCCCTTACCCACTAATTGTTGACTTTCTCGTTTCTAACCTTATTATTGACATAGTAAGTGAGCTTAGGTGCCTTTGAATTAGTGACAGCGTTAGTATGTTAAATTATTAGAAATATTTGAATAGAAACATGACTAAACTTGGTGCCGGGGGCAGGATTCGAACCTGCGAAGCATTACGCAGAGGATCTTGAGTCCACCCCCTTTGACCGCTCGGGAACCCCGGCTTGTATCCTTGCGTGGTACATTTCATTCTTGATTATTCCTCTTGAGAGATATCATCGAGTTCAGAAGGTCTTGGGGGCGCAGAACGTCTTTTTTCAACGATTTGCTCTATGTGTAGTTTAGTATATTGTTCCAACTCTTTTGACCTTCTATAATATGCAAATCCAAAGCCTCCTACGAATAAGAATACAAGTAAAGCAATAAAACCCATCAAACCGTTAACTTCTTGCTGAGAGGATTTAAATCCTTCAACATCAAGAATGCTAATAGATTTCGATTGTGAAAAGTTTGTCAGATTTACAAATAACTCGATACCACCAGTTTTCCATGCTTCGAAATACCATGTAGTTTCAACCCAACTTCCAGCTTCTATTGAAATCAATTTAGTCTCAAGTATCTGCCCATCGCCATCTACTAAGTCAACTTGTAATGAACCATTTAATTGTCCTACATTGACAATTCTAGTTAGTAATTCTATTTTCTCCCCATAAACAGGGTTATCGGTTTCAATAGAAACAATATCCAACTTAGGATCAAAGTCAACCCAATTAAATCTAGGAAGTAATGGTTGACTAATAGTGCCAAAGCCAAACAAAGGAAGTCCTGAATTATCATATGATTCAAGCCAAATAGTAATTCCATTATCTCTAGAAATTAAAGATTGATTGATTGGAGTAATGTCTAACGTATCATTAAAATAAGTACTAAATTGTGAAGTTCCACTCGATAGTAATACTTTTTGACCAGATGTTCCTTGAATAATTGAACCATTATCGGTGAAGTACCAGTTAACAAATAATTCTGCTTGGATTAGAGGGAAGTCATCACTTATGGTAGCCATAACAGGAATTTCAAATAATCTATTAGAGTCAATCTGTAATAGATCTTTCAAAGTTAACGATAACATCGGAGCAGAATCATCGATAAATACTTGATAAGTCTGTGAAGACAACTCTTCCATTTCCGGTGAAAGTAAAATTATCTCTAAAAATAGTTTATTATCTGTCACTGCTGATGAGTCAACAATAAAACTGACATCAATTATTCCATTAAAGCCAATAGAATAATTCATTAGAATATTTGATGATTGGTTGTTGAATTTACCAAGGACTTGGAAACTATTAGGGAGGTATTCTACAGCATAAGTTGTATTTAGATACATCATATGTAATTTGATTTCAACAGAGTCGTTGCTCTGAACCCATATTTGTTGGTCTATGTGTTGACCTTTTGGTAGATTATTATCTGTAATTTCAAGCGTTGAGAGTTGTATTAAATTATTAGGAGTCCATTCAAGCATTGATAGCAATGATATTCCAAGATATAAGTCCTGACCTTCATCTATAATCTTCAAAGAAGGAATACCTCCCCCAACTGCTAACGATTGTGCAGCATCCCATGATAATCTGAATTTTATCCTAATATCCCAACTAAGTAAACCATCTTGCCCAATAATGTCTATTATTGGTTCAAGTTCAAAACAATTCTCATCAAAGTTAGTTACTGAAAATCTTGGAGAATAATGAATATTACAACTTTCGGCTAAATCCCTCCCTAGTAACGCTAATTGGAATTGGTCAATCGAATCGATTCCATTTCCATCTGTTATACTAAAGGCAAGAGTATGTTGTCTACCGGGAAGAATCTGTTGATCAACTAAATCTAATTCAAGGGAATCAAAATCGAAATATGTTGGATACTGGTTTTCAACAGTAATAGTTGCCAAATCTGTACTTTCTCCAAAGTTACCACCACCTGTCAGTGGATTTCCTGCTAAATCCTCTGTTCCAATTACAATGCTTAACCTACCGCTTTCAAATGGACCTCTTATGTCATACCATGATAAAATTGGCAAATCGATAATAGCGGTTTTTGAACCGGTATTAAGCGCTAATGTCGAAGACACATACTCATCAATATCCATAATTCCATCTTCATTAGTATCATCCTTGTATTCAGACCATGACCATACAGTTATCGAAGGGCTTAGACCTTCAGTATCTAATATTACGGCCCTTAATGGAATATCTTGCCCAGACATCCAGATATGGCCATCAGCAGTAGTTACTCCCCCTGGGTCGAGAACACTGAGAGAAATTAACTCAGGTGAGTCGATATCAAATAGGATTCTGGTTTTTTGATATGCTGCAGTCATATCCATCGAGTTATTCGATTGGAATTCGGGATTACCTCTTCGATTGATGTGAACTGATATTTCTAATGACGTATTAGATGGAATTATTCCAATACTGGGAGTGCTAATTGTCGCAGTGAAAAGTCCATTTGATTCTGCTTCAACATACCATGTTTGACTCCATTCCACTGGATCACTGATCCAAGTATCTGGCCCTCCGGAGATGTTTTTAGGCGGTATTGCTTCTAACTTAACTTCAATAGAGGCTTGATTGGCTTGTATGAAGGAGTTTGAAACTCCTTGAAACCTAACTTGTCCATTGACAATTATTGATTCATTGGATTGAAGATTGAAAGGCCAATTCGCATCGGTCCAATCATGTAATGCATTTTGTCCACCAAAAGCAGAAAATTGAATTATCTCTAAATCATTTTCAACTTCATTAAATCCGGTTTCTCTAACCAATAAATCTGGACCTGTTTGAAGGCCTGAAGAGTCTTCTGAGATAACCATCCAATGTATATCATCAATATCATCCAATTGCCAATTGCTAGTTAGAGACCATTCTACTTGACAAAGTCCTGCTAAACAATCTACTGAAGATTGTTGAATTTCTAATATAGCCAAATCTGCTCCCTTAGTAATGATAAAATCTTTGGATGAATAAAGATTTATAATTTCAACCTCTATTAATGAATCATCAAAGTTAGCAGATGAGGAAATGACTAATTTGATATTATCCAGTTGATGATTCTGCTCACTCATCAAAAGAGGATCGAAACGTACATGTGAGCTATTTACAATAATTGTTTGCTCTGGTAACCATCTATCTTGACTAATAGAATTTATTTTATCGATTTGGTGTAAATAAGAAGTTGTTGTGAGGTTTACTTGTATTGACCCTGATGAGGTACTAACATGCATTGGAATGTCTAATATCGCTCTATCATCACCCATATATGACTGATTTCTAATTTCTTTCAACATTTCATGACCTAATGAAAGTTGTACATTTTGAACTGGAGATATCGCTTGTAGATTAGAAAAACTAACTGCAATATCGCCATGGGCAATAAATTCAAAACTACATAGAGCAACACCATAATGTGAATTTATCATGCCTTCTGGGAAAGTAAGATTAGGACAAGTTTGTTGACTATTAAATCTAGTTTGGACTGTTGAATCTTGCCCTGTTGTAGAGATTATAGCCCCATTGGTCGAGGAATCATTAAGTGAATTACCAATCTGTTGTGAAGATAATTCGATTAAGAAAGAGGCAGGGAACTGTAAATATTGTCCTACGCTATTAGGTAAACTATTACTCGGATAAAGAATACGATGAGATAATTCTACTTGCTGTCCATCTGTTAAGTTTATTTCGACAGAGCCATAAATATCTGCTAAATTACTTGTTGTCTGACTGGCGATGGAGGTGAACTTTGTCGATATACCAAATTTATCATCTGAACTATCGGTTGGCCATGAGAATATACTCTGATTTTCGATTCCTAATTCAATTACTGGGCTTTGAGGGCTTTCAGCACAAATTGGACGGTAGAGGAATTTATCCAACTTTTGTCCAGCCATCCAAGTCAATTGTAAAGTGTCACTTAGGCTGGAAGATACTTCTCCATCATTACTAAAGTTCATTAATCTTGAATTAGAGTTTGAAGTTTCATAGTAGGTTGAAACTAAATTAAACTGTGATGAGAATAAAGAAATATTGTCCCCAATAGAGGACATTTGAGCCCCTATTTGTGGACAAAAACTCGGTGTTTGAATTCGTAAATATGAGACCTGATTTGCCACTATCTGTCCATCATAATTCAAATTTAAAGAACTAAAAGATCCTGAATAACCTGAATTGATATTGATGTTATTAAAATGATAAGCATCAAAATAAGTCGAATATCCAATAGCCAGATACTCGATAGTTGGAGAAATCAGCTTATCTAATGTACTGAGATTGGCACGTATTCTTAGATTTGGATGGGTCGAAGGATTCAATTGAATATCGAGTGGCAAAGTACGGTTTGAATAACCCTCAATAGAGTTATTATTCAAATCTAGAATATCAAATCGAATAATGGTATTTTGAGGTTGATTGACAAAGCCATCTAAACTTCCCCACCCGAATAGTGGATCTGGAGATAATAGTGGAGAAACCCAAGACCCCTCGGTTTCAAAGATATCAATTTCTAATCCAGCATCATCGATATACCATCCATCAAATTCTAATAATTGATCTGAGAAGAATGAAAATCTAAATTTGATATTATTGCCTGAAAGGTTTGAAGTTTCAAAAACCTTATCATCAAACTGTCGTATAGTATTTTGACAACCACCTATAACCGTAGAACCATCAAATATTCCTTCTCCAAAGAAAGGCGAATTAGAGTTTATTGTAGATATCTGGTCATGAAATGTCCCAATAGTTGGAGGTAGGTACCACCAGTTCAAGCCTCCATCAGTGGATGCTGAAATAGCACCCCCGTCCCAGTTTGATTCGGTACAAACCCAGCTTTTGAAAGATAATCTCGAAGATGCTCCATCAGGAATTATGTATTCGGGTGAGTAAAGGTGAGTTAGCATTTGACTTTGATATACAGTATTCAATGAAATTCCTGCACCATGTTGACCTGATGGCCAAAAACCAGGCCCATAACCAGTTGAATTTGATGTGACTCCTACTTCCCATTCATTATCATCAATAGATAAAATACCCCACCCTGAAGGAAGGTTCTGTCCATAATCAAATGAATAATTAGTTGATTCCTGGGAATTCAGTCCAATCGTATCTGTCCATTGCCATTGATTAGAAGTACTACCTAAAGTTACTAACCAACCATCTTCTGAGCCCAATTGAATGTTAGGAGTGCCACTGAAGTTATTGTATAGAATACTGGTTGGATTGGTACTCTGTCTACCACTATGTAATACAATATTATCTATCGCAATTCCTTCCCAGCCACTTGAAACTTTACCACCAAAATTTATACTCGAATCAGTATATCCTGAAAAGCGGAGTAAGGTATTATTCAATGCTGGTGAATTAGTAAAATTATAATTTAATGGTAGGTAGATTGGAATCCATCCATTGGATTCACCATAGTATAGATTGCCATTATACAAAACTCCAATACCTGGAATTCCATAAGAATTAGAGATAGAATTCCATGATGTACCATTATCTATTGAATATTCAACGGTGATATAATCATAAATATAGCCCTGAATATCCCAATTCATACTAATTTCGATTTCATCTACATTTGGTATCGAGGTAAAATTTAATGGAATTATGAATTTAGAATTACTATTTGGTTGATAATCACCAGTTAGGTTACCGTGTAACCAAGACCCTAATTCTTCACCTTCATTGTAAACCGATAGTTCATCGATAAACCAACCGCCTCGGGGTAAATCCAAGTTACTCGTTTCGAAACATAATTGAATATTAAGTGTTGATTGCACAGATGAGACAAACGAATCCAAACTTAATTCTACTCGATTCCAAGAATTTGTTTGCCCGCTCCAAAATACATTAGGAGTTAGAGATGCCCAATCTCCATTCATATCTAAAACCTCTATCCAAGCAGTATCACTTGAGTCAAGAGCCAACCACTGGTCAAAGGAAACCGAATAATTGTTAATGACCCTAGGCATATCAAAACTCGGTGATCGGAGACAAGAATGCATGTAACCATCTAAATCGCCTATCCCAGAAGTCGATAGAAAACCACTACCATCGAATCCTTGACTTGGTAAATTCATCCCAGATTGACTAACTATCGGGTTTGTCGATGGTGGAACTATTGTCCAAACTTCATCATTAAGACCATTTCCAAACCATCCATCTGATGGTACAACACCAGTCGTTTCAAAATCAGTGATTTGAATTATCGAAGAATTTCTCATCAGTCTAAGGTTGTTATCGATAGAAGATTTCTCTGTTTGAACATAAGCTCCACCAGCCATATTACCATCATTTGAATCAAAAATGGTTGTTCCACTATCGGTACTTTGCCAAATCGGAGATATTTCTAGATCTCCGGATACTAAAGTATGATTTGCAGGTAATTGAATCATTGATGATTCAGTTGTATTGACATAACTCAAATTAGATTCCGGATCAAATTCTAAATCACGGTTCCATTGTAAGGACTCCTCTGGAGTCCATGAAGAAGGCTGTTGAGCAATTACATTGATTAATGTACTAGTCAACATAACGAAAGTTAACAGGCATGATTTCCAAATCAGGCTTTTTCGTTGCCCGGAATTTGGTACTATGCTCGCCATTACTATTCACCTCGCTACGCGAGGTGAGGTCATCAATAATTAATCAGTTGATGCGATGTTCAAGTTTCAGTACATCAATGTTCAAAGCCCGTCAACCATACCAGTCCTCGATGACGGATGACCGATACCTCGATAGCGCTCAAGCGCGAGAGATCGAAGAGGAGTTATTCGCTACGCGTCGTCAGCAATCTTCAAGGCATGTACCAATACCACTACCACGGCAAGATTTCTGGGAAATGGTAGGTAAGTTATTATCCGATATCGACCTTGATATTCAACACATGATGATGAATGGAATGACTGGAATTCGTTTACAAAACCTACAGAAAAGACAGGCCAATGTACGAAGAATCGCATCCGAATTAGCTCGGAAGAGGTTGGTTGCAATGATGCAACATGTCGCATCTCAATCACTAAGGATTGCAAAACAACCTGGTATGAATCAAGATTTACCACCTCTAGAATGGCAGAAGCATGACCCTGCAGAGAAGGCATTCTACCATGGACTACAAATTCAAGTGGATCGCTTCAAGAAAGAAATTGATTGGAACTCGATGCAAAAAGGTGAATTAGGGGAGAACCTACTGGAAAGAAGAGTTCACTCCCCTGGTACAATGCAGTTGGATTCATTTGTCGAGCCAGATAAGGGTTTGACTGGTAGTCCGCCGCCCGATTTAATCTTCGAAGAACAAAGTGATTCCTTGGCAATTATTGAAGAAGTTGATGATGAAGACAGATTTTTAGAAAATGAATGGCCTGATGTTGATGAATTTGTTCAATCGGACCTTGAACAACATAAACCACTTACTGAAATTAAACAAGTAAAGACTAAAGCAGTAAGTAATGATTCTAAAAAACACTCAGCTGCAATGGAATTAGCTCCATCTAAAAGCACTGTAAATGAAATTATTTTAGATGATTTAGAAGAAATGGCTAGTGAACCAGAAATAATAGAAGAAGTGGTTTCTCAAAATGAGGAACTGATTAGAATAAGAGTTATCGAATCATTTCCAGAACCGATTTCAGTTGGTGGGGGAGAAGATATTCTCTTGGAGAAAGACGATGTACACTTCTTGGATCAAGAAACTGCAAATTGGCTTATTGAATCTGGAGTTGCTGAAATCGAGTCGCTATGAAAGCGAGTTTCGAAATTAGTTTACAACACGCATTGATAATTCGATACTTACTGTATCAGGAATCGAGATACGGGTGACTTGTCTTAATGCCGACTCATCTTTCCCTGAATTGATATCCATTTCTAATAAACGCTTGTGGACTCTAAGTTCCCAGTGATCATATGTTTCACTACCTTCACCATCTGGTGCTTTACGAACTGGTACAACCAGTCTACGGGTAGGAAGAGGTATTGGTCCTCTTAGTGAGATACCTCCTGTATCACAAATAATTTTAATTTGACTAGCAACTTTATCAATATCTCTATGGTTCTGACCCGTAAGTTTGATTATAGTTACTGCTGCCAAATTTAATCCTCCAACCAGTTGATGTATTAAACTAAATTCACTTCTTTTCAATCTTTAAACAGACACCAGCGGCTACTGTCTTACCCATGTCACGTATTGCGAAACGGGATAATTCAGGGAAGGTATCCATCTGCTCAATAGCCAACGGCTTTGTTGGCTTGAAACGAATCAAACATGCATCACCAGTCTTTAGGAAAGATGGGTTAGCTTCTTTACCAGCCTTATTTGTCTTCTCAAGTAGTTCTTCGAAACGAACTGCTACTTGAGCAGTGTGGGCGTGGAAAACGGGTGTGTATCCGATGGAAACAGCCTTAGGGATGTCCATCAATTGGATTTGACCAACGAATGTTTCATCATGACGAACAAAGGTTGGTTCACTGTCAGAATATCCTGCAACGTCACCACGGCGGATGTCTACTGCTGCAAGACCACGAACGTTGAAACCGACGTTGTCACCTGGTTCTGCTTTTGGAACCATTGTGTGGTGCATTTCAATCGACTTAACCTCAGCAGACTTCTGTGATGGGTTGAAAACTACAGTCTTACCCACATTTAGTGTTCCTGTTTCGATCTTTCCTACTGGGACAGTACCGATACCAGAAATCTTGTAAACATCTTGTATAGGTAGTCTTAGAGGCTTGTCAACAGGCTTGTTAGGCATAACAGCTGCATCGATTGCTTCGAAAAGTGTTGGACCCTTGTACCATGGAGTGTTTGCACTCTTATCGAATACGTTATCGCCCTTCAATGAAGATGCTGGAATCATTGGAATCCTGTCAAGTTGATTTCCGAAACCAGCCATCTTTAGTAGGTTGGTAACTTCAGAACATGCAGACTTGTACTTGTCTTCTGACCAGTCAACACCAGAAATATCCATCTTGTTAACGTGGACAATCAATTCCTTAACACCAAGAACCTTTGCTAAGAATGCGTGTTCTTTGGTTTGTGCATTGACACCATCGTTAGCAGCACATAGTAGAACTGCTGTATCTGCTTGAGATGCACCAGTAATCATGTTCTTTACGAAGTCTCGGTGACCAGGAGCATCGATGATAGTCCAGTAGTACTTAGGGGTGAAGAATTCTTTGTGAGCAACGTCGATAGTAATTCCACGCTCTCTCTCTTCCTTCAATCCATCCATAACATAAGCAAGTCCGAAACCGGCTTTACCTGCTTCAGAGGCTAACTTTTCGTTCTTTTCGATTACGTGAGCTTCGATGTGCCCAGAATCTAAAAGTAGACGACCTACGGTGGTCGACTTTCCGTGGTCTACGTGACCGACGAATACAATATTACGGTGAGGCTTAGTCTTATCTTCCCATTGAGCTGGCATATTAATTACTCCTTAGCGAGCCATCCGACATTAAACCCCTATTTGAAAGCGACGCCTGTTAAAATACGGAGGTAAATGAGTTCACAGAGGCTCGATTTCACTCTAAAATGACCCCTAATTAACCCTTTATTCACTCTGCACCTTGGATAGTGCCGTCATCAGCAATTCGGTATAACCTAGTGGTGCTGGTCGCGCCTCTGATTGCTTGTGGACTACCAGATATTGCAACTACTCTGTCACCAACTATAATTTCACCTCTATCACACAATATCTGTAATGCCTCTTGCATTGTTTGTGAGCCTCTTTCTAATTCTTTTACAATCAGACTATCCACCCCTGGTAGAAGTTGTACTCTACGGGCTGCGCGGATTCTATCGGTTACCGCAGTTATTGGAATTCCTGGTTTGTAGGCAGATACCAAACGAGGGGCGTTGCCATGTTCTGTTGCCACCATGAGCCTAACCGCACCTGACATCTTGGCAAGTTCTACACCTGAGTGAGCAACTGCCCTAGTAGCTTTGAAAGTAGCAAGAGAGCCTGGTCTTAATTCGCTAGATGCGAGACCCTGTTCTGCCGCCATAGCAATCTTTGCCATTGTTTCAACCGCTTGTAATGGATAATCACCTGAGGCAGTCTCTCCAGAAAGCATTACACCTGTAGCACCATGACGAATAGCAGTAGATACATCGCTGACTTCAGCCCTAGTCGGACGTGGATTGAGGGTCATCGTTTCCAACATTTGAGTAGCAACAATCACTACCATGCCTCTTTTCAATGCTCCATCGACTATTCTTTGTTGTGCTTGTGGCACTTATTCCAATGGGATTTCGACCCCAAGGTCGCCCCTTGCAACCATAACTGCATCTGCAAGATCTAGAATCTCATCTAGATGTTCAAGAGCAACTGGATGTTCAATCTTAGCTATAATCGGTACGTGCTGACCTGCTGCTGCAATTGCTTCTTTGGCTGGCATTATATCTTCAGGAGTCCTAACATAACTTACAGCGATATAATCTGCACCTGCTTTCAAAGCATGTGCTAATGCTGCTTTATCCTTAGGGCCAATCGCTGGTAAATCCACTAATGTTCCTGGGACGTTGATGCCTTTACGTGCACTAACTGGGCCACCATCTTCAACCGTACAGATCACTATTTCGCCAGGTTTCCCGGGGCTTGATTCAACATTTAATCGAATTAATCCATCTGCGATTAAGACTGGGTCTCCTTGTTTTAATTCAGCCGATAATCCTTCATATTGAACTGGTAATCTTTTTTCACTAGCATCTGACATTTGGTGAACTCCACAGTGAAGTTCGACAGTTCGACCTCGTTCCAGAAGTACTACTCCTGTAAATTCACCTAACCTAAGTTTTGGACCAGGAAGGTCAGCAAGAATACATGTAGGCCTTCCCAATTCCTTTTCCATCGAACGGATTCTCTCATAAATAGGCGTTTTATCCTCTGGTTCACCATGTGAATAATTTAGTCGGCAAACATCAACTCCGGCATGCAGTAGCGACTTTAGAGTAGCTTCATCTTGAGATGCTGGACCAATGGTTGCAACGATACGGGTTCTTCGCATAGTAAGTCCTCGGGGCTCTCTATCAAAGGGCTTTCTAAATAGATTGTAGAGTGATTAGTAAATCACTTGTAATGAAGAATTATCACTATCGATTCAATATCGACATCATTCCAACGGTTATTTCTTATCTTCATCATCCAGTCACCGTCACCATATGTCGACTCTGTATCGGTAAACATGTATGAACTTAACAGCAATGAGACACAATAGTTTTCCGAATCACAATCGCCTTCATCGCGGTTATCATTGGAGGTTTCCGAAGTATTAGATGCTTCATCATCATCTTCATTATAAGCATATAGATTCAAAGTATTTCCACAATTTGAAGCACCGATTTGGCAATCACTGTCAACTTGCTCATAGGTTAGAATTGTCTCGACCTTTCTAATGGTATTACCTTGGTCCCGGTCATAGACAACCGTCATATCAAATTCTATTTCTTTGGGTGAACCTGAATTATTACCATCGATTTGAAAATCTTTCCATTCCCCATAATATGAAACATAAACTTTGATTTTATCACCGTCCATAGAACCTGCACTATTGGTAACTGATAGGTTTACTTCATATTCACCAGGTGCTACATCTTTCCATTCGACGTTCTCACCAGTAAGGTCTGCATCATTTTCCAGATTACCATCGCCATCTGAATCATATTCGAGGTTTACATCCCAATTCCAACTTGAGATGTATTCACTAGCGCCACCTGAAATTGAATTGGAACCGTCAAAAAGAATGGTAGTAGTTTCTTTTATCTCTTTATCAGAATCGGATTTATCCATACCGCATATCCAAACTAAAATATCTCTAGTTTCATCTATATCATCAAACTGACAGTCTTCTTCATCTGCATATTGAGTAATTTCTGCAGTAGGTGAACCAACTGGGGCTTCTGTAACGACTATGTCTTTGGTTTGAGAATTACTCCGACTACCGGATGCTACGGTCAAAGTAACGCTATAGGTGCCTTCAACTTCCCAAAAACAATCGGTTTTCTGTCCTGTTTCATCAGCAGCACCATCACCATCACAATCCCAACTATAAGTCAATGAACCATCTTGAGGCATAGAAGCTGATCCATCTAATTCAACACTATCTCCAGTTCTGATATCAGTTGATGGTGAAAAAGAAAAAACTGCTGTTACTTGAACAGATTCATTATTACTTTCCCCAATACAGCCTGCAAGGCTCGAAGAGATCATAACCAAAGCGAGGAAAAGTGGCTTGAAATACGGCTTCATATGAGGCGGTGTAAATTACATATTTCAAAAACACTCCCATCAAATGGGTCATTTTAGAAGGAAAATAATGATGTTTGCTTATTTCCGGAAATTAATTCCTTTGCATTCCATCCAAAGGCCTCAGTAATTCTACCAAGTGCTGCTGCTAATCGCTCCGCATAAAATCGGCCATCATAGGCTGAGATGCCCCCCTCTTGTTCATTTTCCAGCCATGGTTCAACCTTCATAGGACTAACAGAAGCATCGGTGACAACATATGATACCTTCATTCCAGAAGTGAAACCGAGTCCGATTTTTATCCTAGCTCTAGCAACTCTTACCTGTGCCATACTATCGGGTCTAGCATAATGTTTGGAAAAGTCGATAGAACCATCTTTGTTTACATGACCTTTACAAGATTTAGCAAGTATCAATTCAGTGGTATCCACCTGGTTTTCTTTGAGTGCTTTGACTCTCTCCAATGCACATTTGACTAATTCATCACCTTCATCTTCCAAAGCATAGGAAAATAATTCTTTCATAGTTTTAGTTAAGTAAGAAAAAGAATCGGTTCTTTGAGTCTCATAACCACGTATTAACATCTCTTCATTAGGCCAGACAACCTGCCCCACATAACGTTTCTTAGCACCATGACTAAAGAATACTGAAAGCCCTTTTTCATATTCTAATACTGCTGAATCTTTACTATATCGTTCGGCGATTTCAAGTCCAAAGTCAATCATAGTTTTCTTTGCCAAGTTCCAAGCATCAGACTTTTGCTGTGCATCTTCATCACCGGCTTTGGCATCGATTATATCTTGCTCTTTGAGATTTGAAGGAGAACCTTCTGGAACAGGAGAACGGACGAATATAGAATCTGTATCGGAATATACCACGTGATGGCCTTCTGCTTCAAGTTGTGAAATTATATCTTTGATATTGAAACGAGCCCAAGCGGTGATAGATGAACCTAGATCTCGGTGAGTGAAACGATAAAAACCACTAGCAAATACTCCATAGAAGGTATTCATCAGGATTTTGACCGCATACTGCATTGAATCATGGAAGACTTGTTTTGCTGAATCGCCTTCCTGTATGGCCAATTTTAATTCTCCTTTGTGTACATCTCTTTGCGCCATCAATGTTTCAAGTAAGGTTGGAACTAGTCCTTTACGCACGCTTTGATGACGGAAACGTGCCCCTGTTGGAGCGGTGTAAACCGGTTCATCATCTGCTGGTTGGTCAGATTGAACTGGATCAATTCTGGTTGTATAGCATATATTATTTCCAATCATAATAGACGGGTACATACTTTTGAAATCTAGCACTGATATCCACGGATGAAGGCCTGCGGCCACATCGTGTACGTATCCACCGGTGATCTGCCCCTCTTTTGCTTCAGCAGAACCGGTTAGTGGAACCGCCACGTTATTAGCATCAGCCAATCTAATTATTAGTGAATCGACAAGTTGACTAGTACTGCCATTTGCTGCAGTATCAAATGAAACCTTGGCAACAGCAGCAACCGCTTCCTTACGCCTCAATACCTGTAATTCATTTAGAATATCTATTGGTAATGCTGCATCACGAATACAATACTCCATCACAACATCGGGTCTTTCTGCCCACTCATGGTCCATTTTAGAAGCATCAACATCCATCTTATGTCGTTCTGTATCATCTGGAAATAATAATTTAGAAACATAAGATAATGTCTCACGCTGAGGCTTTAGAGACATTCTTGCCTGCCACCATGCATCAACAATACTTCTCCCAGCCACATTCCAAGCCCTATTGCTCTGTCTGCGAGGAATCAAACCGGTTCTGTTACGCTTATGTTCAGCCTCAGATTGCTCAACTCGTCCCCATCCGAATAATGCAGCTCGCTTACGCCAATCTAGTTTTTTAGTTTGAACATTCATTCGATCATTGAGTTTTGGAAGGTCGAAATTATCGATATTATAACCGGTAATAACGTCAGGGTCTTGACCTCTTACAACAAGTGTCAGTTGTTCCATTATGTGGGTTTCATCACCTTTGAAAGAGAATTCTTGTCGCGTACCATTTGACATATCTTCAATCCAAGCAGCAGCACATAATACTCTTTCATGCTCAATACTTGTTTCAAGGTCAAAAGAAAATACTTTGAATGGAACTTGAAATGGATCACTATCAGAAAGGTCTTCGACTTTACAAGATACCGTAATGTCTACTGCATATCTCCCTGCCCCACCCGCTTGAATCACTTTCTTTCTTGATTCAGAATCCTCTCCAATTATATCTCTAGAATCAATTATATCTCCACATGCCTTGATGTGCATACTTAGTCCATTGTCAAGGAATAGTCGGTTTAGGAATGGGATGTCACCTGCAAATATCTGCCACGATTGCTTTTCTAGTGATTTCCTAAGCCCCGGTACAACAAATGGTTGGCGGGCTGTAACACTCCATATCGGACGCATACCAAGATCCGTGAGTTTCATTACCGGACCACTAATCGAGCGAATGTCCTCATTGGTTTCTAGACGCTCTAACTTGTCTAGGAAGTGTTGTGGCACTTCTTGGCCTTCTTTCCAAGCACTAAGAGGTGTGATTTCAAAGGTAGGAACCATTCCTGAAATTAACAAACAAATTGAACGCCCATCTTCGCATCTTCCAAAAACCTCGATAATAGTTCGAGGCTGCTGTGCTTTGTTTTCAGCATCAATAGAGTGATATCGGCCACTGATTATTCCCAGTCTGCCATCGAACTGCATGCCTCTCCCCAAGTAAGGCAGAACGGAGAGGCACTATTGCACTTCGTATATCATTAAAGTAAATTCAAAGTGGAATAAAGTTTTTTGGAGTCTCATTTAAAGCAAAATCAGGGTCTTCTTTGGCCAGTTCTTTCTCTTCCTGCTTATTGGCGTCAACTCTTTGTAAGAATAAACTAAACACAAATATCGGAACCATCAGCGCAAATGTTTTTACTTTCACAGGTTCAAAGGTAGATAATGGATTACCTGTAACTAATAATGTTGCTAAAAGGATTCCATAGGCAGCAAATATTGCTGAAACAATCATAGGCAGAATTCGATTGACCCCCCTTCCTAAAAATAATGCGGCCAATACGGCCACTCCGCTCCAAAGGTTACTTCTTTCAACATTAAAGCCATAATTATTCAATGTCTGAATTCCGGTAGAGAAAGTCACGAAAATAAAGGCAGAGGTAAGCATTCGAGTTGACACTTTGATCAATGCCCCTAACAAACCTCCAATTACAATACATATTACTCCCGTAACTTGTGCTGCTGTAAGAGGAATTTTAAATTCATCTGCGAGAGGGGTTATCTGTGGGGAAAGAAAGTATCCAATGGATACCCCAATGATGAAAGATACAAGTGGCAACCTTCTATGCCCTTGTAATAATAGTAATACGGAAAGCGCCAACACGGCAATTCCCAGTGGAGCACCAATATCTTCCATTTTAGTTGCTAAATTGGCAGACATTCCCTGAATGTTTGGTTGCCCCATAATCAAATTGATGGGTTGGGAGATATTGAATTTTACTTTGAAAACATACATTTCGCCATGAGTTTACAACAGTAATGATTGAAAGCCCCATTTCCATGGCTCTACTGTTGGGGTTAAGATGAGCGAAGAAATTGACTGGGATAGTATGACATTCTCCCTTACCCCTACAGATACTATGTATATCACTGAAACTGGAATTGATGAACCTTGGATGCCAGGAAATTTAGTCCCATATGGAGATATGAAAATCTCTCCAGCAGCAGGGGTGCTGAACTATGGCCAAGGACTTTTTGAAGGTATGAAGGCTTATCGAACCTCAAAAGGACGTGTTGTATTCTTCCGACCTGAAGAGAATGCTAGAAGGATGCAAAGAGGTGCTGATCGTTTGAGAATGCCACCTGTTCCGGAGTCGGTATTCATTGACGCTGTTGAACAATGCGTTCAACAAAATATACGTTGGCTACCACCAACTGGTCGCGGTGCAATGTATGTCCGCCCACTATTGATGGGTTCTGGCGCTGTACTCGGAGTAGCACCTGCCCCATCTTACCGATTTTTGGTTTATGTCACACCAGTAGGGCCTTATTTCAAAGGTGGAGTAACGGCAATAAATCTAGTTATTTCTGAAGAACATCATCGAGCAGCCCCCGGTGGTTCGGGTGGTGTCAAGGCCATTGGAAACTATGCACCAGGAATGATGCCTAGCAATAAAGCAAAATCAAAAGGTTATGCTGAAGTGATATACTTAGATGCTGAAACACATACATCTATTGAAGAAGTCGGCGCTGCAAATTTCTTCTGTGTAAAAGATGGTGTACTCTACACTCCTGAATTAACAGGAACGATTCTACCTGGGATCACAAGAAATAGTTTAATTAAACTTGCACGCCACAATGGAATCGAAGTCCATGAAACAAAGGTAACTGCTGAATTTGCCATGGGCGCAGATGAAGCATTCTGTTGCGGAACTGCCGCTGTAATCTCCCCTATTGGTTCGATCACAAAAGGTGACGTCAAGGCTGTATACGGCAATGGCTCACCTGGTGAAATGACTACTATTCTGTATAATAAACTAGTTGGAATTCAAAATGAAACCGAAGAAGATATCTTTGGATGGTTGCATGAAATCCCAATGTGAACTTCATTTCTTGAAGCCACGTTTCTTGAAGCCACTTTTTTGAGTTGTATTTGATTGCTGAGTGCGAGATTTCCTTTGAGAACGTGCACGACGATCTCCGGTCTGCGGCCCTTGTGAAATTCTCTTTGTATCAGCATCTTTAGCATCCCTTTGAATTTGACGCCATTCACCACCAATCAATTGTAACAACTCTTCTTTACTATTTGCCCCAATAGATTGTTTAGCTCCTGCTCGGCTAACCCATAAGCGACCTTCACCACTATGTGGCCTCTTGGGATGATTGGTATTTTCCTCTCGCTTCATTTTTTTGAGGCCTACTTTTCGGGCAGCCATGAACAAGCCTTCCAAATCTGGTTTGATTACAGAGGAGTCTTTTGGAACTCTGCGACCCCCGCGTCTTGAAACACGAATATCGAAATATCCGGGCCAAACTGATAATCTATCAGCATTGTAATCCATTCATCTCACCACTAATAGCGAAATGTGTCGAACTGATAAACGCATTCATTCAATAAGAACGCCGTTTATGACTCCATCCTTACCTGGACGGGATGTGATTTTGACGCGACCTTGGTCGGTTTCTATAATTGCGCCCTTAACCAATACATTTCGACGTACGTAGTTAGGGTCGGATTCGTTTTCAACGACATTCTCTATTGTTCCAAGTGATGTCTTTCCAGTCTTTGGATCATTGATTGAAACTTTGTTTGCAGCAAGAACTCGAACAAGTGTATTACCACCGGTTCTTCGATAGATCTTTGTTTTGGAGTCTCCAATAAGAGCCATCTGCTTCTCACTTGAGATTTCTGTAGAACGCTTACCGCGAGCCCTTACTTTACGACCACCACTAGGTTTACGTCTTGAGATACCGTGCCATTGAGCCATAATTCCGTCTCCTTGCAGAACACACCGACAAATGAGCCATATATGAAATCAACCCTCATACACAAACAGAGTCAATACTCGAAATAACCTTGCCGTCTACTGTCTGTAGCCTAGCAATTACCTTGTCACCCGGATGAAGTTGTGCTACTCCGGAGGGGGTTCCAGTGAAAAGATAGTCGCTTGGTTGAACTGGCGCCCATTGTACAAGACTCTCGATTTGTACTGAAGGTTTGATCGTCATCGAAGATAATCTATCTTTTTGTCTTACTTCGCCGTTGACTGAAAGAGTTAGAATAAGGCTGCCATCACATAGTGAGTCGAAATCTCCAGACCATGTTGTAAAGTTACCTATAACCGCACTACCGCGGAAGCACTTACCCCTAGACCAAGGCAACTGTTCCTGCCTAAGCTGTGATTGTACATCTCTATCGGTTAAATCTAGGCCAACTGCAATAGCCTCTACTTCCAACTTATTGCCAAGTCGAATAACACATTCAACTTCATGATGTACGCTACCCGGATGCGATGATACACGTATTGGCCCATCGCGTTGTATACAATTATTAGGTTTGACAAAAAATACTGGTTCAGAAGGTTGCTGATTACCAAGTTCACTTGCATGTGTAGCAAAAGTACGGATTGAACACCATAGCGCCATAGCAATGGCAGAGTTATCCGGCTCATCAAACCCACTATCACAATAACTGTCAAAGACCAAGAGGCCAAGGCCGTGATATGAGCAAGGATTGGAGTGTCCGCAAACGAAGGCCAGTTAGGAGAAAGAATATCGCTCCATTATTGAAAGACCTTGAGCAATCCCTAAAAATTGACTTATCTGTTGATGGGGCATTTCTAGAAATGGCAGAATATGGTACTTGGCAGATGGTATTTGTCGACAAGGTGGCAAAGGCAGTTGAAGTAAAGAATGATGATGATAAGAGATTTACATTCCTTACTCTACGAGGTTTTCTAGAATACCCTGATGCTGCAAAATGGGTGGAAGTCGACCATGGGGCAATCCCTTTTTTGATGAATGGAGCAGACTGTATGGTTGCAGGTGTTCAAGAGGCTGATACGAATATTATAGAAAATGAACTTGTATGGATTCGTGATGCGACCCATAAGAAGCCATTAGCGATAGGTTGGTCGGTTAAGAATGGACAAGAATTGAAGACTTCTACCAAAGGTAAGGGGATCAAGACGCTCCACTGGATTGGCGATGAGCTTTGGGGAATGGAATCATAAATTAGTTGGTCAGATGTTCGACTATACGCTCAATGAATCGGCGTTGTTCAACTTCCCATGCTTGTAGAGTAACTGTACATGAACCTCTACGAACGGGTAATTTACCATCTATGAATCCATTTTGCATCAAATCGCTCTTCACAAGTGGAAGACTACTTCCCTTGAAATAAATCTTGCACCCATTATCGACGCACTTGGCATAGCCAAATTGAAACTCTATACGTTGCTTCTTTTCGTCGAATTTGACTCCCCCGGCTTTCAAGAACCGTTTCACTGCTGATAGAATGCTTTTCGGATCTTCAACGTCATTAGAGACACCACCATAGGCTGAAAGAAAGGATAGTTCAGTGTCATTCTGCTCCATAAGATGGTCTAAATCTCGACTTTTTGTCTTCTTTTCCATCTTTCCACCAAGTCATACCACGCGGGATTGACTTTTTGAGATACCGCATGAATGTATATTCAATTGGTAGTATTTTTTGAGTAAACATCAATCAATGGGAGGTTGTGGAATGCCCATGGCGCAGACATGGGTAGTTGATTCAAACTGTTTTATTCATCTCGGTTCAATGGCACCGGATTCCTTTGCTAAAGACTTGGGTAAAATATTATCACAAGATGGCATGTATGTCACCCCTGGAGTTCATGAAGAAGTAAGAAGCGTCAGGTTTCAAAGGTGGAAGAAACAGCCAAACTTACTTTCAATACTCAAGCCACTACTTACCACCATAACTATTGATGATTCCCAGATAAGAGGTCTTGCAGCCCAGATTGGAGAAAGGGCATCGCCCCAAGATGTGGATCTTTCATTGATGGTATTAGCCTCAAAGTTATCTAAGGAAGGAAGAGAGGTAATACTTGTAACCGATGATTTCAAGATGACAACAACAAGTCAAAAAGTCAATCTTGGATTTTCGACATGCCCGCCTTCGACTTTCATTCAAAGATTGGCCCAAATAGGCCCTAAACAATCTAGATCTGGCCTTAACAGCCTCTCTAGAAGAGTGCGCGCAGCAGAGATGAGATATGCAATAAGTCGGGCGGGGGAATATGACATACAAGCAAAATTGACTTGGATGGTAGATTCTCTTCTTGATTCCAAGGAACAAGTAACCACTGTACCCCAAAGTACCTCTGAACAAACTTCAAATCAAAAATCAATTAGAGCACTACGAAAACATCTACTTGGTGGAGTAGTCAAGAATACTCATATGAAATCTCTTGGATCACTAACTGAAATTTGTGAACCAATAAAAGAATTTGATTTATTTATTTCTTCTATCTCTCAAAAACAGGACTCTTCCGACGTCATGGACATATACAATATTGGTATCGAAGAAATGTGCCAAGTTCTTGAGAGTATTGGACTTGGGTTGGCTCCATTAGATGAATCATCTGCTGAAATTGCACATCGGGCAATGGCAGGCCATGTATATCGTATGGAATCTGCATTGGGGATGTTGGCAAAAATAAGTGGACAATTAAACCTAGCAAGACTACATCTCTCAAGAGCCTTGCAAAGCGCTACGCTAATCGATGACAGGGGTGCTGAGATGAGAGCCATGCATCAATTAGGGCTACTGGCTTTGGTTCGTGGCAAATGGGCAAGGGCTGCCTCGTTATTCGAAACTGCTAATCGCCAGGCTCAGGCAATAAAGGAAGAATGCCTACAATATGTAGTATGTGCCGGAATCATGAGACACATGGACGGTGACTTGGAAAGTGCAAATTCACATATCGATATTGCGCGTTCCTTGATTAGTGATGATAAGAAAAAGGCAGCAGGTATTCTTTCTAATCTAGGTGAGAATCTTCTGGCCATTGATGAGGCAGGACTAGCGATTGAGGTTTTGGATGAAGCTATGGAATGTGCGATTGAAGTGGATGATTTGGAGATAATGCAATCGCTTGCTGAATCAATGGTATTAGCCAACTCTGCACTCACCGATAAAGAAAGTCAGCAGAATGAAAGTTTACGTGAATATCTAGATGGCCTTAATAACCTGGATACTTCAAGTTCTGAAGCGTTTGAAAAACAGATATCCAATATTGAAAAACAGGCAGAAGAATTAGCAAAGCCACTCGATGAAACATGGAAGGAATGGCAACCTGCATCGAAATTATTCCCGAATAATTCTCAACTTACAGTAATGAGACTTGAAGTGGACAACGATGGACAAAGTCTAGTTGTATGCCATCAACCTGAACTTGGAATGATTGGCTTCTGGATGCCAGAAGGTGATTTAAATATCTCTCCCGGGCATAAATTATCAGTTGGAGATAGTCGCGTAAAAGTGGCTGTTGCACCCGAGTTTCTGCGCGAACAGCATAGTATTCGGGCCTTAGTAGCCTTAGAAAAGCCTGAACATATTTCTTTTTCAGCAGAAATCGATCTCTAGATTGAGAAACAACTGTTTAAACAATATAATGTAAAAATTCAAACATTACAGTATTACATAATACCAATAGTGATAATATGAAAGTAACCGGAGGGAGTACAATGCGTGTTTTAGCTCTGGTATCAATCTTGATGATTGCAAGCCTAGCTCCCGTTGTTGCTACTATATCTGTTAGTGAACAGGATACTTCACAATTAGGAGCTCCTCTCTCTGATGATTGGGATGATGCTCCAATCACATATCAGTTCTCACCAGCAGTAAGGACTGCATTCGCTCAAGTTAGTGATTTATCCCAGTATACTGAATCACAATTATCTCAAGTCAGTGAATGGGTTGTTGTCAGTGAACACGCTATTGGAGAGCCTGTGAACGATTTAGACTATGTCTGGATTGTGGAAATAGATTCGGAAACTGCAATCGACCTTTTTAGCCAATGGCAAATCGATGGATTTATCGAAACTGCTTATCCTTTAATTGAAAAAACTATGAATCCGAAATGGACTCCAGAAGATCCATTATTCTCCGACCAATGGCACTTAGAGAATACTGGTCAAACAAATCAGGGAGTAAGTGGTGAAGATGCTAATCTTACCGGTGCATGGAATAATTACCGAGGTAGTGGTATTGTAATTGGAATTGTCGATGATGGGCTTGATTGGAACCATCCAGATCTTGACAATTATTATGCTGACACACTTGATTATGATTTCTGTAATAATGATGACGATCCAACTCCTTCATCAAATAATGGTCATGGGACTTCTGCTGCTGGAGTTGCTGCTGCTGCTGGAAATAATTCCCTTGGAGTTTCTGGTGCTGCCCCTCTTGCTAGTCTTGCAGGGTTACAATTGATTTCTTGTAGCACAACTGATGTGCGTGAAGGTAATACTCTAGGACATGAACGACAATCAATAGATATCTATTCCAACTCATGGGGGCCAAGTGATAATGGGAAAACCGTTTCTGCTCCAGGACCTTTAATGATGGCTGCTTTTGAGAATGATGTATCTCAAGGGCGTGGTGGTTTAGGAAATATCATAACATGGGCTGCAGGAAATGGACTAGATGATGATGATAATTCAAATTATGATGGTTATGCTAATAGTCGTCATACCATTGCAGTTACTGCGGTAACTCACAAAGGTGAACAATCTTGGTATGCTGAGCCTGGAGCCAATATCTTAGTAGCTGCCCCTTCTGATGGTGATGGCGAAGGTATTACTACAACTGACATTGAAGGAAGTGGCGGTTATGAAAACGGAGACTATACCGATGGTTTTGGAGGAACTTCTTCAGCTACACCACTGGCATCTGGAGTCATTGCACTGATTTTAGATGCTAATCCTAGTGTAACATATCGGGATGTTCAACATATTCTAGTTCAAAGTTCAAGAATCAATGATGCTGGTGATTCATCATGGTCAACAAATGCTGCTGGTCATGATGTTAGTCATAAATATGGGTTTGGAGTTGTAGATGCTAGCGCTGCTGTAAATCTCGCAGTCAATTGGAATAATGTCGACCAAGAAGTCTCTTACTTAAGCGGCAATATAGATATGAATAACTTAGAGATTCCAGATAATACCGGTACATCTGTGACTGATTCAGTAGATGTTGATCAATCTATCAAAGTCGAACATGTAGAAGTAATTGTCGACATATCCCATGTTTTTCGTGGTGACTTGAAGATTATTATCACCAGCCCGTCTGGCACACAGAGTATCCTAGCTGAAAAACACGATGATGACGGTAATGATTGGAATAACTGGATGTTTACTTCTGTCCATAATTGGGATGAAGACTCCAGTGGAACTTGGACTTTGAGTGTAGAAGATCAAGGCAATGGAGATAGTGGCACGCTAAATGATTGGGAACTAAATATCTATGGAAGTGAATTGAATACAGATAGAGATGGTGATAATCTAACTAATTATGATGAGATAAATATTCATAATACTGACCCGGATGACATAGATAGTGATGATGATCAAGTCAATGATGGGCTTGAAGTACAGGTCTACAACACTGATCCTCTCGATATGGATACTGATGATGATGGTTTAGACGATGGTCGAGAGATTCTAGTAGATTATACCAATCCCTTGGTACCTGATACCGATGGAGATGGTTTGAGTGATGGTCAAGAAGTCATTATATTCTCTTCAGACCCACTAGTTTTTGACAATGATAGTGATCAAGATAGTTTCTATTGGTTCCAGGATTGTAATGATTCTGACCCTAACATCAATCCCAATGCACCTGAATTACTCAATTCAATAGATGATAATTGCAATGGTCAATGGGATGAAGGATATAATTCGACTGATACAGACTTTGATGGTTTGACCGATTTTGGTGAATATCACTTCTTCATGACAAACTTGACTCTACAAGATACCGATGGAGATATGTTGAGCGATGGTGATGAAGTTCTAGTCTACCTAAGTAATCCGCTTGTTTTTGACAATGATAGTGATCAAGATAGTTTCTATTGGTTCCAGGATTGTAATGATACAAATAATCAAATAAATCCCAACATGATTGAATTACTCGATGGAATTGATAATAATTGTAGTGGGGAAATAGATGAAGACTTCATTGGACTTGACCGTGATGGTGATGGTCTAACAGACCTTGTTGAATACAATGACATCTATACAGACCCGCTCGACAATGATACCGATGGTGATGGACTTAGCGATGGTGAAGAGATTTTCAATACATCAACAAATCCATTAATTGCTGACTTAGATGAAGACCAAGATGGATTTAGATGGTTCGAAGAATGTGATGATAGTGATTCCAAAATATTCCCAGGTGCTGTTGAAGTTTGGAATGGAATAGATGATGATTGCGATAATCAAGTAGATGATGATGTAAATAGATATGATTATCTGATTATGCAGGATCAATCTACTCTAACTATCAATGCAACTTCCGAAATAATGAACCTATCACTAAATTTCAATATTTCCGATTCGATAAAGCAAAAAGTTGGCCTTCAAATAGTATGGAAACGGAATGGAGCAGTTATCTCTGAACAAGGTTCTCTAAGCGAAGGTCCTTTCAATTGTTCAGGTAATCTTTCAGGTTTTGGCGCAGTACTATGCGCTCAAAATGGAACAGTTGGACCTTACACAATCAGCGCCTTAGCAATAGATAATAATGGTGGATCTGTTAATTATTCATGGAATATATCCTATGTCGTATGGCACCCACCTGCGCCTATTGATGAAGATGATAGTAAAACTTTAGAATCCGAATTTAATAATGAGGATGCTTTGGAATTTGGAGTTATAGCTAGCATAATTGCTGGAATAGTTGTAATTGCACTACTTTTGATACTCCTATCGGTTAAGAAAGGTGGGTCTGAATTCAAAGCACCTGTTCAACTACCAAAAACAGGGTTCCAAGTGCCACCGCCGAATAAATACAGCAATGTTCCTTCTGCGCCAATTCTCCCTAGTATGAATGATAAATGGAAATAATCAGGTATTTTGAACATAGTTCCAACCAACGATACGTCCATCGGTTGCATCTGCTATCAAGTTAAAACGGTTATTCCACTCATTTGAATTCCATTCTCTAGAAATATCCACAGTGGTAGCTCCATCTGTTGCGTCCCCTATATTGGATAAGATCGAATTGATACTACTCCCTGGAACTACTACGAGATATCCCACTCTTGTTTCAGGATGGTATGTTCCTGAGGAGGTAAAAATTCCATTGGTTCCAGAAAGGTCTGTAAATCGATTCGAATCAGATAATCGAGTTTCGATATTACTGATATTGAGTACTTTCGGAATGAATTCTCGATTATAGGATACTGATTCATCATATACACCCTTGGAATCAAAATCACAATTGTCAGAACTTGCCTGTCCCGTGACATTGAATTTCACCCAGCCTGCCGCCTCATCAGAGGCAATCCATGAAGCGTTCCATTGAGTTGTCAAACCAAGGTTTGTGTCTACTGCACGCCATATGTATCCATTATCATCTAATGCGGCAGTAGCGCCGCTTGCTACACTTTGGAAGTAGTCCAAACATTGCATTGCTGTATCTAAATCATGTGTTCGCATAGTTGAACCATCAGGCATATGGATTCCATTCAGACCCCATTCATTCATTTCATCATCATCAGGAGACAACTCATTGGCTAGCGGCCTAGAATCATATGACAATCCATACTCTAGTGCCTTGCTTCCTAGTTTAATTGATGATTTTTGGAAGGTGTGTTTCATTATTAATTCGCCTTCAGGAAGTACATAGTCTCCAAGAAGTTTACTCGTAGTAGAACAACCTTGACGGTTACCATCACTACCTGATATTACCACATCTACTGTCTGCCTAGTTGCCCATGGATTACCTTCTTCAACCCATAAAGTCATACTTGCAGATCCTAAGCAATAGTCTTGAACATCTCGATTGGTCGCTACAATTTTCCACATCTCTGTGCTCCCTAATTCTTCAGTTCCTAAAACTCTCCAATCCCAACCCAAGCGGTAACCAACAGCCCCGTCATCGATGAAGTCGTTGCCTAATAATTCCTGTAATTCGACTGGTTGTAAAAGTAAAGAAAGACCTGGAGAGATCACTTCTAAGTCTCCAAATAAACCACCTACGCCATAACTCATCAGTGTACCTTGATATGAATCTTCAACATTAAGTTTCCAATCAACCTTAGTGCCTATATTAGCTCTATCTCTTAACTCAGTCCATTTGCTAGAAGTCAATTCTGCAGTTCCACCAACACTTGCAGGGAACTCTGAACATCCATTAGAACCAGGAATTGATGACTTTAGGTGACGTTGCAGAGTAAAACTATCAAAATCATATGAAGAGACAGATTCAACTGAAAGCCAACTCATTCCTTGCCCACCACGAACGCTTACTGCCCCTATACGATCATTTGAACTTTGAGAAATCAACTGATTTGTACCTCCATCGGTAATGGAAACATCTCCTACGCCTTCAAATAACATTCTCATTTTACAGATATCATCTTCATTTTCAATTTGATCTAACACCAAATCTAGGAATCCTTCAGTAGCCATGAAATCACCATCTGAAATGGTATATGACATCTCATCACCATAACGTAATTGATCTGCAGTAAAGGGCTCTAATTGGGCGCTAAAATAGTACCATCCACCTGCTCCAAGGATAATTAAAGCGAGAATTCCTGCTGTAACCTGAGGTTTTTTTATCATTTCGAGAAGAGTAGTTGGTTCGGAATGCTTTGAATCAACACCAACTTTGGTGGCTGACTTCGGAATGAGTTTTGGCTTTTTAGCATCCTCGGCGAAGTCTACAAGATCGGCATCGAGGATTTCTGCTTCTAGAACTTCCGATTTCGTAGTATTTGGATTTTGTTTTTTGGCTCCAGGTTCTCTTTCGGGTGTAATTGTTTCATCATCTTCTAATGAAAGTACAAGTGTCTCTTCTGAACCTATTTCCTCTAAAGGTGATTTTCTAGAGGAGGGTAAACCAAGTTCATCTCTACTTAATCCTGAATCCAACAACCGTTCGACTAAATCGGCTTTTTTACCTGATGTGGGAAGATCATTGAGAATACACAGAGCCTTGAGTTTGGCTGCTGTCATTGATGAGGTTAAATCGTCCGCCATACCTCTTCCTCAATTAGGCGTCAACCATATACCCTTTCAAGCATAGCGCTTAAAGTATCTAATTAGGGCTAATTATCAGCGCATGGTGGATAACTCACTGCTGATAAGGCGTATAAGTCCCATCTTCTGATTGAACATACACTATCTGTTCATATGAGCCATCTGACATCTTCCGATAGAAATATCCATTTCCAGCCGGTTCGAAATTAGAGCCTTCTTCAATTTGCGGTTCAGTGAGTTCTTGTTCTACCTCGGCAACTATATTTGAGGCGGGTGGTGGCCCACTACGAGTTGATTCTGTTAGTTTGGTAGCTACCGAACTTGGTGGTGGCCCACTTCTCTTTGTTTTCTGTGGAGGTCCGGTTGGTCCGGTTGTTGATTGTGGAGGTCCGGTTGGTCCGGTTGTTGATTGTGGAGGTCCGGTTGGTTCGGTTGTTGATTGTGGAGGCCCGGTTGGTCCGGTTGCTGATTGTGGAGGCCCTCCAGGCCCTTGGGCGATTTTTTCTGCTGTTGCGGCTTCAAGAACTAATTCTTCTTCTGATAATTTTTGATTTTCTAGGATTTCTTTGATTTTAGAACCTCTTTTCTGCGCCCCTATAAACGCGAAGATCGATATTGATAAGAACAATAATCCTGGCACTCCTGCTAATATTTGATTAGGCCATAATTTACCTTTTACTTTAATATCTGCATTTTCTTTCATTCGATTACCATTATCATCGATGAATTGAACCTTGACACAATGTTGGCCCATATCTAAACCGAATTCAAAAGTATATGTTTCCCCAACAAACGGAGAATCAATCACTGAATACTGATAATCGTGGTTTTTACCCTCCCTAGCATCTAACTCTGATTCACTTAATTCCGTATCTTGACAGTCATCTGCTTTCAAAACATACGCCTCTAGGCTGATATTACTAGACGTGGAAGGAACAGAAATTACCTCTACTTCTAATTCAAAAGGAACATCCATGAAATCTTCTCCTGGAGATGAAGGACCCCATACAAATCCGATATCTTTCTCGGATGTACCCCATAATTTATCATAATCGACACCAATTGTCATCGGAAAGAGAGCAAAGCCAAACATTACAAATGCCACTCCAAGGAATAGAAATACATTCCAGCGAGATTTTTTCAATTCATCCTTCAATGATTCAATTGATTGCTCTTCTTCGTGAACTTCGTCCTCGAACTCAGCCTGGCCCTCGTCAATAGGATGATGATTTTCATCTTCCTCGACAACCATCTCTTCGTCGGACATATTACCTGCGATTTCAACTTAGCACTTGAAAGGCTCGATAAACCGATTTTAAAGATAAATAAGCGATGATATCAAAAACCAGTATAATTGCCGCCAACTATGGACCTACGACTGGCGGTATTATCACGAGGTCCGCGATTATACAGCACTAGACGACTGGTTGAAGAAGCCCGAAAACGGGGCATTGAAGTCTTTGTTGCCGATCCAATGAAGTTCTCATTATATGTTGCAGATGGCTCAATTGACATCCAATATATGGGTGAACCTTTCTTAGCAGATGCTGTAATTCCTAGAATCGGCCATTCTATTACCAAACATGGAGTTGCGGTATTAAGACATCTAGAACAACTAGGGATTTGGACTGCTAATACAGGTCAAGGCATTATTCAAAGTAGAGATAAATTACATGCTTCACAGATTCTTGCTCGAAATAAAATACCTGTTCCTCGAACGACATATGTTAGAGACCTTATCGATGTAGAATCTGCAATTGACTTTGTAGGGGGATTTCCAGTCGTCATCAAAGTAACTCAAGGGACTCAAGGGCAGGGTGTATTTCTAAGGCACACACTGCATGAAGCCTGCAGTTTAGTTCAAGGGTTGTTACTGACCGGTCGTTCGGTGTTAGTACAGGAATATATTGCTGAATCACACGGAAAGGACATTCGAGCCTTGGTTGTTGGCGATAGAGTTGTAGCAAGTATGCGAAGGCGGGCTCGTGGAAGAGAATTCAGGAGTAATTATCATCTTAATGGAACAATCGAAAATGTCGATTTACCCCCTGAATACGTAGAACAAGCTTGTCGTGCTGCGCGTGTACTAGGATTGCATATTGCTGGAGTTGATCTACTAGAAGCTGAACATGGGCCATTGGTCTTAGAAGTCAATTCCTCTCCCGGGCTCGAGGGCATAGAGAAGGCTAGCGGAGTAAATGTTGCTGGTGAAATCATTGACTTTATTATCAATGAAGCTGATTTTTCAAAAGTAGATCTTGACCAATTACTACGAACTGTCCCTGGTTCTGGAGTGCTTTCATTAGAATTAAGAAATCACCCTAACTTGGTTGGCCAAAGAGTCTCTAAAATATTTAATAAAGGCTCAGATATACCAGTTTTTGCTCTTTCAAGAGAAAATAAATTAATCTGGAACCCTTCTGATGATTTACAATTACGTTACGATGATCTAATTGTTTGCTATGGTGATTTAAATGAACTTAGAGCATCTATAAAGAATGCAATAATAGTTACCTCTAAAACCAATTTTGAATCTCAAGGAAAAGAAGAATCTAATGCATAAATAAATCATATACGCTAATATCACAAGTGACAAAGTTCAATAAAGTATGAATTGAATTTCATCATATGGCAGAAATAACCCGTAGACTTGCTGCCGCCGTAATGTTAATTTTAATTATTTGTTCAAGTCAAATGAATATTACAGTTGGAAATTTGAAAAATACTGAAAGTAATAATTTAGCAGGTGAATCATCTATTAACTCAACCGAAATTCGAATACATAACAGGGGCGATGAGTGGCAGGATTCTGAAATTTTAGAATGGTACCCTAATCATCTCAGTTCTAATAGAACAATGCAATTTTCAATTATGATCCATGGAGCTAATGATGTCAGTGATATTCACTCTTCAACCTTGAATATGACATGGATATACAATGTTAGTACAAATGATCATCTATTATCTGTTATTCTTAATTATGAGAATTTTATTCAATTACAAGACGGTTTACTTATCACTTACAACTTCACATATCCTTCCGATATATTTTATGGGAGGTACCTAATCACTCTCGAAACCATTGACCTTAATGGAAATAATTATTCCTTTAACCATCAAGGTATTGAAATTATGGAACGTGGATTTTATCTTTCTTTATCAAATAATGAGTTTACAGATAGTGCCTTATTTGCCAATAACCAAGTGACTGAAGTTGAATTTCTAAGTTATAATACTGGAACTAGTTATACCAGTTTTGATATGAATCTAAGCCTGACATCATCATTTCCAGCATCATGGGAAGAACCTGAAATCTACAATTATAATGCCTCTTCGGTTTGGGGAGGCGAGTCTGTTTCATCAGTTCTTTACATCCAATCACCTATCGATATTATTTCATCACCACCACCCGAATCATTGGAGTTACAACTTATTGTGACTTATGAAAATGATTTAGGAGATATTGTTGAACTGTACAATAATAATTATTCATTTAATACAATAGCAGTGCCAAAAAATTCTATACCTAGAATAACCTCTTACAGAGATAGCAATTTCTCAGAATCGATTATTAATTCTTATACAGATTATTCAAGTGATGAAATTTTCGAAAAGTCGATAATCACAAAAAATGGAGATAGCATTAGTTTGTTTTTATCTATTGAGAATTATGGATTTGAGCAATCTACTTTCAAAATTGATATTTCTTCTGAAAGTTCGGCTGATTGGTGGGAAGTCAGTGCTTATACTCACTTTAAAAATGAGCAACTAATCTCTGCAAATGGTTTTCTCATCAATGAACAATTTAGTCCATTAGATTTGAGATATATTCGCTTAGATTTTAATTTCATAAATGCTTCATACTTTGCGAATGATGAGGTGATAATCCGAGTGACAAATATTGAAAATAATGAAGATTCTGATCTTAGCATGGTATTGATTAATACAGAAGTTACTAACCCAATAAGCGTCCAAGTTAATTCTACTCAATTGGAACCTATAATTTACCTTTCATCAATTAAACAAAATGACTCTTTCAGTCTTGAGTTCATTATATTACAACTCGATTATTACCTACATCCCTCTATTGAGAGCAATTATACAATGCATGTAGAGATTGGTAATTCTCTCACAGTAGATAATGTTGATAATTTGAATTTAACCATTTCTAGAAATGAAATACTTGTACTACCGCATTTATTTTCTTTTAAGGAAAAAAATAAAATGCCATATTCATTATCTATTACTACGAATGAAGATATTGATATTGGGCTATATTGTATAATCATAATTCTTAATCCGAGCCCTAATAGTTCTAACCCCTCTATATCTTTTGAACAAGAAATAAAGTTTGAAGTTATAGAGAATACTTCTCTAACTGAATCAGAGCTAAACAATAATTCAAATTCAAATAACTCAACAAATTCTACTAATTCTACCAATGGAAATTCTACGATTCCTGAAAATAATAGTATTGGTGATAATTCCACAGATGGTAATTTGACAAATAATACTATTAATGAACCAATAGGTTTAGACTCAGACGGTGATGGAATTAATGATGAATTAGATGATTGTCCTGCTACCCAGTTAGGTTTGGAGACCGATATATACGGTTGTTCAGACGGACAGAAGGAGCAAACTGGACCTCAGACACAAGATAGTGATGATTCAAGTAAAGCTGAAAGTAATGATTTAAAATCTTGGGTTTTCATATCTTTAGCACTGATTGTATTTACTGTGGTAACTGTACTTATTATTAGACGTAGAGTTAATTCCGACTCTACAGATCTCGGTTCTCAACAAAAAGAGATTATTGAAATCACTACTCCTTTGAACAATATGATTGCTACCAGTTTACCAATACCAATTCCACTTACTATTCTGCAGCAATGGACCGATGATAATGGTCATACATGGCGTCAAATGTCTGATCGAAGCGTACTTTGGTGGAATGGAGCCGTTTGGGTGCCAGTAAACCAGTAATCTATTGATTTGTGATGGTTGTGTTGGGATTATTCCCGATGGTTTGATATGGGTCACTGCCATCCTCATACTGTCCTTCGGGATAATGGGATGCACGCTCGCTTAGGCGAGGGGCGGTGAACGCCAATGAATGAACGCAGAGATGGTATGAGAACTCGAAGAGCTTTGAGGCCTAGTCAGTTAAGGCTTGGCCAAGAAGACGATGTAGACCTACCACCAAGGCTCATTCATATCCAAAATCTACCATGGGTTGGATGTTATAAAAATCAATTAAAGTCAGAAAATAAATCTCCAAATACTCAGAAATCATATGCCAGTGGATTACGCTGCTTGGTCGAAACAATCCTTCCTAACGAAAATGTACTAAGTGAAAAACAATATAATGATTTGACTATTAAGGAATTAGCAGAAAGAATGGAACCACTTAATGGTAGGATTGACCTGTGGACTCATAGTTTATCCGACCTTAAGCCGACTACCTATAATGCAAGACTTGCAGCTGCAAGGCATCTACTAAAGTGGCTTGGTCACAGATGGCCAGAACATATTTCTCGAGCCCGAACAGGAAAGAGATTACCTCGAACTTTGACTCGAAGAGAATTATCAATGGTATTAGATGCTGCTTCCAATAGTGAAGACCCTGTTGCTTCAATCGTTGTGATATTAATGCTCGATACGGGATTAAGAGTCAGTGAGGTTTGCAACCTAAATGTCAGCGATGTTGACCTTCAAGACCATTCTGCAAGAGTTCTAGCCGGAAAGGGTGATAAAGACCGTTTAGTTCTATTTACGCAACGAACTCTAGATAGAATTCAATCTTGGCTGCCGGTAAGAGATGCCAGATTGCGGAATGAAGATCATGCATTATTATTGAATTCAGCAGGAAGAAGGTTACAACCAAGAGGAGTTCAAAGATTGATGGACCGCCTTGCTGGTGAAGCTGGATTGCCTAAAGGTAAGTTAACTCCACACGTATTGAGGCATAATTTCGCAACTGGATTATTAGAACGTGGTGCAGATTTAGTTTCCATTCAGAAATTACTTGGGCATAGCACCATAGCGACTACAAGAGTATACCTTGAAATCTCGGATCAAACCTTAAGAGAAGTTTACCACAGAGCTCAAGCAACAAGAGAGAATATCAATGAAAAAGTATACGAAAAGCAAGAATTGGTAGAAAATACTCCTTCAACCAGTGTATTAGGACTCGATTAAAGTTAATTTCTCTTTGCTTTACGTTTCGATATTTTTGTTGGACCCATCCACTCTCGATGTGGCTTAATTTCTTGACCCATATGACCTATTATTGGGCAGAACTTACCAGAACGACACCTAGAACAATTCTCTTTGGATGGAAGTTCAACGGCTTTTCTCAGCCGTCCATACTTCCTTCTAGGCATGCACCATACTTTGCAGTACGGTCTTTGAATGATTCGTAATATTATTTCTTCAAACTCTTAAACCAAGACATTTTAGAGATTGGAGTACTTCTCGATGGTCCGATTTTATTATGAGGTGAAGATTCTTTTTTGGTTTTAGTAACTGCCTTTTTTGCAAGATTCTTAGCGCTAGTTGCCATTTGCTTGGCTTTAGCAGGTGCTTTCTTTACTGCGACTTTAGCCTTGGCAGCAGTCTTTTTGGCTTTAGCAGGTGCTTTCTTTACTGCAGTTTTAGCCTTAGCGGCAGTTTTTTTGGCCTTTGCAGGTGCTTTCTTTGCTGCAACTTTAGCCTTAGAAGCAACTGACTTAGTTGCTGATGCCGCCTTATTTGCGCCACTAGCAGCGGAAGCAATTTTCTTTGCTACTGCGGCTTGAATTCCTAACTTAACTAACTTTGATGTTCCAGCTGCTGCTACTTTAGAAACGGTATCTAATTTAGCCTCTACCAGTTTTTTAGCAGTTGCTGCTCCTACCCCTGGTAGTGCTGTCAATTTTTGAATCTTCGAAGCCTTAGTCTGTGTAGCCATAGTTTCACCTATTACAGGCATAAAGGCTCTCTTTCTTGAATCCTTCCTATGAATTTCCATTTTTCATATAGGTGGTTTGATGTGGATTAATCATTAGCCCAAATCATGGCGGAGGGTAATTCTAGTAAAAGTTCCACCTTGCTTTGCCAAGTAAAGAAGGCGGATGCTAATCATCGTATGGATGAGGCTACTAATTTACTACGTTCCAAACATTTCCCATCTCCATGTAAAGTGGTATATTTGGGCAATGTGGCAAATACAATCATATCTCTTCTCGAGCACCCAGAAACACCTACTTTTACAACTCCACCAAGTTATAATGAACAAAAATGGGCATTAGAAACTACTAGTGGTCAATTGAAAATTTCAATTAGATCTGTATCATACTGGGGTTTAGGATTATTTAATTCGAGTTACTTGAATATAATCAAATTAGAAGGCCCTATGAATCTTCGAAGTAGATTAATTTATGATCTGGTTTCTTCGCTTCCTGACAAACCTTGGGAATTTAAACATCTATCTTCAGCCAAAAGATGGATGAGAAAAGAGTTTGCTGATATCGATGAAAAAGTAAATCAGAATAATTGGCAAGAACTGGTTAAGTACTCAAATAATCGTTTCATAGAGGTCTTAGAATTGATGAAACAAACAAAAGAAAAGGTCTCCAAAAAAGTAAATCTGACTGATTCTAATCAGTATTGGAATTGTGAAAGGGCAAAGGTATCAATTGCATCTGCTGATTTTGATTTGGATTTAGCCAGGGGTGCTCTTGCTGATGGTAATGCACCTGCAATTGAAAGAGCAATTGCTAGAATAGAGGCATCGTTAATTGAAGCAGATCCAGAAACAGGTGTACATGATAGCCCTATTGAGACAAATGATTTAACAAAGGAAATAATTGTAATCTCCGATATTGGAGTGACCGAAGATAAAGTAATTGAGGCAAATGTGAATACTATCAATCAGATAGATTCAATTTCACAAGAAGAGGTCTTGCCGTTAATCGATTTGACAACTAAAACTGAGGAAGAATGAGTATTTTTACTATCTTTAAATCCGCGTCGCGTTGATAAAGGTGTGGCTTCTGGGCAAGAATGGTCCAAATGGCGTCTAAGAAGAAATCTGATGGGAGTGGAATCCAGCAAGCTGCTGGTTTGATTAGATATTTCGATGAAGAATCGGAAGATGCATGGAAAATATCTCCAATGCAAGTTTATGGTGCATGTATATTTATTGGAACTTTCTTCTACCTTGTAAATCAAGGCGTAGTTAGTGCAATTTGGAACTTATTCTAATCCGATTTTGCCTACAGTGGCTTAATCATTATTATCTTATTTTCTTTTGTTGCCATTCGTTGTGCAACTTGCATAGCAGTCTTTAAGTCCACAGTAGCACCTAATGTCTTTGGCCCTTCTGAGTCATGAACAATAAGTCTGTGTGTTAAATTATTTAGAACTCCTTCTTCAATTCTCTCGAAGACCCAATGTTCATCTTCAATACGAATCATCGCAGGAACATCGACTAAAGGTCCCATTTGAACCCCCGCTTTTGTAGTTCTAGCTTTCAATCCTCGAAGATCCTTTATCGGATTCCAAGATCTAATGCGGGCCGGTGCTTTTATTCTTCTTTTCTGTTCGATTCCATCTCTAAAGGCTCTAGTCATTTGGGTCCCATCCCTTGAAGTCATTGACTTCAAACACAGGTTTGCCCATTTACTAATAAGAAGCGCGATAAGATTGATGCCAAATATACTGGTTTCAAGCGCTTTCTTGAGATTTCATTTCTCTAATATGCATTCTAATGCCAACGCTTGAAAAAATACTAGGTATCCATCCAATAGTAATGAAAGCCATCAATGGCCAATCCGTACTCAATGAGAAATAAGTCACTACTATCATTGATACTATCAAGGGAAGTATTACCATTAATAGAGGTGGTGAAGCAACATCTTTTTCGACAATCCAGGGCATAACAATGCTTATTGCAAGCAGATACCAACATGCTGGAAGTAAAAATATCGCAAACGGTGAAAATGTAAATAATATTGATGGTGTGAAAATTAAAGCCAATCTAAGCCACCATAGTTCTGGGCGAGTCGCTCCATCAAAGCCAAAGTTGGGAAGTATTAATCCGATTACCATGAAAACTAGTATCCCTATTGTCAACCAACTGGATTGTAATAAATATCCATTTCCAACATCAAAGGGTTCTGTTGAACTTAGATAGATTGAAGTGATGATGAATACTAAAATTATACTCAAAATAAATTGAACCAGTAGTCCTTTAGTTCTATCTTCACCATGCTGTAAGTGTGAATCAAGTGATTTGCTGGGCACTGTTATCAAAACTAATCCCACCGCATTGGATATGAAAAACAAGACCATAGCATACATTCCACCCTGTGATAGGTTTAGCCACCAAGAATCAGAAGATTGGGTGGATCTACTCATCAATAATATTAGGATTGGGAGTATTACATACATCTTCAACTTACTACGTTTACTCAATGTAGTAAGGCCATCATCGGAAAATGGTATAGTCGTAATAGCAAATAATTCACTACTGACTAAAATCAAAGCACCAGTCAGAAGAACGATTGGTAAGGAATAATCGCCTTGTGCAGAATGTGTTGTTTGCAAAGGCAAGTTTTCAGGTGAATAATATGATGATTCAGGGAAACATATCCAAAATGAAACCAAGGTGCAAAAGGAGATATATGCCATTATTCTATGTTGTACTTGCTTTCTTATCGCAATAGGAGATTTAGATATGCTAGGTAATCTATGACTAATTAAAGCAAATACGAGCAATAGGAATAATATTGATTCTGCAACCCCGTCTCCAGTAAATAATAATCTAAGGTCTGAGAATTGGAAGTCTCCAGGACCTAGTCTTTGTGCAACTTCTAGGTATGTCGTATCCCTATTTATCAGTGACCTTATCCTATCTCCAATCATTATCCCAACAATGAATAAAGGGCCAAAACGATAGGAATTAGTAATTATTTTAGATACTACTGGAGAGTGTTTTTTGGCATATGACTCTATCTTGGCAGGAAATAGCCAGCCTGTGAGGAAAATAAGCCAAATCGGGAATATTAACGGTGCAGCATCCCCCAGCATATTGGAATCTAAGGGAAGAAAGCCCTTGAGCATGGCGGAAGCAAGATAGAGAAGTTAGCAGACCGCAAGTCATGGCCTATACTGGATGGGGGGAAGAAGACCTCGAGAAAGTCTCTAGAGAATCTTGCTTAGCCAAACTAGCGGCTAATTTAGAACTTGAAATGGATACTTGGTTAGATTGTGCAACCACTTCCCTTCCTGAAACTCTAAGGGTGACTAAATCGCGTAAAGATAGAGATTGGACTATCAAGGAACTGAAAAAGATGGGAGCAGTACCCATTCCGTGGATTCCAAATGAGAATGCTTGGCAAATGCCTTTTGTCAGGGGAAAAGTACCGGAAGGCTATAGTAAGCGTATTTTGACTATCCTCCATAATTCGGGTAGAATTACTCGGCAAGAAGCGGCAAGTATGCTCCCTGTGATATTACTAAAACCCAAGGATGGTGAAATGATTTTGGATATGTGTGCAGCCCCTGGTTCAAAAACAACTCAACTAGCTGAAGAGATAGCTCCGGAAGGTTTTGTTATTGCCAATGAACCTGTATCAGGGCGCGCTAATATGTTGATTTCAAATCGTGCTAGGCTTGCTCTACCCAATATCCTAATCAATCAACAAGATGGTAGACATATAGGACGAATACCACCACCCGGATTTGATTCAATAATTGCAGATGTTCCGTGTACAGGTACAGCAACAACAAGAAAGAATCGTAAGATTTGGGAGAAATGGACTCCTAAATCTAGTCGAGGATTATTTAATTTACAGCTCGAAATCACCGTACGCGGAGCCAAGTTACTATCTCCTGGCGGTAAATTAGTCTATTCCACCTGTAGCATAGATCCTTGTGAAAATGAGGCTGTAGTTGCAGAAATTCTTCGCCAATGTCCTTGGCTTGAGTTAATTGAAATCGATGATAATCTAGCCAATGGATTGATTTTGAATCCTGGTTTAAGTCGATGGAATATATTAGATGAAAGCGGCGAAACTGTTGAAATCAATTCCGAAATTCCTAAATTACCAAATTTAGAAATAACTCATTTATGTTCTATTGACCGTAAAAAAGTAGATGATGAATATGACTCTGAATTAGAGGAAAGGATTACTCAGGCTTTGCCATTATGCCGTAGATTATACCACCATGATAATGATACTGGTGGGTTTTTTGTAGCAATCTTTAGACATAATGTTGAAGCAAGTCCGGAAGGTATTGCTAAGGCATACATTCCTAAACGAAAGCCGATTGCTGGTTCTACTTGGACACCTAAATTGATGGAAAGGCCTAGCCCAAATCGGCATTCTGTTTTTCTCGCTGAAAATTCAATTGTTGAACAAATATCTAAGCGCTACAAAATCGATGCTAGTAAATGGTCTTGGTGGAGTAGAGGTAAGAGATTAAATATCGCTCCAAAATCTGTAAATGATCGCCTGTATAGTAAAGTCTGCCCGAATAAAAGGGGTGATTTATGGCCTGAAGGTACTTTTCACCCGCTGAAACTAATCCATGTAGGGATGCCTACTTTTGTTATCAATAAAGGATCATGGCGTACTAGGCAAGAAGCGATTCCAGCACTTGAATACGATGTTGCAGAAGCAGCCTTGGAAATCGAACAAGATTTAATCATAAGAATGCTAAATGGTTGGGTTCCAACAATTGAGGAATTCTTAGAAGAACTGAAAATGGAAGAAGTGAGTGAGGGTCCATTATTATTAAAATGTAAATTTACTGATTCGGAATCACTGATTTCTGCATGGGCTGGTGTTAGAATTAGTCTGATGATCAATACTCTTGAAAGAGACATAATAAGGGCTAAACTCGGTATGGAATTTGAACAAGATGTGGCGTGATTGCATGAATAAAAATATAATTTCAGTGATCTTTGTTATTTTATTACTACCATCAATTATGGCTGAAGATGAATCATATACATCACATGTAAGTATTTCAATTCCTGAAGCAGAACCTGCCTCTAAGATACTAACTGAATGTTTTATTGAAATTGATACAAATGATGAAAACTGTACTGACTCTGATGATTCAATAATGCTTTCTTGGTGGTCTTGGAGTGACCAAACAAATTCTAACTGGCCTGATGATGATGCCAAATCCAGAGCAGGGACATTCAATCTATCATTGAATGAGAGTTTCAAATCAAGTGCTTTATTTAATGAACAAGAAATAAAACAAGATGCAATTGCCAATATCTCAAAAATTGAACCTATGATGCCGCTTATCAATTTGACTGGCGAGGTGATTATTGCAGAAGGTGATACTGATTCATGGTATCTTAGAATACCAATCGAGATGACACCTTCAACGAATCTAACCGATGATACATTACTATACATTTTCATTAGTAAACAAAATGCTGTAGATAACCATGGACGTATGGCTAGTAATTTGATTTATGATATGAAGCCAGAAGTAGGGTTTGGAATTTTAGCAGATAATACTACAAAAGTTGAATGGATTATGAGTTCTGAACATTTAGATGCCGCAGGTATAAATTTCGAAGATGACCCGTATGGATGGACACTAACAATGGCTTTCTTTGGCGCAATAGAAAGTGATAATGAGACAAATCATTTACTCTCTTTACATCACTTCGAGTTACCCACAGCGTCACAGAATATCGACTCTACATCACTATATATCCCGATTTTAATTATAATTCTATTAGGAATTATATCCTTTGGCTTGATTTCACAGATGTTTAGAAATGAGAAGGGAATGCCTAAAATAACTGCATATTGGAATAAAGATAACTCTTTGATAATTAAAATAAAATCATTCACCCAGAAAATAGAAATAAAATCATTTCAAGTAGATGAACCTTGGAAGATGAAAAACAATCCCAAGAGTCGCTTTATTGAGCCAGAACAAGTTGTTGAAGTTGAACTTAGGTTCAAACAATTGGAATTGGATGAATGCCAAATTGGAATTCAGGTTGAAGTCGATGAGTTGGGCTCATGGACCCAATACTTAGTTTTGGAAAGTCCTAAAAATAATTAAACTCAGATTGCGAAGTATTGAAGATATAGGGGCATAAGCCCAGCATGGTGATGATATGGAACTTGACAAAACCGACCGAGCGATTCTTCAAGCATTACTAAGTGATTCACGTACTAGTCAAAGAGAATTATCACGTATTGTTGGAGTTGCACAAGGCACTATTACCAATCGTCTCAAAAGATTAGAACTTAATGGAATAATCAAAGGATATAGTGTAGTGCTAGACTCGGAAAGTGTTGGTTGGACAATGACTATTATGGCTGGATTGTGTATTTCTAAAGGGAAAATGATTGATGTTCAGCAAAAGATTGCTGCTGATCCAAGAGTATTCTCAGTTTATGATGTGACTGGAGATTGGGATTCAATGGTTCTAGCAAGAGTAAGAGATAGAGCTGATTTAGATGACCTGACAAAAACAGTATTTACCTTGGAAGGGGTTACTCGTTCCTTTACTCACGTGGTACTAAATACTGTCAAAGAGGATGGTTTTGCTAAGCCTGCTCAAATTAAGAATGGAAATGAATAGTGTCTTTGATTGAAGGGGTATGACTCAATCAGGCTTTAGCAACATTCAATTGATTTCATCTATTCTTTTTTGAGCTAATTCAACATATTGTGGACTGATGTCATAGCCGATATAATGCCTTCCCGTTTTTTGAGCAGCACAAGCAGTTGATCCTGAACCGATAAATGGATCTAATACCACATCTCCTTTGAAAGTATAGAATTCAATACATCTACGTGGTAATTCTTCAGGGAATGGTGCTGGGTGACCGATTTTTTTTGCGGAAGCAGTTGAAAAGCGCCAAATTGATTTCGTTAAATCAATAAATTCTTGTTTTTCGATAGTATCTTCCCTACCTTCTGCCCGTTCTTGTTTAGTTCTTTCAAGTTTAAAACCACCTTTTGAGTATACTAAAATATATTCGTGAACATCTCTCAAGCAAGGATTAGAGGCTGATTTAAATGAACCCCAGGCGGTACTAGAACCTGCAGAGGCAGATTTATCCCAAATTATTTCTCCACGCATTAGAAAGCCTATTTCAAGCATTATCATATTGACATAACTGGTAAGGGGCAAATATGGCTTTCGTCCGACATTTGCAAGATTGATAATGGCTCTTCCCCCTGGGGCTAACACACGATATGTCTCAGAAAAAACACCTCTTAACATCTCAAGATATTCTTGTAAACTCAAGTCTTCATCATATTCCTTAGTGACATTATATGGAGGTGATGTAACCATCAGTTGAACACTATTAGGAGGAATCATACTCATGTCTCTAGAATCACCACAGATCAAACTATTCCTTAGAAACTCAGGAAATTCTTGTGGGTCTCCTACATCGCTTTCTTTGGGTATACCTTGATACATTTTGGTATTGTAATATTTAGAGGAATCATGACCTTCTCGTTTTGAAACTCCAAAACTTGACGTTTGTGTAGAGGTACTTTTCTTACTACCTCTTTTCCCTGTCATAGATTCATCTGCGTCGCGCGCCTTCATAATCCAATCGGATAACTCGTAGGTCGGGACGCGCGTTTCACTACCTTGACAAATTAGTCAACATTAAGATAATACACATCTAATCCATTTTTCATATTCGAGATTAGCTGTTGCATTTACCTTCAAAATAACAGGTGTGTCATATTGATGACTTTGTAGAATGAAACTTTCCAAGGAATTTAGATTTTCTTCAGTTGTTTTGAATAATGCAACTACTTCATTATCATCTTGCTTTTTGTTTTCCCACATGTAAGTAGATACTGTATTTGAACGTAAGATACAACCTGCTAATTTTTGCATTAATGCTTCATCAGCAATTGCTTTTGCAGTTTCCTCAGAAGATGAAGAAGGTGATACTGGCATGCAAACTTGTTGAATTGGTAGGTTATATTCTTGTCAATGAGTGCAAAAACATTCAAAAGATAACGCTGTAATTCTCTAATATGGGGGGGGTGAACACTGATGCTGCTATCGATAATACTACGGTTATCCCTCAATCACCTCAAGATGAATCTATTGAGTGGGTTTTGAAGACAGAGCAATTTGCAGAAGTCCCCTCTGCTCCAAAGTTACCACCAGTTGGTGGTTGGAAAAAAGCCATATTATTGCGTTTATTGGCGGTGATTATTATTGGTTCAGGTCTTTTCATTTCACTTGAAGGAGCCACTATTGTAATATTCTTATTCATTATTGTCGTCCCGTTTGAAAGACTTTTTCCTCGCCAGAAACATCAAGCATTCAAACGTCCACATTTGGACTTGGATATCGGTTATGCAATGGCTGCACCATTTCTCAATATTCTTGCGCTTGCCGTTGGTGTTTTTGTTGGAATCGTCTCTTTGGCATGGATTCCAGGATTGTTGATTGCACCCTATGTGGCCATGATTCCTAGTCCATACAAATTGATCGCAGGCATTCTATTATTCGATATGACAACCTATTGGGCTCACAGATTCTACCACGAAGTTCCAATACTGTGGAAATTCCATTCCATTCATCACTCCACCGAACATATGGAT
>Ga0115000_10000331_pt1 | contig 44455 bp, 41 predicted proteins | sample ArcticOcean_MG_C_6_FD_89690 | JGI IMG/M metagenome (GOLD analysis project Ga0115000, IMG submission 89690) | Marine microbial communities from western Arctic Ocean - ArcticOcean_MG_CB8_128 | ecosystem: Environmental > Aquatic > Marine > Oceanic | place: Arctic Ocean: Canada Basin | collected...
TTAGCTAGCTTGAGGAATCTCACCAAACTTTTCTAAAGGTTTCTCTAGCTCATTCCAGTCGCACTCAAAGTCATCCGGAGCGTCTTCATACTCCAGTAATCCCAATGCCTCAAACTTGGGTCTTATCTTATCTGTTAGCAAGCCAATTCTTGATAGGTTTGGCATAATTCGAGAGAACAAGAAGTTTCTAAAGGTTGCGTTTGCCGAGGTTGATAATGCAAACTCTCTAGCTTCGTCTTCAGTCATTTTTAGATATTTTTGCATAGCCTTAGTGTTAATCAGGCGCTCTCTTGAAATAACACACGCCTCATATGCAAACTCTGCCCTATCTTCGATTTCTTCAGGAGTTAGAGTCTTTATAAAGTCTTCTAAATAATTAATACCAAAGGTTACGTGTCTTGCTTCATCGCGAATAACGTAATGAAGAAGTTGAGTTAATAAAGGGTCTTTTGACAGACCTTTTAACATTTGAAAAGCTGCCAATGCTAGACCTTCAATTACAATTTGCATTGCAATAAATTTTAGATCCCATCGCTCATCTGTAAGAATTTTATCCAGCAAAAGCTTTAAGTTCGTATTAATAGGGTAGTGCATGCCAATCTTTTCTTGAAGGTATCGATTAAATACTTCAACGTGTCTTGCTTCATCGAATGTCTGAGATGCTGCATACAACTTAGCATTGTAAGTCGGTGCGCATGATACTAATTGAGATGCAACAAGCAGGGCTCCTTGCTCGCCGTGTAAGAATTGACTGAGTAATTCGGCAACATCGTGACGATCAAACTCAATTTTTTCTTCTTCGGTTAAATTTTCATATGCTGCTAAAGTCTCATGAGGTAAGTCTTCATCAGCCTGGATCAGCCTTTCATCGGTGGGATGATTGTATTCCCAATTTAAATCTATTGAGCCATTCCAATTTAGCTCTTTGCCAAGCTCATAAAGTTTCTTAATTCTGTTGTCCGCAACTGTGTAGTCCCAGTTATAGGCTCCAGTTAGAGGCGTTTGAAATATTTCAACAATATCCTCAACATTGCCTGGAGTGAGATTTAACTCATTCTCTACGTCCAACTTATCAAATGTTAAAATATCCTCTGGAGGACCATCGGTTTTTGTTATTCTCATCAAATTTCCCCTTCAAATTTTAATGTTTACGCTGTAAACAAATACAAATATAAACTAAATCTTAGTCATTGAAAAGTTCTGTAAGCTTATCAAGAAGAGCCTCAGCTAATTCTTCTGCCCTATTGATAGTAATAGATTTCTCGTAATACTTTGTCACATCATGGCCTATGCCAATAGCAAGCAATTCAACATTGCTTTGATTTTCAATGCTATCAATTATTTGACGCAAGTGGTTATCTAAAAAATTGCTGTGATTGGTTGACAGCGTGCTGTCATCTACAGGCGCCCCATCAGATATTACAATTAGAATTTTTCTCTCTTCTGTTCTTTTTACAAGCCTTTGATGCGCCCATGCAAGAGCTTCTCCATCTACATTTTCTTTAAGTAGGCCCTCTCTCAGCATGATGCCAAAACTTTTTCTAGCTCGTCTGAAATTGTCATCTGCTGATTTAAAAATAATGTGACGTAAATCATTTAATCTTCCAGGTCCAGGAGGGCTGCCTTGATTTACCCAGGCTTTTCTTGAGTCACCACCTTTCCAATGTTTGGTCGTAAATCCAAGCAACTCTGTTTTTACATAACAGCGCTCGAGAGTACTGCCAATAATATCGCCACAAATTGCTGCCAAAGTCATTGACCGACCTCGCATGGATCCTGAGCTATCTATTAACAACGAAACCACCGTATCTTTAAACTTACTCTCACTTTCTTGTTTAAAGCTTAGAGGATCTCCAGGGCGCGAGATGATTCGATGCAATTGAGACGTATCCAATAAGCCTTCCTCTAAATTATATTGCCAGCTTCGATTTTGCTGGGCTTGCAATAATCTTTGCAATCTATTTGCCAATTTTCCAATGGTGGTTTGATGGGGAGAAATCAGTTGATCTAATTGCTGCCTAAGTCTTAGAGTCTCTTCTGCCGTAGCCAAATCAACAGCATTAACCACTTCATCAAATTGAGAAGTAAAAATCTGATAGTCCTCGTGAATAGTTTGATCTAATTCTTCGTCATAATTTTTTGTTAAATCTATTTCTTCATCAATAGAAGTTGCGTCAATTGGGACCTGAACTTCTTCAAGATCATCATTTTCCTCATCCAGTTGACCTTCTGCTTGAGAGTCCATTGATTCAGTCTCAGAGCTCTCTTGAGAATCTTCCTCTGAGCTTTCTGTTTGAGGCTCATTTTCTTGAATTGAGTCTTCATTTGTCTGAGCCTCATCTCCACCTTGTGAGGGTGCTTCATGCATGAGCTCTAAATCTTTCAATAAGTCTAATGCAAGCGATTGAAAGTTATTCTGAGAATCCTGTGCTTCAATCAACTGCTTGCCAATCTCGCTAAGATTCATTGGCAACGCAGAAAGAAATGCATTGACTAGATTAGAGCTATTTTGAGGCAAGGACTCTCCATTTATTTTTTTTAGCCAAAGATTTGCAGCTAATGGATTTAGCGCAGGAGCTTTGTTGTCTATATTTTTCTTTGCCTCAGTTTCTAGGTATTTCTGAATATTAGACTGGGCACCTGGGAAATTATTACCACCGACCATTTCAACTCTCGAAAGTTCCAATTCAGCAAAAAAATCTCTAGCCAGTTTTGGCATTTTTAATTCATCTTTATCTTTGTGGAAGGTATGCCAAAATGTTTGAAAATCAGACTCGCCTCTCCAGGCACCTACCTGAGCTGAAGACCTAGGAGGGTGGTTTAAAAAAATTTGTGCAGAGGTTGGAGGTCGACTTGATGCTTGAGAACTTCCATTCAGCTCTGCATCTTTTGAAATGGCCCTAGCAGAAGATAAAGCAGCTTGCTTAAATTCTTCTCTATCTTTAATCCAGCTCATAATTTAGCTTTCAGGGCTGTGACTCTCAGTAAGATCCTCTCCAAAACAACGCTGGAAGTACTCTGCAACTATAGGCCTTTCAGATTCATCACATTTATTAAGAAATGTAAGCCTAAATGAATGCTTGATATCCTGAAAAATTATGTAATTTTGCGCCCAGGTAATTACAGTTCTGGGAGACATAAGATTAGATATGTCCTCATTTATAAAACCTTGCCTAGTTAAATCAGCAAGTTGAATCATGCTTTTGACCATTACTTTATCTTTGGCATTTTTTAATTCTGGTACTTTGCCTAAAACTACACTTAATTCATGGCCCTTATCAAGATAGTTCAGTGTTGATAAAATGTGCCAACGATCCATTTGACCTTGATTGATTTGCTGGGTGCCATGATAAAGACCTGTAACGTCTCCCATACCAACAGTATTAGTAGTTGCAAAAAGCCTAAAGCTCGCGTGCGGTGAGATGACTTGGTTTTGATCTAGCAAAGTTAACTTTCCATCAACTTCTAGAATTCGCTGGATCACAAACATGACATCGGGTCTTCCAGCATCATATTCATCAAAAACAATTGCCACTGGGTTTTGAATGGACCAGGGCAAAATACCTTCTTTAAATTCTGTAATTTGCTTCCCATCTTTTAAAACAATTGCATCCTTCCCAAGCAAATCAATTCTACTGATATGACTATCTAGGTTGATACGAACACAAGGCCAATTTAATCTGGCAGCAACCTGCTCTATGTGTGTTGATTTTCCAGTTCCATGGTATCCCTGAATCATGACTCTGCGATCATGCTCAAAGCCAGCTAAAATTGATAAAGTAGTATTTTTATCAAACACATAGGTAGGATCAATTTCTGGGACCCATTCTGTTTTTTCCTTGAATCCCAGAACTGAAAGATCGGAGTCAATGCCGAAAGTTTTTTTAACATTAATCTTCTGATCAGGGATTTTTGGCAAGTTTATTCTTTCAGAATCCATCATAATTTAGCTGGTACGTTTTTTAGAGGTTCTATGCTAACTTTTGATGAGATAAAGTTCTAGTTTTAATTGAATCAATGTAAGATAAATTTTAATTATCCAATCAGCACTATTCATGACCAATGCTCTTAAAAATACCCTTGAACTATTTAATTTAACAAAAATAGACAGAGATCTTTATTCTTGGACAGGAACAAGCGTTGGTTTTCAAAGAATTTTTGGAGGTCAGATTATGGCTCAATGTCTAATCGCTGGATACCAAACTGTAGAGAAGGGAAGAATGGCGCATTCTTTCCACTCATATTTTCTTAGACCAGGTGATTTTAAACAGAATATTATTTTTGAAGTGGATCGCATTAGGGATGGTAAAAGTTTTACCACTCGCAGAGTTAATGCAATTCAAAACGGAGAAGCAATCTTTAGTTGCTCTATTTCATTTCAAAAAAGAGAAAAAGGTCTCAGTCATCAAATTAAAATGCCTGATATCCCGGGACCAGAGAAATTAAAAAGTGATTCAGAGCTCAGAAAAGAGATGAAAACAAAAATACCCAAAGAATATCGTCAAATGTGGCTGAGAGAGAGGGAGATTGAAACTCGGCAAGTTGAACCTGTTGATATGCTAAATGCAAAAAAACTGCCCCCTTACAGAAGTACTTGGATGAAGCCTACAGGGAAGTTGCCCTCAAGTGAGAGGATTCACCAAGCATTGCTATTGTATGTCTCGGATATGGGTTTGCTGGGAGCAGCCGTCAATCCGCACGAAGTAAACTTTATGTCAAAAAAATTTCAGAGCGCCAGTTTAGATCATATTATGTGGTTTCACGGCAGAGTTAATTTTAACAATTGGATTTTGCATCATATGCATAGCCCAATCTCTTCAAATGCAAGAGGGTTTTCTCGAGGATCAATGTATACCAAAGCAGGCAAACTAATTGCATCTACTGCTCAGGAAGGATTAATGAGAGTCTGGGACTAACCCTCCCTTGCGGTTAATCAATAGATTGTTATAGTTTCTGCAAACCTAAGAATGAAAGCTATGAATCTTAAATCAGAAATTAATTTTGTGATTTAATTAAAAGCTAATATTCTTATTTTACCGGTCTTATAGTTTTAGGATCAATGATTAAATATTTCTTACAGTAATAATATGGAAAAAATTTCTACAAAGGTTTTGGTGGTTGGTGCGGGTGTAGTCGGTTTAGCGATTGCCAGGAAGCTGATGTTGGAAGGCAAAGAAACCATTCTTATTGAGAAAAATAAGAAGATATCTGAAGAGGTTTCCGCGAGAAATTCTGGAGTAATACATGCAGGATTTTACTATCCGCCAGCATCGCTCAAATCTCAATTATGTAATGTCGGCAATAAAATGATTTATCAATATTGCAAAGAAAAAAATATTTTTGCAAAAAATACTGGAAAAATTGTTCTCGGAAACACTGACACTGATTTAAATAAAATTAATCAATATATCTCTCATGCTGAGCATTATAAGGGAGAGGCTCTTACGTTAATTCCAGCAGAAGAAATGAAGCAAATGGAACCTAATGTAGTGGCAAATTTTGGCATGCTATCAAAAGAGACTGGTGTTTTAGATGTCCATCATTATTCTGAATCTTTGGCGCATGATTTTGAAAGAGAAGGCGGACATCTTTCCTTGAATACCGAGTTTAAGGGTATGAATAGAAAGGATAAAAAATTTATTTCAGAGATTCAAACTGGCGATGAGCAGTTTCAGATAATCTCAGACTATGTTGTTATTGCAGTTGGTTTAAACTCTGGCGACATATTGTCTAATCAAAATTTTAATGAAGATATTCCCGGCATTAAAAAATTAAACTTTACTAAAGGTCATTATTTTAAATTGAAAGGTAAATCTCCATTTGCCCACTTAATATATCCCATGCCGACAAAATTAGGCTTGGGCATTCATGCAGGTTTTGATATTGATGGAACGGTAAGGTTTGGGCCTGATACAGAGGTTGTTAATGAAGTTTCATACAACTTTGAGCCTAATATGAAAGATAAATTTTTAGACGCTATTAAAAGATATTACCCTGCTATCTCAGATGACGACATAGAAGAAGATTATGTTGGCATTCGACCAAAGATTCAAACCATAAATGAGCAATTCTCTGATTTTTCCATTCTTTCACTTGAAAACCATAAAATAAAGAATTTAATATTCCTGCAAGGCATAGAGAGTCCCGGCTTGACATGCTCTTTAGCTATTGGGGAATTAATTAATAATAATGTTATAAATTAATTCGCAAATGGCTAAAAAACCTCATGATTACTATATAATTCTCACTTTTAAATCTATAGTTAAACAATGAATATTTTTGTTACAGGCGCATGTGGTTACAAAGGTACGGTCTTAGTTCCGAAACTTCTCTTGGCTGGTCATAATGTTACTGCCTTTGATCTCATGTGGTTTGGTAATAAACTTTTGCCCCATGATAATCTTTCGGTGATTCAAGGCGATGTAAGGAAAATTAAAGACTTTTCATTTGAGGGTTTTGATGCTGTGATTCACCTCTCATCTGTAGCCAATGATCCATGCGGAGATTTAAACCCTAAATTAACTTGGGAAATTAGCGCTTTAGCAACCATGCTTTTAGCTGAAAATGCATATAAGTATAATGTTTCCCAGTTTATTTATGCTTCCTCAGGAAGTGTCTATGGAATTAAAGAGGAAGCAGAAGTTACTGAAGACCTAGATTTAGAGCCTATTTCAGAATATAACAAGACAAAAATGATCTCAGAAAGAGTGTTGCTTAGTTACCAAGATAAAATGAGCATTCAAATTGTCAGACCTGCAACTGTATGTGGCTACTCTCCAAGAATGCGTCTTGATGTTGCCGTTAATATGTTAACTATGCAGGCCTTAACTAATAAAAAAATTACTGTCTTAGGTGGAGAGCAAACTAGACCAAATATTCACATGCAAGATATTACAGATGTCTACATGCATTTTTTAAACGATCCAACTATCACTGGAATATATAATGCAGGCTTTGAAAATATCTCTATTTTAGATATAGCAAACATAATTGCATCAGAAATTGATACAGAGATAGAAATTAAAGAGTCCAATGATCCTCGCTCATATAGAGTCAACTCTGATAAGTTGCTAAGCACAGGTTTCACTCCTTCTAAAACGGTTAAAGACGCTATTATCGAAATAAAAAATTTATATGAATCAGGTGACTTACAGGATAAAGATGAGTTTTATAACTTGAAATGGATGCAGGAGCATAAACTATATGACCTCGATGATTAATAAATTTCTTGATCCTTACTTTGAGGAATATCAAAAGCTAGCATTTAATAAAGATCTTTATAGATCCCTTGACTCATTTAAAGAGATTGCATTAGCGGTTAAAAGTCAAAATGGTAAATTAATTTTTGCTGGTAATGGTGCAAGTGCAGCTATTTCTGCTCATGGTGCAGTTGACTTCACTAAGCAAGCAAAAGTTAGAGGCATTACTTTTAATGAGGCAGACTTAATTACATGCTATGCAAATGATTTCGGTTACGAAAATTGGATTGCAGAGGCAATTAAATCCTATGCAGATAATCATGATGCAGTGGTTCTTACTAGTGTCAGTGGGGAATCTCAGAATGCAGTCAACGCAGCGAAAGTTTCTAAAGATATGGGTTTGCAAGTTATAACTTTTACAGGAAGAGAAGAGAGCAATTCTTTAAAATCAATTGGTGATCTTAACTTTTGGGTTGATAGTCATGCATATAATATTGTTGAGTGCATTCATATGATTTGGATGACTACTGTAATTGACGCCATTGTAGGAAACGCGGTTTACGAAGTTTCTTAGTCATGAAAAAAATTTTAGTCCTCGGATCAAATTCATTTGCTGGAGCTGTCTTTGTTGATGAATGCCTCAATGCTGATTTCAATGTTGTTGGTGTTAATAGATCGCCTGAGCAGAATCCAGCTTTTCTTCCAGTTAAAGAAAATCCAAAGCTTGCAGATTATGAATTTCATCAAATGAACATTAACGATGATCAAGATGCTCTTCAAAGTCTAATTACAGATTTTAAACCAAACGTTATTGTAGATTATGCTGCTCAATCTATGGTTGCGGAGAGTTGGGATAATCCCGATCAATGGTATCTTACAAATATAGTGGCTAAAGCCAAGCTCACAAAATTTTTAATGAAAGCAGATTACCTGGATCAATTTATACGTATTTCTACTCCAGAAGTATACGGTAGCACGAGCGAGGTTATTTCTGAGGATAATCCCTATAGCCCTTCGACTCCATATGCAATCTCTCAAATGGCTACGGATACCAGTCTTATGGCTTTTCACGAAAATCTTGGTTTTCCTGTAGCAATCACTAGGGCAGCTAATTACTATGGACCAGGTCAACAACTATATAGAATTGTTCCAAAAACTATTTTATCTATTTTAAGAGGCACAAAACTTAATCTGCATGGTGGAGGAAAATCAGTCAGGGCTTTTATTCACGCAAAAGATTCGGCAGATGGAGTTATTAAAATTATTGAGCAGAAGAAGGTTGGTGAAGTATTCCAATTTTCTACTGACGAGTTTGTGAGTATCAGAGAGTTGGTTGAGCTTATATGCCAGAAATTAAATATTGATTTTCATTCAGCAGTTGAGATTGGCGAAGATAGAATTGGAAAAGATCAAGCATACTTAATGAGCTCAAAGAAAGCTAAAAAGGAATTAAATTGGGAGCCGAAGATTGATCTAAGCTCAGGCATTGATGAGACTATTTCATGGGTTAAAAGTAACTTGGAGGTATTAAACACTATGCCTCTTGAATATGAACATAAAGCTTAAATATGGAAATCGATCTACTTAGAAATTACCCTAAAGCTAAAAGAGATCTATCTGCAAGGCTAGAATCCAAAAGCGAAGAAGTAAGAAATATTGCAAGGAAATTCGGCAAAGATTTTTTTGATGGCGATAGAGAATGCGGGTATGGCGGCTTTAATTATAACTCCCGCTTCTGGCAGGACGTCATTCCAGATTTTGCTAATCATTGGAATCTCGATGACAATAATTCAATTTTAGATATAGGTTGCGCTAAAGGTTTTATGATTCATGATTTCTTGGAATTACTACCCTCGCTGAGAATGGAGGGAATAGATATTTCAGAGTATGCCGTTCAAAATGGCTATCCAACTGTCCAAAATTTACTAAAAGTTGCTTCTTGTGATTATTTGCCATACGAAGATAATTCATTTGATTATGCTATTTCAGTTAACAGCATCCATAACTTAGATAGAGCAGGTGTCATCAAATCTTTGCAAGAAATTAATCGTGTAACAACTCTCGGCTCTTTCATAACTGTGGATGCATACAGAGATGAAGAAGAAAAAGCTAGGATGTTTGCATGGAATTTAACTGCCAAAACTATTCTACATGTCGATGAATGGAAAGAGCTATTTCATGAAGCAAATTATGAGGGAGATTATTTTTGGTTCATTCCATGATCTATAAACTATGCAGTTAAAGCTTCTAAAAATGATGGTTCGCATTAGATCTCTTGAAGAGAGAATTGCAAGCGAATATTCAAGTCAAGAAATGCGATGCCCAACTCACCTATCTATCGGTCAAGAAGCTGCGGCTGCTGGAGTTGGCCTAGCCCTTTCAAAGAAAGATGTTGCTGTAAGCTCACACCGGGGGCATGGTCACTATATCGGCAAAGGTGGAGATCTTAAAAGAATGATGGCAGAAATATACGGTAAGGAAACAGGCTGCAGCATGGGTAGGGGAGGGTCAATGCATTTGATTGATCGAGAGGTTGGATTCGAGGGCACCACTGCAATTGTTGGAAATTCCATTCCTGTTGGTGTCGGTTTAGGGCTAGCACTTCAAGCTCAAAAAAGAAAAAATATATCTGTTGTTTTTTTAGGAGATGGGGCTGTTGAGGAAGGCGCATTTTATGAATCTGCTAATTTTGCTGCTGTAAGAAACTTGCCAGTGCTCTTTGTGTGTGAGAATAATCTTTATTCTGTCTATTCTCCGTTAAGTGTTCGTCAACCAAAAAATAGACAAATTTACAAAATGGTTCAGGGCATGGGTATCAAATCAATTATCGCAGATGGCAATAATGTAGAAGATGTTTTCAAGGCTGTCAGCAAAGCTAAAGCAGAAATCTTAAAAAAGAAGCAACCAATTTTTATAGAAATGCCAACGTATAGGTGGAGAGAGCACTGCGGTCCTAATTTTGATAACCATATTGGTTACAGAGATGAAAAAGAGTTTCTCAGATGGCAAAAAAAGGATCCTATTAAAATATTTTCAAATAAACTACTAAAAAATAAAAGTATTTCTCAAGCTCAGCTTGAAAAGATTTATCTTTCGGTGGCAAAGGAGATTGATGAAGCCTTTGATTTTGCTAAAAAGTCGCCATTTCCAAAGTTAAATTTATCTGAATCAACAATTTTTGCCAAATGAAAAAACAAAGAATTATCCCATTCTCTAAGGCAATAAATGAGGCCCTACATTTCTCTATGTCCAATGATAAAAATGTAATTCTTTATGGTCTGGGGGTGGATGATCCCATGGAGATTTTTGGGACAACCGAAGGATTGGCAAAAAAATTTGGAAATGATCGAGTATTTGATGTTCCAACATCTGAAAATGCAATCACTGGAGTAGGCATTGGAGCATCTATTGGTGGCTTGATACCTGTCATGACTCATCAGCGCCTAGACTTTTTTTTACTAGCCATGGATCAATTAGTAAATGCTGCAGCAAAGTGGTACTTCATGTTTGGTGAGCAGAGATCTATTCCTATTACTGTGAGATTAATTATCGGAAGAGGGTGGGGGCAAGGGCCTACACATTCTCAAAATCTTCAATCATGGTTTGCTCACATTCCAGGTCTAAAAGTTGTTATGCCATCAACACCAGAAGATGCTAAGGGCCTACTTCTGGCTAGTATTGCTGATAAAAATCCTGTCGTTTTTCTTGAGCATAGATGGCTTCATAATCTTAAGGGGCACGTTGAGAAAAAGGCCGTACCTATTCCCTTGGGTAAAGCATCAGTTTTAAGAAAAGGCAAAGATATAACGTTAGTTACTATGTCATATGCAACAATTGAATCCATTCATGCATCAGACTATTTGAAGGAACATTTCAATATTTCTTGCGAGATAATTGATTTAAGAACAGTTTCCCCAGTTGACTACGGCACAGTATTTAAATCAATTTCTAAGACTGGAAAAGTTTTAGTTCTTGATACCGGAATGAAAAACTGCTCCATTTCGTCAGAAATAATTGCAAGAATAGCTGAAAAGTTCTGGGGAAAATTAGATAAGAGGCCTGAGCAATTAGCCCTTCCGGACTTTCCTGAGGGTACAAGCCCTGCTTTAACAAAAGACTATCATGTAAGCGCTGAAGACATTATTAAACGCGTTTTGTTTATGAGTGACATTAAATCAAAACAAAAAATTTCTCTTGAGCGTCAATTTCCCCATGATGTTCCTGGAGATTGGTTTACAGGGCCTTTCTAGAGTTTGCAGCCTCACTATTATGACTGATTACACAGGATTAAAATTTCAGGGAGCTATCCTAAGACAGCTTAAAAAACCGTTATTTATATCTTCTGAGTTAACTGTCCCCCCATTGAAGAGAGGACAGGTTCTGGTAAAACTTGCCTATAGCGGAATATGTAAAAGCCAGTTAATGGAAATACAAGGTAAGCGGGGAGAAGATAAGTATTTACCTCATCTTCTCGGTCATGAGGGCTCAGGGGTTGTTCTTGCAATTGGCTCTGGGGTTAAAAAGGTAAAACCTAAAAATCGAGTTGTTTTAACCTGGATAAAGAGTAAGGGTATTGATGCTGAAACTCCAAACTTTTATGATGATATGGGGGTTGTAAACGCTGGAAAAGTCACTACGTTTAACCAATATGCAGTTATTTCTGAAAATAGGTGTGTAACCTTGCCAGCTCATATACCAATGGATATTGGTGCTTTGCTTGGTTGCGCTGTGCTTACTGGATTTGGGATCATCACCCGAGAGTTAAAACCAAAAAAAGGAGCATCTATTGCAATTTTTGGTTTAGGGGGCATAGGAATGAGTGCATTAATCGCATGTCTTTCTTTCTCCCCATCTAAGCTAATAGTCGTAGATATCAATCCTAAAAAATTAAAGCTCGCTAAAGAACTTGGGGCAACTCATTGCATCAACGCGTCTATCAAAAACTCGGTTGATACAATAAAAAAATTAACGGCAGAGTCGCAAGGAGTAGATTATTCAGTTGATTGTTCTGGTTTGGTAAGCACAATAGAGCAAGCTTTTGAATCAATTAGGCGAGGAGGAAAAACTATTTTTGCATCTCACCCCCCTGCTGGACAAAAAATTTCAATTGATCCTTTTGAGTTAATAAATGGAAAAAAAATTTTTGGGAGCTGGGGAGGCTCATCAAGACCTGATTTAGATATTCCCCTTATTGGAAAGCTGATTAAGTCTAAAAAAATTAATTTAGAAAAATTAATTTCAAAAAAATATACAATTAGAAATATAAATAAAGCAGTGTCTGATTTTGAAGAGGGAAAAATTTTAAGACCCTTAATTAAATTTGATGATGCACCGTTTTAATTAATTTAAATGAAAAAAGATCTTATTATTATTTTCGGCAATTTCAATATTTTGCATCCCGGCCATCTAAGATTATTTCGCTACGCAAAATCAATTAAAAAAGATTTATGGATTGGTTTATTGGGCGATAACATGTCTCAAAACAATGCTTTAATTTCAGAGCAAGATAGGTTGGAAACCCTTCAAGTTAATAGCTATGTTGATGAATGTTTCATAGTCAATGAGTCAATTGCAGATGTCATATTAAAATATAAGCCGTATGCTGTGTTGAAAGGCAAAGAGTATGAACAATCCATCAACACGGAATTAGAGCCTTTAAATTCTTATGGTGGAAAACTTATTTTTGGATCAGGCGATGTTTCCTTCTCATCGATTGACTTATTAAGAAAAGAATACTTTGATGAAAATGGGCTGCACTTCAAAACTCCAAAAGATTATATTCTTAGGCACAACATTACAGAGGCGGGACTTTTGAATGTTGTTGATAAGTTTGCAAACATTAAAGCCTGCATTCTTGGCGATATCATTATTGATGAGTATATAGATTCTGAGGCATTAGGAATGTCTCAAGAGGATCCTACTATTGCTATTAAGCCTCTTAATTCTAGGAAGTTTATTGGGGGAGCTGGTATTGTTGCTATGCATGGGGAGAAACTTGGTGCCAACGTAAATTTCATGACAGTGACTGGAGAGGATGAGCATCAAGAATTAATACAGAGAGAATTTAAAAAGACTAAAATTACCTCAACCCTATTTAGTGATCGATTGCGTCCAACTAACTTAAAATCAAGATATAGAGCAAGAAATAAAACTCTTTTAAGAGTGAATAATATTTCTGAAATTAATATTTCAGAAGATCTTCAGCTGAGCATTCTTTCTAATTTCGAAAAAATTTCAGAAGACTTAGATGTTTTAATTTTTTCTGATTTTAACTATGGTTTTTTACCCACTGCTTTAATTAGTAAAATTATAGATATTGCTGAGCAAAAGAAGATATTAGTCCTTGCAGATAGTCAGTCTTCCTCGCAAACAGGTAATATTGCTAGGTTTAAATCTGTAAATTTAATAACACCTACTGAGCGAGAGGCTCGAATTAGCCAGCGCGACAATCAAGAGGGCTTAGTTCAACTTGCTATAGGTCTTTTAGAGGATGCCTCTTGTAAAAATATCTTTTTAAAGCTGGGTGAAGAGGGAATCTTATTATACGTTCTTGGAAATGATCAATATGAAACTGATCAAATTAATGCCCTCAATTCAAATCCTGAGGATACTGCTGGTGCTGGAGACTCATTGTTGATTACTAGTGCCTTATGTATGGCATCTGGGGCCACTATTTGGGAGACTGCTTTAATAGGATCTCTTGCAGCTGCTATTCAAGTTAGTAGGGTGGGAAATATACCCATTACTAGAGAAGAAGTGCAAAGGGCAATTAAAAGTTTATATTTTTCTCACTAAGTAGTATTGACCCAGTTTTTTTATTCATTCAATATTAGATAATTCTATGAAAGCATTGTTATTAGCGGGAGGAAATGGCGTAAGACTAAAGCCATTGACTGACTTTTTTCCAAAATGTCTTGCCCCAATTAACGGAAGACCTCTGCTTGATTATTGGATTTCTGCGCTATCTCAAAATGGAATAAAAGAGATTCTGTTAAATACTCATCACCTAAATCATCTCGTTGAATCATACATAGAAAATTCAACATGGAATTCTATAATTACGATTGCGCATGAACCTAGTTTATTAGGAACTGGAGGAACTATCCTTCAGCATAAATCTTTCTTTGAGAAAGGTGATTTCCTAGTTGCACATGCTGATAATATTTTTAATTTTAATCTTAAGGAACTTTTTGTTTCTCATAAGAATAGAAAAAAAGACCTAGTTGCAACCATGCTAACCTTCTATACAGATGAACCTCAGAACTGTGGCGTGGTTAGCATTGATGATAATTTAGTTATTCAGAAATTCGATGAAAAAAATCCATTACTAACTGATCGCTCTTTAGCAAATGCAGCTATTTATGTATTCTCAGAGTTAATTTATGACCACTTTGAAACCAACGAAAGTAGTTTTATCGATCTTTCATTGGATATAATTCCTAAAATTGTTGGATTAATGAACGGCTGCATTCATTCTGGAGAAATAATTGATATTGGCAGTTTGGAAGCCTGGAATAGGGCGAACTTCCATTCAGAATTTCAAACCTCAGAATTTTTAGAACAAAATCAAGCAGCATGGAATATAGTTCTGCGCAAGATTGCATCGTCCTAAATGGATAAAATATTAATTGTTGGAGGAGATTCTTTGGTAGGCAAGTCCCTTATCTTGAGCTGGAGTAATAAAAATTTTGAAGTGCATTCCACATCAAGAAGAGTAGACGATCATGAAAACATATATTTTGATCTCGAAGAGCCAGATTTTTCAAAATTCTCTTCACATTATAGTTTTATAGTTTTTTTGGCTGGAAATACAAATATTCAGCATTGCATTGATAACCCAATTTTGTCTGAAAAGGTAAATGTGCATAATTTAATAGTAGCATTGAATTTTTTTGAAACTATTTGCACAAATGTTCTTTTTCTCTCATCAGCAGATGTATTTGATGGCTCAAATCCTCGAGAAAGTGTTTATGCTCGGCATAGCCCAAAAAATCTATATGGCCATCATAAGGCGTTAGTTGAGAACTTTATTCTAGAAAAGTCTAAGATCATTTCCATCCTTAGGCTTAGCAAGGTAATTCACTCAGATTTCAAGCTATTTTTAGATTGGAAGAAAGCTGTGTATAAAAAAGAAGAAATTTTTCCATATTCTGATAAATACTTTTCCCCAACGCAGTTGACTCAGGTTATAGATAAGATAAATCATATAAGGTTAAATAATGAGATCCAAATCCATCATTGCAGTGGAGATGATGATATTTCCTACTTTAATTATGCACTTAAATATCTAGAATGTGATCCCGCGCTGATCACTCCCATCAAAGACCCTTCAGCCTCAAAACAGAATTTCTATTCCAGCTTACAAGAGGATTGCTGTAATAATAATTAGAAAATCAACCAGATCAAGAATGGAATAAATGATAGTTAAGTGTCTATGCCTCAAATACTTTATTATAATAAAAATATTAACTAAATTAATAACATAGCAACGCATTGAAACTATCTAAAAAAAAAATACATGTTGTTTTAGATCGCGATGGAACACTAATTAAGCATGTACATTATCTTTCAAAGCCGTCAGAAGTTTCTATCTTGCCTGGGGTCTTTAAAGGCATTAAGAAATTAAAGTTAAATCAGGTTTCATTCTCGCTTCACACGAATCAATCTGGAGTGGGTCGCAGATATTTTTCTATGGATAGTGTTAAAGAATGTAATGACAAGATGTTAAGTTTACTAGAGCTTGATGAATCAGATTTTCAAGAAATATGCATTGCTCCAGAGGCACCGGGTGGAATCATAAAATATAGAAAACCATCTCCTAATTTTGGAATTAAATTAGTTAAAAATTATAATTATGATGTAAAGAATATTTTTTATATTGGGGACACTATTTCTGATTATCAGACTTCGATCAATCTTGGGTGTAATTTTATTGGAGTTAATACTGGCCTAGTAAAGTTTAGTTCCCTGCCTGCTAAAAGCATTAAAAATATTGTAATAAAAGAGAACTTTTCTTTAGCTGTGGATTGCTTGATGCAAGAGTTATGAAAGAGTTGGTAATTATCAAACTAAAAACCATTATTAAACTCATTATGGTTTTTACTTTTGGTATTCTTATGGCAATTTTAATGAGATTATTATACCCATTCATCCATATTCGTTTAGGTATATTGCCCTCTAGTAGATTAGGCAACTGGGCAGAGGTCAGCATGCATTTTTTTTGCTCTCAAGCCTTGGAGCTAAATAAAAAAAGAATTGATTTCTTTTTTTTAGAAGATACGCAACCATCCAATAATTTTTTTTTGAAATTGATCAAACGAGAGTTAAAGATCAATAGGTTTGTACAATTTATTTATACTGCAAATTCTTATCTCCCCAGAAGTTCATTGTTTTATAACGTCAATGAGGCAACTCTTTATGGCGATTGGCAAAAATACTCTAGGGATACTGATCACCTCAGGATCAAAACCAAAAAAGTTTTCCCATTTTCTAGGGATGAAAATTTTAATGGAAATCATTTCTTAACTACCGCTGGGTGCAAAGACAATAAAAGATTTGTTTGTTTAAATATTCGAGACTCAGCATTTTTAGATAAGCTGTTTCCTGGTAGAGATAATTCTTACCATGACTACAGAGATTCAGACTGCCACTCTTATGAGCTTGCGGTTAATGAATTAATCTCAAGAGGTTATTTCGTTATAAGGATGGGCTCTGCTGTTAAAGAAAAAATGAACATTGAGAGCGATCAATTTTTAGATTATCCATTTTGCAGTGATTCATCTGATTTCTTAGATGTGTGGCTAATGGCTAATTGTACTTTTACTATTAGCACCTCTTCCGGCCTAGATTCAATAGCTGACATATATAGAAAACCTATTGCCTATGTTAATGCCTTGCCGCTTGGAGATTTTAATTCAAGTAATCCTAAAACAATATGGATGCCTAAAACAATTGTGGATAAGACTAATCAGCCTCTCTTGCTTCGAGAGATTATAGATAAGGAGGTAGTTTCTTTTCATCAAACTTTTGCTCTTGAGAGGCATCATTTAAATGTAATCAATAATACCGCAGAAGAAATATGCGAAGTTGCAAAGGAAATTGAAGAAAAAGTTTCTGGTTCTTGGGATAGTTCACGAGCTAATGTCACACAAAGAAAACATGTTGAACATTTATTAAGCACTCACTGGGGGGAATTTTCAAAGTACCACAACAAAGCAGCATTTGAAAAAGAATCTTTTGGCCACTTTAGCGAAAGCTTTTTTAATAAAATTTCTTCATAGCTAGCGTTCATGGCATTTCATTCTCTTAGTTTTACTTAAACTTAAACCATTAAATTAATCTATAATTTAATGATGAATAATCCCATAATTAATAATTTGTATGGAAAAGCTGGCTTTTTTGATGAGCTGTCTATATCAGGAAAAGATCTACAAATACTTCGAAGCCTTATTTTGTCTCAATTTCGCTCAGTACTATCTTTAAATCATCCTGAGCTGATTAGCGAAATTAAAGATTTGCAACTTGAGGAATATCATGAGTTTGAGGAAAAATTTTCTTCAGTTTGCCATGCCTCTCTCTGGCCTAAGATCAATAGAATTTTTTCTCATAAATCTAAAGAAGCCTTTAAAAACTTAGACTTCTTTAAATATCTTGAAACTCAGTTTGGGGAAATTCAAATTACAAATGAAGAGCAAATTCATGATGAGGAAGTTTACTGGAGGCTTGCTAGACCCTCTGGGAATGACGTTGGGCCCATGCATGCTGATCGGTGGTTTTGGGATCTTGGGCATGGAAAGATTGATGAGAGTCGCGAAAGAATAAAGCTCTGGATTCCAATTTATAATGAGCCTGGAGAGAGCGGTCTTAGATATGTTCTTGGTTCTCACTTACAAGATTGGCCATACTCTGGAGAAGAAAGGGATGGTTTTGTAAAACCCATGATTGAAATTTCTGACGAAGAGTTAAATATTGAAAAATTTTTCTCAAGCCCTGGAGACGCCTTTATTTTTAACGATAGGTTGTTGCATGGGGGTTTCACTGGAGGCTCCAAATCAAGAGTGAGCATAGAATGCACTCTAACGATCGCAAAGGATAAGCTGAGACTCTAGAAGCAACCTTTACTTCCTTTTAGAAGTAACTAAACTGGTTTTGATGAAACTGCTATATTTTATTGGCGAAGAGGAGACTTTCAGCTTAATCAAATACTCACCAATAATGGCTGGTGTGGCGTACAAGAATTGTATGATCTTTTAAAGGACTTTGATCTTTATAATAGATGGTTAGAATTTGGAGAAATTCATGCAATCAATGTTGTAAATTATTGCAAGAGAGCTGTGTGTCGTAACGCTGCTGAAGTCTTGTTAATAAACTTAGCAGAGTTAAGGTTTGTGGCTGTTATGGAAAATTTAAAAATAGTTTTTTTTAAACAATACTTTTGGCTATCTATTCCTAAGGTTTTTTGGAACGCAAAAAAATATTTTATATATACTTTGTATCAGTCCATTAAAAACGTAATTTTATTTAGAAGAGAAAATAAATGAAAATGATCCGCCAGAATGTAGAAGGGTGTGTGCTTATAAAAAACGATGTCTATGATGATGAAAGGGGATTATTTTTTGAAGTAATGAATGAAGAAATTTTAAATAATTTATCAGTTCCTAAAATTGATCAGGTTAATATTTCTAAATCTAAATATGGTGTTTTTAGAGGTTTTCATTATCAAGTTCACAACAAGCTTACTCAATTTGTCACATGCATAAGGGGAGAAGTCTTAGATTTTGGTGTAGATCTAAGAAAAAATTCTGCTACATTCGGAAATATAGTTAAAGCAAACTTATCTGAGACAAATCATGACACCTTGTATTTTCCTCCAGGAATAGCTCATGGTTTCTTAAGCATTTCAAAAGAAAGTGTATTGTTATATCATGTCCATGGCAGCTATGTCCAAGAGTACGAAAGAGGTCTTAATTTCCTATCTTTAGATTTAGACATGCCATTTAAGCCAGAAATTATTAATAAAAGAGATTCTTCTTGGCCAAATTTTGATGATTGTGAATATATATAATTAAAGAGGTGCAGATATGAAATGTAGATTTTCTGGAAAAGAAATACCAGTCGTTCATTCATTTGGTATGCAGCCCCTTGCTAATGGATTTTTGCAAGATCCTAATGTAAAAGATGAGTATTTCTTTGAAATGTCTGTTGCTGTTAATCTCGAAAATGGACTATTTCAGTTAGTTAATCAGCCCGATCCTGAGCAAATGTTTCATGAAAACTATGCTTTTTTTAGCAGAACATCGAACTTTATGAAATCGCATTTTGAGGGGGTGGCAAAAGAGCTCAGAGAAATACTTGAAAAAGATGATATTGCAGCTGATGACTCTTTTGTTATAGAGGTTGGTTCAAATGACGGTGTAATGCTAGAGCATATGGTAAATGCAGGGATTAGATCATTGGGCATTGAACCATCCTTAAATGTTGCACAAGAATCAAATAAATATGGTGTGGAAACAATTAGTGAATTTTTAGGAGCTGATCTTGCAAAAGAGGTTTTAAAGTCTAAGGGTGCAGCAAATATAGTTTATGCAGCCAATGTTTTTTGTCACATCCCAGATATTAATGACTTAGCTGAGTCTTGTTCGATACTTTTAAAAGATAATGGCTATTTAGTCTTTGAAGATCCATATCTTGGAGATGTGTTGCAAAAAGTATCTTATGATCAGATCTATGATGAGCATGTGTATTTATTTAATTGCACCGCTGTTCAAGATGTTTTTAAAAAATATGGTCTAGAGTTGATTGACTGCAAGCATCTAGAGACTCATGGTGGATCAATGCGTTACTACTTTAAAAAGTCTTCTGTTGCATCTGCATCCTCAAACCTTTCTAAGCAAATTGAGATTGAAGATAGCCTAGGTATTAAAAATATAGATACTTATCAAACATTTAGCAAAAATTGTGAATTTGCAAAGTCTGCCTTTAAAAAGAGTTTAGAGTTACACAAGGCTGAGAATCATAGGATTGTTGGTTATGGTGCGACCTCTAAAAGCACAACAATTTTAAATTATTGTGATGTGGGGAGTGATTTAATTGATTTTTTTGTTGATACAACACCAATCAAACAAAATACCTATACTCCAGGAAAACATATTCCAGTTCTTCCATATACTGATTTTACGCCTCACCCAGAAGTTGCTGTGTTGTTTGCATGGAACCATAAGGCAGAAATTATGAGTAAAGAAAAAGAATTTACTGGTAAGTGGATCACCCATTTATATGAAGAATTTTCAGGATAACAAACTGGTAACGTTAGAATGAGTATTTTTTTTGCAAATCCAAAAGCTGGTTTTCAAGATAAGAAAAGCAAAATATTAAATAAAATATCCAATCTTATCGACTCAGGAGATTATGTGCTCGGTTCTGAGGTAAGAGCATTTGAGGATAAGTTTAATCAATTTCTTAGTAATAAAGGGTATTTTGTTTCATGTGCAAATGGAACAGATGCTATTACTTTATCTTTATTGGCTCATGACATCACCTCTGGATATGTAATTACTCCGTCTCACACAGCACCAGCTTCTATCCTTGGTATCATGAATGCTGGATGTAAACCATTATTTGTTGACGTTAATCCTGATACTGCATTAATTTCTATATCAGAAGTTGAAAAAAAACTGAAATCTAGAAAAAATATTAAAGCCATTCTTGCTGTTCATCTTTATGGTCATGGAATTGATATTCCAAGGTTAGTTCAAGTTAGCCGACCATTTGCTTGTATTGTTGTAGAGGATTGCGCTCAAAGCACTGGAACAACAATCTTTAAAAAATCCTCAGGCACTTTGGCTCATGCTGGAACTTTTAGTTTCTTTCCTACTAAAAATTTACCTGCTTTAGGAGACGGAGGAGGGGTTTGGGTGCCCAGTAAAAAACTCAAATTAAAAGTAGAGTCATTAAGGCAGTATGGATGGGATAGCAAAAGGATCGTTACAGTCCCCAATGGAATGAATTCGAGATTAGACGAGTTGCAGGCTGCTATATTGCAAATTCGTTTGAAAGATTTAAAGCGAGATATTCTTTCTAGGCGAAATATAGCAAATCTATATGACTCTAATTTAAGTGACTACTTCGGTCGATTTACTTATGCAGATTTCCAAGTCTGCTCATTTCACTTGTATGTAGTCAAGGTAAAGCATAGGACTAAGCTTATGAACTATATGAAACAACACGACATTTTTCTTGGTATTCATTACACACCCTCAAATCATAAAAATGGTTTATTAAGTAAATTTTCAGCCAAACTTCCCGTAACAGAAAAAATTGTTAAAGAGGTCGTTTCTTTGCCAATTCATCCTGAACTCAATATAGCTACCCATAAAAAAATTATTAAAATTCTAAATAGCTTTGAAAGTACCCTCAACTAAAAAAATATTAATCTTAGGTGCATCGGGTCAATTGGGGTGCGATCTTCAAAGCCAACTATCATCTCATAAGTCCCGGATAACTTTTGTTAGAAAATCCAAATGGGGCAAAGAATTTACAAATAGAAAAAATCGTCATTCTGTTTCAATCGACTTATTAAAAATCTCACAAATAAAATTAAATAGCCTTATTTCTGATGCCGATATCATCTTTCATTTGGCAGCAAATACAAATGTTCAGGTTAAGTCAAATAATGAACGTAATTTCTTTATTGATGCCGTTAAACTATTAGCTCAAAAATATGAACATAAATTTAAGGAATCTGTTGTCATTGATATAAACTTTTTCAGTACATTTGTGAAGGATGCTAGGTCATTCAAGCTTGCTCCGTCTAGAATATTTCTTCAAGGATTTAAGTATAAATACAATATTGAGACTGGCTTTGCTAATTTAATATAGTATTAATCATGAAAAAACTTAACGAACTTAAAATCTTCTCTTTCAACCAAATGATTTCGCAAGATTGTGGAATGTTTATTATTGACGATCTATCTACTCTAGAGCATGACGTTAAGAGAATCTTTTTAGTTTCTCCTGATGAGGAGACTATTAGAGGCGATCACGCTCACTTAGATTGTTGGCAAACACTTGTTTGCATTAGAGGTAATTTAGATATTCGAGTGGATGATGGTGATAGCAAAAAAAACTTTCTTTTAAATGATTACGGTCAAGCCATATCTGTGCCTCCTGGGTTTTGGTGTGCCCAGAACTATTCTCCTATGTCTTCGTTGATGGTGCTTTGCAGTCATCTCTATAATGAAAAGGACTATTTAAGAGATTACGAAGAATTTCTAAATTACAAAGGAAAAAAATGAGTAGAATAATAGTAACAGGTGGTCTTGGTCATATTGGAAGTGGCCTCATTCGCCATCTTCTTGCAAGAGATTACAAGGTTATTTGCATAGATAACCTTTTAACTCAAAGAGTAAGTTCTCTCAGAGGGCTTGTTGGAAATAGATCCTTTCAGTTTATTGATCTTGATATTGCAGCTAAAAACTTACTATTAAGTAAAGTCTTAGATGGGCAGAAGATAGATTGCATTGTTCATCTGGCTGCCATTACTAATGCTGAGGCATCACACGATAAAGCTGAAGAAGTTCATAATAATAATTACAATTCAACTAAAAATATTGTAAATTTTTGCCAGGAATCAAATATTAAATTGATTTTTCCATCTTCAACAAGTGTCTATGGGTCGGCTGATGCTGAGGTTTTTGAGGATGATCCTTCCGTTCTAAAGCCACAGAGTCCATATGCCGAATCAAAGGTGAATGAGGAAGAATTAATCATAAATTCGTTGGGTAAAAACTTCAATATATTGAGGCTTGGAACAATCTTTGGTGCATCTCCAGGAATGAGATTTCATACTGCTGTGAATAAATTTTGTTGGCAAGCATCCTTGGGTCAACCAATTAGTGTATGGAAAACCGCTATGAATCAGTATAGGCCTTACTTAGCTCTATCTGATGCTTTTAGGGCAATAGATTTCTTTATTGAGAATAATCATGAGGGTGCAGTATTTAATGTGCTGACCCAAAATTACACAGTTCATGATATTTTAGAAGCAATTAAAGAATTTTCAGAAATTGAAATAGAATTTGTTGAGAGTAAAATCATGAATCAACTAAGCTATTTTGTGAGTAATGATAAGATAACTTCTCTCGGATTTGATTTTCAGGGAAATCTACAGGAAGCTATCAAAGAAACCATGGATTGGTTGCAGTTCGAATCTTAGAGGCTCTAGGTAACTTTTTGATCATTGATAGGATCATTTAAAATTGCGTCTTGGAGTGCCCAGCTGCTAATTTTTAAATTACTATTTCAATGAATTATTAATTTTGCTTTTTTCTTGAAGCATTTGGAGCTTTTCTAAGCTCACCTTGTCTTTCATGCTCATTACATAGGCGGCTCCCGACAAGACTAAAATTGCTCCCGCTTCACCTAAAACTACAAGTGCATCCATTTCTTTGCTGTGCATAATAATTAGCCTACAAAGAGCAGTAATGGCAATAATGATTGGAAGAGTGACAGGAATTCTGTTGGTACTATAAAAAGCTCCAACCATGCCAATAATTTCGGCATAGATAAATAGCATAAATAGATCTGGAAGTGTTATGACCCTAGCCATTAACATACCAAATAAATATTGAGCTGAAGCAATACATGTTGCAATGCCAATTACTGCAAGGAGCGCCTTCTCACTCGCTATTGTTGTCCACGACAATCCTTTATTAAACTTAGATTCTTTGGAAGTAAATTGAGCTATTTTAGATTTCATATTGTGTATAAATTTAAATTTTATTTTGTTGTTAAAGGATACTTCAATTAACTCCTAACTGCATCAATCATGACTTGAACTTTTTCAGGTTTTATATCGGGTGTAATTCCATGACCAAGATTAAAAATAAATCCTGGAAAGTCTTTCATCGCAACGCATATATTCTGAGTTTCCATCCAAATAGTTTCATCGGACTCTAGTAAAAGCATAGGATTTAAATTGCCTTGAATGGACAATTGATTTTTTAAATTTAAGGAGATATTTTTAATATCATCTGACCAATGCAAGCTTATGCACGATAAGTCATTAAATATAATTTCAGACACCTCAGTTCTTGGTGCTTTTTCAAAAAGAATAATAGGTATATCAGAAGTCACAGGATCTTCTTTTAATTTCCTTGCAAGCATACGCGTGTAACCTAAAGAGTATGTCTCTAGATCTTGTGAGCTCAGTAAATCTGCCCATGAATCAAAGATTTGTAGCGCATTAACACCTGAAATAACTTGTTGTTTTAAATATTGGAAACATGCATCAGTCATAATTTCTAAATACTCTTTTACAGCCTCTGGATGTTCGCACAAAAAGTTTTTTGTTTTATGAAAATCTTTCGAGCCACTGCCCTCAATAGAGTATGCTGCTAAAGTCCATGGACTTCCACAAAATCCAATTAAAGGGAGTGCGTCTGGTAAGATTTTTTTAGTTTCCTCTACAGCCCTAAATACGTAGCTTAACTTTTCAATTTGGAAGTTTTCAAGTCCTGAAATATGTTGCGGACTAGAAATGGGATTACTAAATTTTGGTCCCTCACCCTCATGAAATGCCAGACCTAAATCAAATGCATCAGGAATAGTTAAAATATCTGAAAATAGGATCGATGCGTCTAAATTAAATCTCTCTATTGGCTGCATTGCTAGCTCAGCACAGGTTGACGGCTCTTTGCACATATCAAGAAAATTTTTATATCCCCGTCTAATCTGTTGATACTCAGGAAGATATCTGCCTGCCTGGCGCATGAACCAAATAGGAGGGATCTCATTTTTTTCTTGATTTAGAGCTTTTAAAAATTTAGAATTATTCATTTATGACGTGAATTGTATGATACTTTTTGCAGCTTCTCTTCCTTCCCATATTGCAGTTACAACTAAATCTGAGCCTCTCACCATGTCTCCGCCAGAAAATATTTTTGAGTTCGAGGTTTGAAATTTTAATACTTGGTTTTCAGGAGCCTCAACTAAGCCTGCATTATTAATTTTGATATTAAAATCTTTAAACCATTTTGCTGGACTAGCACGAAAACCAAATGCAATCACAACCTCATCAGCAGGAAATACTTTTTCACTGCCTGGAATTGGCACTGGGACTCGTCTTCCATTTTGGTCTGGCTCTCCCAGCTTTGTTTGAATTGTTCTCACTCCCTCAACCTTATCTTTTCCAACAATTTCAATCGGTTGAGTATTGAATTCAAAATTCACACCTTCTTCCTGAGCATTTACAACTTCCCTTCTAGAGCCAGGCATATTTTTTTCATCCCTCCTGTAAAGACAGGAAACTGATTTTGCACCCTGTCTTATTGCTGTTCTGTTGCAATCCATGGCAGTATCACCACCACCTAAAACCACTACATTTTTTCCTTTCAAGTTAATGTACTCGTGATCTTTCTGTTTTACTTTCAGAAGATGATTGGTGTTTCCAATGAGATAATCTATTGCCTTGTGGACTTGAATTAAATTTTCTCCTTCGAAACCTCCCTCAAGAGATGTGTAGGTGCCCATGCCTAAAAATACGGCATCATATCCGTCATGAAGTTTTTGAAAGCTAATATCCTTGCCAATCTCTTTGTTGAGATGAAATTTAATCCCCATGTCTTGAAGGATTTTTCGCCTTCGCCTTACAACACTTTTTTCAAGCTTAAATTCTGGGATGCCAAAAGTAAGCAACCCTCCTATTTCAGATTGCTTATCAAAAACATCACATTTAATACCCGCTCTTATTAAGACATCAGCACATCCAATACCTGCTGGCCCAGCTCCCACAATTGCTACTTTCTTTTTCGTCCATTTTCGATTGCTTAGATCTGGTTTCCAGCCCATGTCCAAAGCTTTGTCAGTTATGTATTTCTCAATGTTGCCAATACTTACAGCACCAAAGCCATCGTTTAAAGTACAAGCGCCTTCGCATAGACGATCTTGAGGGCAGACTCTTCCACACATTTCGGGCAATGAATTTGTCTGATGACACAAGTCAGCTGCCTCCAAAATGTTTCCTTCATTTACTAGCTTTAGCCAGTCAGGTATATAGTTGTGAACAGGACATTTCCATTCACAATAGGGGTTACCGCAATCTAAGCATCTATGGGATTGATTGGATGCTTCAGGCTGATTGTAATCGCCATATATTTCAACAAAGTTAATTTTTCTTTCTTCAATATTCTTTTTACTTGGATCAAAACGCCCAACATCCAAGAATTGGAAGTCATTATCTACGGCGACATGCTCAACATATTCTAGCCTAGATTTAAAATTCTCTTTTGCTGTGATTGGTTTAGATAAAATAGAGTCTTTAGATAATAGTTCCTGTTTCCAAGAAAATAACATGATCTTAGCTTCTTCTATGTCTGTAATAGGAGCAAATGATTTTGTTACATATTTTCTATTCAATCTAATTTTTCCATAGAAATATGGAGACCGAGGTTGTGTAAAAAGTAGTAAGCCTTTTTCTATTTTATATTGTTTATTTTTGGAGCTCATTTACCAAAGATCTAAATGATATGTATGACAGAGTATGACATTAATGTGTTAATATGTATATCCTATGTCCAAATACCACGAAAACTCATCTCTTTATAATGAGAGCCAAGCCAAAGATAACTGTGGTTTTGGGTTAGTTGTTAATCGTCATGGTACGGCTAATAGGGAGGTCGTAAAGAGATCAATTGCTGGTCTCACCAGTATGACTCATAGGGGTGCAATAGGTTCAGATGGTAAAACTGGAGATGGCTGCGGCCTCTTATTTGATCTTAATAAAGAGTTCTTTAAAAAAGTGATTAAAAAAGAAACTCGTATTGAGCTTCCTGAGTTGTTTGGTGTGGCGCAAATTTTTTCTTCTCATTTGTTGAGAAGAGACATCGCCAATATTAAATCTATATTGAGTTCTGAGGGCTTAACCTTAGTCTGTTCAAGACTTGTTCCTACAGACCAGTCTATTTTGGGACCAATAGCGCTGGAATCTCTTCCAAATATTAATCAGCTGTTTATAGCTCCCATTTTAAAAGATTTTAATAGGGAGCGTTTTGAAGCATGCCTCCTTCAGGCAAGAAAGAAAATTGAAGACATACATAACAACGATGAGAAATTCTATATTTGCAGTATGTCGAGCCAAACAATAGTTTATAAAGGGTTAATGTTGCCTGACGCGATAAGTGATTTCTATCTTGATATCAGTAAAAAATCTTTTAAGGCAAAAATCTGTTTATTTCATCAGCGATTTTCAACTAATACCCAGCCTCGCTGGCATTTAGCTCAGCCATTTAGATTGCTTGCCCACAATGGAGAGATTAATGCCATTCGAGGAAATAGAAATTGGGTAAAAGCAAGAGCATCAAAATTTTCTACCCCTTTAATTCCAGACATTAGTAAATTTTCATCTTTAGTTAACGAAACCGGTTCGGATTCTTCTGCTTTAGATAATATGGTGGAGCTTCTAATTAAAGGTGGTATTAATTTTTTTAGAGCGATAAGAATGGTTCTTCCTCCAGCTTGGCAGAATATTCATACGATGGATCCTGAAATTCGAGCATTCCACGAATATAACTCTATGCACATGGAGGCATGGGATGGTCCAGCAGGAGTTGTGATGTCTGACGGTCAATGGGCAATATGTGTTCTCGATAGAAACGGCTTGCGACCGGCGAGATATCAGGTGCTTCACAATGGAATGATTTGTGTTGCATCTGAAACAGGAATTTACCCAACTACTGAAGAGGAGGTGCTGAAAAAAGGACGCCTCAGTCCAGGTGGTATTTTCGCAGTTAACACTGAGACGGGAGAGGTCTTAGATCAAAGTGCAATTGATAATCAGTTAAAGCAGCACAAACCTTATCGAGAGTGGTTAAAAAAATCAGCAGTTTATCTAGAATCTACACTGGATGCTTTCGAGGGCCCAAGCATTAAAAAGATGCCTCACGCAGACTTAATCACTGCTTCTAAATTATTTTCATTATTCAACGAAGAAAGAGTTTCCATTATTAAACCTCTCGCATTTGCTGGGATTGAGGGAACGGGATCCATGGGAGATGATACTGCGTTGGCTGTGCTCAGCCGCTTGCCCAGATCAATTTATGATTACTTCAGGCAACAATTCGCACAAGTTACAAATCCACCAATCGACTCTTTAAGAGAAACCAGTGTTATGTCTCTCGAGACATGCTTTGGCCCTGAATTAAATATTTTTGAAGAAACAACGGAGCATGCAAAAAGAATTGTTAGCACATCTCCCGTTTTATCCCACAAGAAACTGAATTCCTTATTAAAAAATTCTTATTTTAAAGTAGAAAGCTTTGACCTGGTTTACCCGCAAAAATTAGAGTTAGCAGATGCTCTAGAAGATTTAACTAACAAGGTTAATAATGCAGTCAAAAAAGGTGTGGTAATTATTCATCTAAACGAGATACTGCCTAAGGGAGATGCTCTTTCTATCAATGCATTGCTTGCCGTAGGCTGCATTCACCAAGAACTTGTGAAATTAGGGCTAAGATCTGATGCAAATTTAGTGGTTAGCTCGGCTTCAGCTCGTGATACCCATCAAATAGCTTGCTTATTAAGTTTTGGAGCTACAGCAGTGTTCCCGTGGCTGGCATTTCAAATTATCTTAGATCTTACTTATCGCAATGAGCTTAAGGGTAGCGCGACTGCCAATTGTGCTAAGTATAGAAAAGGCATCAATAAAGGCTTGTTAAAGATAATCTCTAAAATAGGCATCTCAACTATTTCTAGCTATCGAGGGTCTCAACTTCATGAAATTGTTGGGCTTAACAAGGATGTTGTTCAATTATCCTTTACCAATACTGTTAGCAGAGTCGGCGGTAAAACCTTTGATGATTTAGATACTGAAATGAGATCCCTTAAAAAATATGCTCATTCTAATGTCAGCGAAATTAGCTTAGGTGGATTGTTAAAATTTGTTCATGGTGGTGAATACCATGCCTACAACCCTGAAGTTGTAAAGAAACTTCAGGAGGCCGTTAGCTCTGGTTCAGAAAAGACCTACAAAGAATATGCTGATTTAGTAAATTTTCGGCCACCCGCAATGCTAAGAGATCTCATGACTTTAAAGTATCCTAAGAAGCCTAAAAAAGTCACTGTTGTCCCTGTAAAATCAATGCTCAAAAAATTTGATTCTGCAGGCATGAGTTTGGGAGCACTGTCTCCAGATGCACATGAGACCCTAGCTGAGGCCATGAATAGTATGGGAGCTCGTTCTAATTCAGGAGAGGGTGGCGAAGCGAAAGAAAGGTACGGAACCAGTAAGATGTCAAAAATTAAGCAAGTTGCCTCTGGAAGGTTTGGTGTCACTCCTGAATACCTAGTGAATGCAGAGGTACTACAAATTAAAATTGCTCAAGGTGCCAAGCCGGGAGAGGGCGGTCAATTACCCGGAGGTAAGGTTAATGCTTTAATAGCAAAACTCCGATATTCCACTCCTGGGATTACTCTTATTTCTCCTCCGCCTCATCATGATATTTACTCCATCGAAGATTTAGCTCAGTTGATCTTTGACTTAAAGCAAGTTAATCCAAAAGCTCTCGTATCTGTCAAACTTGTTTCAGAGCCAGGTGTTGGAACTATTGCAGCTGGAGTTGCAAAAGCTTACGCAGATTTAATAACCATTTCCGGTCATGATGGCGGAACAGGAGCCAGCCCCCTTTCATCTATTAGACACGCTGGCTCACCTTGGGAGTTAGGCCTATCTGAAGCTCATCAAGCTCTTCGGGCTAGCAATCTTCGGCATAAAGTACGATTGCAAGCAGATGGAGGTTTAAAGACTGGACTAGATGTAATCAAAGCTGCAATTTTAGGAGCCGAATCTTTTGGATTTGGAACTGGACCAATGATTGCTATGGGTTGCAAGTACCTCCGCATTTGCCATCTCAATAACTGTGCAACAGGGGTTGCAACCCAGAGAAGAGATATTATTGATCACCACTTTGTCGGTGAAAAAGAAAAAGTAATAAATTACTTCACATTTATAGCAAATGAAGTGCGTCAAATCTTAAGTGAATTAGGCGTCTCAAGTATTGAAGAAATTATTGGTCAAACTCAATATCTTGAGGACATTACTCAGCTTGATCCAAGAACTAAAAATATAGATATATCCGCAATTCTATATTCAGATAGGCAGTCTACATCATCCCATTACTGTAATACTCTATCTAACGATCCCTGGGATCAGGCAGATTTAAATAAAAAAATTATGCGTAACTTGAAAAACTCTATTAGCAAAAACAAAGAAGCTAATTTTTCCTATCAAATTTCTAATCGTGATCGGTCCGTTGGCGCCCAAGCCTCTGGATTCATTGCATCACTTTATGGTGAGAGAGGAGTTACTCAAACGCAAACTTTAAATTTTAAGGGTTCTGCTGGTCAGAGTTTTGGAGCTTGGAATGCTAGTGGATTGAATTTAATATTACAGGGTGATGCTAATGATTATGTGGGCAAAGGTATGAATGGAGGGAAGATCGTAATCTCCAATGCATCAAAATATGCTTCTCAAAGCACTCCAACTGTTCTAGCGGGAAATACTGCGTTGTACGGAGCTACGGGAGGGGAGCTTTACCTTGGAGGATCTGCAGGCGAAAGATTTGCAGTCAGAAATTCTGGTGCATCTGCAGTAATCGAAGGGGCGGGCGATCATTGCTGCGAATATATGACAGGCGGTCACGTAACGGTAATTGGAGATGTAGGTTCAAATTTTGGAGCTGGAATGACGGGCGGATTTGCATATGTCTTAGATACCAATAGAAGGTTCTTTGATCAATGCAATAGAAGTTTAGTAAATTTAGATAGAATCGTAAGCGAGGACATGGAATCGCATAGAAAGTTTTTGAAGAAGATCTTAGCCCGCCATATTAAAGAAACAAAAAGCCTAAGAGCCAAAACTATTCTTGACGAATTTGATAGGTACTCACCATCTTTCTGGTTAGTGTCTCCAGCAGCATTGAATATTAAGGATTTGCTGAAAGCAACAACAGCTAATGCTGCATAAAAAGTTAGGAAAGAGATTTTTTTAAATTCTTTTGATCAAACTTATTGGAAACAATGCCTTGAGAGATCCCTTTTAATAAGACTAAATTTAAACTGCCCCTTTGCACTTTCTTGTCTCTAAAAATAAATGGTTTTAAATCCATATAGTCATAATTAATAGATAAATTAAAGTTATAGCTTAATAGTAAATTTTGTATTTTTAATAAATCTTTCTCGTTAATCAGACCCTCTGACATAGAAATTTTGCTTGCTATAAGCATCCCTTTTGCAACAGCTTCTCCATGAAGAATTTTCTTGTATTTACCATGAGCTTCAATAGCATGTCCAAATGTATGCCCAAAATTTAAAAGCGCTCTTATACCTGTTTCCTTTTCATCCTGGTAACAATTTCAGCTTTGGTTTTAATGGATTCAAATATTACCTCTTCTATGATCTTATGATTCCGATTTAAAATAGCTGCAACATTTTTCTCCAAAAGAGAGAACAAATATTTATTTTGAATTAATCCATATTTAATGACCTCTGCAAGCCCAGCATTGAGCTGTCGAGACGATAGAGTATGTAATACATTCGTATCTATAATCACTCCTTTAGGATTATAAAATGTACCCACAAGATTTTTGCCAGCCGGAATATTTATTGCAGTTTTCCCACCAACGGAGGAATCGACTTGCGCCAAAAGTGTGGTCGGAATTTGAATAAATGAAACACCACGAAGATATATGCTCGCTACAAATCCAGAGATATCCCCAACAACTCCGCCACCAACAGCAATAATCCCATCTGAGCGATCAAATTTATAATCAATTAATAAATTAATAATATTCTGAAAATTAGAAAGCGATTTAGCCTTTTCTCCATGATCTAAAATAATCGTGTATACCTTGGATGAGGCCCTGGATAGAGATATAACTTTATTAATAATATCTTTAGGAACTCCATCATCAGAGATCAGTAAGACTTTTTTATGACTTTTTATTAAGGGCGATAAGTTTTTTTTTGAAATAGAATTTTGACCAATAATAATTCTATATTGATCTTTTTTTTGGCCAGCTATTAGCACTTTAGCCATAATTTTTTACAAGTTTAACAATTTCATTTGCAACATCTGTACCACTTTTATTTTCAGTATTAATAATATGATCTGCAACTTCTTCATAAAAACTCTGCCTAGATTCTTGGAGTTCAGTTAACACTTTTTCAGGATCTTGATCTTTTAGAAGAGGCCTGTCTTTATCCTTAGCAGTCCTACTAATTTGGGTCTCCAATGGAGTGTGAAGATAAAACACTGTCCCTCTAGAAGCCAATAATTCTCTATTTTCAGCCTCTATAACAATTCCACCGCCTGTAGCCAGAACAATTGAATTTGATGAAACTAAATCTTTTAAAATAAGAGTTTCTCTTTTTCTAAAGCCTTTTTCACCTTCGATATCAAATATCCAGTCAATCGTGACCCCTGTTTTCTTTTCGATAGTAGCATCAGTATCATGGAATTCAAGAAATAGCTCGCTAGCTACAATTTTTCCAACTGTAGTTTTTCCAGATCCCATTGGACCAACAATAAATATATTCATGCTTTGTATTTTAGAATTCAGATTCTACCATTTAAAGGGTTAGAATAACTGTTATTGTTAGATCTAAAAATTTAATTCTTCAAGCAATGAAAATTTTTCATCACACGCTGTTTAAGTTTCTTCAATGGATGCTTTCTCTTTTATTGCTTGCAACACTAGCAGGCATTTTTGTTATTACAGTTTCTTACTTCATTCTGAAGCCTAACCTACCAGAGATTAACTTAGTTGATCAAGATATTTTGCAAGTTCCCTTAAAAGTATTGTCTGCCGATGGAGTATTGATCGGAGAGTTTGGTGATCAGAAAAGAAGAACTATTGAATTTAATGACATACCTCTTGATTTAAAAAATGCATTTTTAGCTGCTGAGGATGATCAATTCTTTGGGCATAATGGAATCAGAATTTCTTCTTTTATAAGAGCTTTTTACCAGCTCCTAAAATCAGGCGAGATAGTAAGTGGAGGCGGAACAATTACTATGCAGGTTGTTAGGGGCTATCTTTTATCAAGAGAGCAAAAATTTCTTAGAAAGATCAAAGAAATTTATCTAGCGTTTGAATTAGAGAGCATTGCGTCAAAGGAGGAGATTTTTGCGTTATACCTCAATACAATATTCCTCGGTAATAGAGCATATGGAGTGGAAGCAGCTGCTGATAAATATTTTGCTAAATCTATTTCAGAACTCTCTTTGGCAGAATCTGCTTTAATTGCTTCATCTGCGCAGCTTCCATCTAGGATTAACCCTATTCGTTCACCAGAAAGGTCAAGTGTCCGTAGAAATTGGATATTAAGCAGAATGTATAAACTTGGCTATATCGGTAAGGCTCAGTTTATGCTTGCCATAGAGGAGAAAATAGAACTAATACAGCCCGATTCTTCCTTTGATCTAGATGGTCGGTATATTGCTGAGCTTGTTCGACAAGAAGTGATTAAGAGATATGGTTTATCTGCCTATGCAGATGGATTATCAGTTTATACAACTATCCAATCTAAACTTCAAAAAGCTTCTATAAAGAGCATTCAAAAAAACTTATTTGAATATGATAAGCGTCATGGTTGGAGACAACCAATTAATTATCTCACGAGACTTTCTCCTAATTTTTTTCTTGAATTGAGCATAGGCAATACAGATATCTTGAATCAAGAGTCTAGAGAGCAGGATATTTTAGGAATGAAGCAAACCTTAATTTCAATTATTAGAGAACTTTTTAATTTATCAATTAATCTAGATTCACATACTAGAGCCCTGGTTGTTGATATTAAACCTGAAAGAATTATTTATCTTGATGAGAATTTTACTTTGCAAAGTTTATTTTGGAGCGAAGACTATAACTGGGCTAAGCGAAGAATTGACATCAATTTATTTGGGCCAACTCCTCAAAATTTTTATGACCTATTAAACATAGGAGATTTAATTTATCTTCTGGATAGTGATCTCGGGAGAACTTTAGATCAGATACCTCAAGCAGAAACTGCCTTTGTTGCTTCCAATCCTTCAAGTGGTGCAATTCTTGCTTATCAGGGAGGATTAAGTTTCTCAAAAAGTAATTTTGATAGAGTAAAGCAGTCTTTTCCTCAAGCAGGATCAAGTTTTAAACCTTTTATTTACTCGGCAGCTTTTGCAAATGGTTACCAAGCATCAGATATTATTAATGATGCACCTATAATTTTTGAAGATAAAAATCTTGAGAGTGTCTGGCGTCCAGAAAACTATACTGGTAATTTCTATGGACCTATTAGATTGCGAGAAGCATTAGTTCAATCTATCAATCTTGTCTCAATAAAGCTTTTAAGAGAGGTGGGCATTAAAAATACTCAAACCTTTCTTACAAATTTCGGTTTTCAGAAATCAAGACTTGCTCCTGATTTGTCTCTTGCGCTAGGATCTTCCAGTTTCTCTCCCGCAGAGATGATCAGAGCATATAATTTTCTTGCAAACTCTGGGAAAGGAAGAAATCTATATTTCATTGAAAAAATTGAAGATAGAAATGGGGATATCATTTTTCAACATCTTGCTCAGCAAGATCAAATAAATGTGATGTCTGACATCAAAGGTTTTCCATGGTTTACGGAGGAGTTACCAAACAGCGCTAATCAATTCTTACTACTTCCTAACTTAGGCTTGGATAAGCAAAGTATTGATCCAGAAATAGCATTTATAACAAAAGATATCCTACGAGAAGCCCTGCAAACTGGCAGTAATGGAAGGAAGACAAAAATATTAAATCGCTCTGATATTGCTGGAAAAACTGGAACTACAAATGATGCAATTAGCACATGGTTTTCAGGATTCCATAAAGATTTATCAGCAACTGTGTGGGTAGGAACTGATGACTTTACCTCCCTAGGAAATAATGAATTTGGCTCATCAATTGCTTTGCCAATTTGGGTGGATTTTATGAGGACAGGTTTGATCGACTTGCCTGAAGACCCGTGGAAAATTCCCTCTACCCTCCAATATATTAAGGTTAATCGAGATACAGGAAAGAGGGCAGAAAACCTAGATCAAAACTCTTATTTTGAATTATTTTTCGAAGATTCTAATTAATCTTAAAAATACTGCCTGATAGCAAGGCCCAATAATTATCTAAATACCCACTTGGCATTTCTTTAAAACCATTTCTAATAAATCTAGAGATTACCCCCTCTATGTTCGAGGTAATTAAATGCGCACTTATTCCAGGCGTTAGCTGGATTAAATCTTTCTTGGTAGACAAAATTTGCTTCATCGAGAGTTCTAACCTTCCATAAAACTGATTGACAGCATCTATAACATTTTTTTCATTTGGGCCCAACGCCTCTCTTGATAAAATTCTTGCAAAACCTTTATTTTTTTCGAGAAAAATAATAAAAAAGAAAAATATTAATCTAATTTTTTCATCTGGCGCAATGGTTTCTTGTTTTTTAATTTCACTAACTTTTTGAAAAATAGTTTGGTCACAGAAAGTAAATAGTTCAAGGAAAATTGATCGTTTGCTTGGAAAGTGCCTATAAAGAGCTGCTTCAGTAATCCCACTTTCTTTTGCTAGGCTTGCGGTTGTAACTTTTGTTGCATCTCTTTCTTCCAGCATTTTTGCCAAGCTCTGGAGAATAATTTGCTTTCTATCTTTAGACATCACTCTAGCTTAGCTTAATCTCAATCGATTCATCAATCTGTTTTAGCTGAGTTAAAAACAAATCTTGAATTTCATTCAGTCGCTCAGATGTTTCAGCTTCAAATCTTAAAACTAATTTTGGAGTTGTATTAGATGCTCTTAATAAACCCCAGCCATCGCTAAAATTTACCCTGAGCCCATCAATAGTAATTTTTTTACTGTCAGAAAATTGAGCATTTTTTACAAAATCATCAACTATTCTAAATTTTTGGCTTTCCTCAACCTCAATATTTATTTCTGGAGTTGCAAATGCTTTTGGCAGATTGTCGTATATCAGTGAGAGCGGCTGATCAAGCTGAGCAATAATTTCTATTAGTCTAAATGCAGAATAATGACCATCATCAAATCCATACCACTGATCATTAAAAAAAATGTGACCACTCATCTCACCTGCAAGAGGAGCACCAGATTTTTTAAGGGCATTTTTAATGTGAAAATGACCGGTTGCAGACATGACAGCTTCACCGCCTGCTGTTTCAATAATTTGTGTGAGTAAATTTGAACACTTCACATCAAAAACTATTTGCGCTCCTTTATTTTTTAAAAGAACATCTTTAGCAAAAATCATTAATAACTGGTCAGGAAAAATTATTTCTCCCAAATTGGAAATCACTCCCAGCCTGTCCCCATCTCCATCAAATGCTATGCCTAAATCAGCGTTAGATGTTTTTACCGCTTCAATTAGATCAATCAAGTTTTCAGGCTTGCCAGGATCAGGGTGATGATTGGGAAAGTTACCATCAATCTCACAAAATAACTCAACCACCTCATGCCCCAATGCTTTCATTAATTTAGGTGCAATTTCACCGGCCGATCCATTGCCGCAATCAACTACAACTTTCATTTTTTTCGCGCAGGTAGCTTGGGAGCATACTTCACCAATGTAGCTATCCATTAAATCTGTCTGATGAATCTCTTGCGCTAAAATTTCTGTATTAAGTAACTTCTTGTTAATAAAATTTAACAGATCTAATCCAGATACAGGCGAGTCGTTAATAACAACTTTAAAGCCATTATAATTTTTAGGATTATGACTTCCCGTTATCATTACCCCAGATTTTGAATCAATTTTTTTTGCAGCGAAATATAGAAGCGGGCTAGTCACTAGGCCAATGTTTACTATGCTAATACCTCGTTTTTGGAGGCAAGAAGAAAGATCGCTCATAATATTGGCACCAGATAATCTTCCATCTCTGCCCAATGCAAGTTCTTTAACACCCTCATCGAGGCATTTAGCTGCTATAGCGTTAGCAATGAGATCGATGGAATAAGCATTAAGTTGCTCTGGGACAGTTCCTCGAATGTCGTATTCTCTAAAAATAGATTGATCAATCATGCCAATTTAGATTTCTTTATATAAGTGGATTTGTCATAATAACTGAGTCTTAAAACCATACACAACATGTTTCTGAATACTGACTCAAAATATATTTGGCTAAATGGCTCTTTTCAGCCATTCAACGATACAAATGTTCATCTTTTATCGCATACTTTGCACTATGGCCTAGGTGCATTTGAGGGCGTTAGAGCATATGAAACTGAAGCCGGCGGAGCAATTTTTAGACTTCGAGATCACACAGAACGACTGTTTGACGCAGCAAATAAAATTAATATAACGATTCCGTATTCTATAGAGGAGCTAGAAGTAGTTCAAAAAGAGGTGATGGTTAAGAATAATCTCAAAGAAGGCTATATTAGACCTATTGTTTTCTTAGGCAGCGAATCCATGGGTTTAAGAGCAAAGGATCTGGTATCCGTTAATGTTGCTGTTGCTTGCTGGGAATGGCCGTCATATATGGATCCAGAGGCTAAGAAAAAAGGCATTTCAATTGTTAAATCTCCATATCAGCAATATGACAATCCCCTTTATTCAAATAATAAAATTATAGGTACTTACATAAATTCAATTATGGCGCTTCATGATGCGCTTGCTAAGAATGCCGATGAGGCAATCTTGCTTGATAAAAATGGATTTATTTCTGAGGGCAGTGGAGAAAATCTTTTTATTGTAAAAGGGTCAAAGCTTGTGACTCCCAAGACAGACTTTTGTTTGAATGGCATAACTCGTCAGAGTGTTATGAAGATCGCTCAGAATCTAAGCATTGACGTGCAAGAACGAGATTTAACTTTTGATGATCTGGTGAATGCAGACGAGGCATTTTTTTCTGGAACTGCGGTAGAGATTACCCCGATCACCACTCTGGATAATTCTGATATTGGCGATGGTCTTATAGGCCCAGTTACCGAGATGTTGCAGTCTAAATATTCTGAGATAGTTTGCGGAAAAGATTTAAATTATGCAGATTGGCTTACTCACCTGTAAATAAATTGAAGAAGGCTTTAAAAATTGTGATCTTAAGTTACAGAAGTGCACCATTTGGGGGAGGCCAAGGAATTTATGTTTACGAGCTATCTAAAGCGCTTAAAAAAATTGGACACAATGTAGATGTTATTTCTGGGCCGCCATATCCAGAGTTAATTTCTGACATAGAGTTAATAAAGCTTCCAGGCTTAAATCTATTTAGTACATTTAAATTTAGGGAGCGTTTAAAAATTTTTTTTAGCAAAAAAAATAAATCTCTTGATGATTGGTATGAATTTGGCTCAACCCTTATGGGAGGTTTCCCTGAGCTTGAAACATTCGGAAATAGGGCGCATACCTTTTTGGTTGATAAGACTTATGACGCTGTTATAGACAATCAATCTATAAGTTATGGAATGGTTAAAATTCAGCAATCTAAACCACTTATAGAGATCATGCATCATCCAATCTCAAAAGATTATTTTTATGATATGAAGTTTGCAAAAGGACTCATACAGCGCCTTTCAAAAATAAGATGGTTCTCTTTTTTAAAAATGCAAAAAAAAGTTGCTAAGCAAATGAATGTTGTGGTGACACCATCCTTGAATTCTAAGCAAGATATTCATTCTGACTTTAAAGTTCCCTTGAGTAATATTAAAGTGATTCCAAATGGCATTGACTTCAATACTTTTTGTCCACTTCCAAGCACCTTGCCTAGGGCTTATGGTTTAATTACAACAGCAAGTGCAGACGTTCCTTTAAAAGGTTTAGATTTTTCATTGCATGCAATTGCTAGATTAAAATATGAATATCCAGATATAAAATTAATAGTAATTGGCAGCCCCAGAGTCGGAGGTCATACAGAAAGACTTATCAAAAAATTAAAACTAGAAGAGCAGGTATTTTTTAAAACAAATCTTACCAAAGAAGAAATCACACATGAGTATGCAAAAAGCTCAGTTGCTATTGTTAGCTCACTTTATGAGGGCTTTGGTTTTCCTGTTGGCGAGGCGATGGCGTGTGCCACTCCATTAGTTGCTACAGACGTAGCATCAATTCCAGAAATTACTGGTTCATTTGCTCAGCTGATTCCTGCTGAGGATGCTGATGCTATCTATCAAGGAATAAAAAATATCTTTCAAAATCCGGAGCAATACAAGCTGCAGGCAGAGAAAGGTAGGCAGCATATAATAGAGAATTTTAATTGGATCAAGATTGGTCATGCGTATGAAGAATTGCTTTATAAAACGATCAATAATTTTCAATGCTAACATTTAATCTTAATAAAATTGAACTGCCAGTTGAATCAAAAATTCTTGATGTGGGGTGCGGAGAAGGAAGACATATTTTTGCCTCACTCCAAGCATTCGAAAAGGTATATTGCATTGGCTATGATCAACATATTCCGTCTTTAAATATTTGCAAAGAAGGTTTGGAGTTTTTTAAAGAACTAGATATTGGTGCATCAGTATTTATGCAGGGGTCAGTTTATAAGCTTCCCTTTGAAAACAATAGTTTTGATTTAATTTTTTGTTCTGAGGTCTTAGAGCATCTTGATGATTATCATCTTGCATTAAATGAAATTCATAGAGTCTTAAAGCCAGGGGGCCAGTTTTTACCGAGCGTCCCATCATTTTGGCCTGAAAAAATCTGCTGGGCTCTTTCTAAAGACTATCAAAATATGCCTGGTGGGCATGTCAGAATTTTTAAGAAAAATCAGGTCATCTCAGAAATTACGAACCATGGTTTTGAGTATCAATCATCTGAAAGGTTCCACGGCCTTCATAGTGCTTATTGGTGGCTTCGCTGTATGTTCTGGAGTACCCAAGAATCAAATTGGATGATAAAAAAATACAAGCAGCTTCTAGAACATCAAATTCTGCAAAATCCACCTTGGCTTCAAAACTTAGAAAACTTGCTGAACCCAATGTTTGGAAAAAGCATTGCATATTATTTTAAAAAAAATAATGACCTTTCCTAATTCATCTAACATTAATGTTGCTTCACTTAATGGCATCAAGCATTTAGGTAATTTCATTTCAGATATTCAATATAATTCTGGAGCCATTCCTTCTAACAAGGATGGATCCCATGATCCCTGGGATCATTTAGAGGCGGTAATGGGATTAGCAACTCTTGGCTTTCATCACGAGGCTTTGAGAGGCTTGGAGTGGATGAAAGAAAATCAAAATAAAGATGGAAGCTGGTTCAACCTTTATCAAGATAATTTAGCTCTAGAACGCAACAAACAATCAAACTTTTCCACTTATATGGCTGTTGCTGTATGGCATTTTTACCTGTTAACCAATGATGCTTCAGTTTTAAAGTATTTCTGGGATTCGATTGAAAGAGGATTGTTATTTGCTCTTTCTCTTCAAAATAAAAATGGTGCAATTGCATGGAACGTAGATGAGTTTGGTGCTATCGATGAAGATTACCTTCTAACTGGTTGTAGCTCTATTGCTAAGAGTATTGAGTGCGCTATTGCCATCTGCGAATTATCAAATAAACAAGACTTGCAATCCAAACTCACGATTGCACGGAGCAACTTGCTGCATGCAATTGAAAATCCAGAAGGAATTTTTGATTTAAAAACAGACAGGAGTAGGTTTTCAATGGATTGGTATTACCCAATTTTATCTGGAGCTAAGCAGGAAAATAATTTTGAAAATTTGATAAATAAAATTGAAGATATTTTTTGGATTAAAGGCCTTGGAATTAAATGCGTGGCGGACGAACCATGGGTAACTGTTGCTGAAACCAGTGAGTGCTCAATTGCTTTTAAAAAACTTGGCCAAGATCAGATTGCAGCCGAGCTACTGTTAAATGCTGCAGCGATCGTTGGTGAAAACAATGTTCCTTTTATGGGCTGGCAGTTAGAAGAACAAATTTATTGGCCAGAAGAGCAACCAAGTTGGACTTCTGGTGCCCTAATTTTAGCCGCAGATGCGAACAATAAACTGACCCCAGCCTCTGATTTATTTACTTCGAACCAGTTCAAGCCTTAATTAAACAGACTATTGTGTCCACTCTTTCATAAAGGTCAAAACCTTCCTCGAGAGCTTTTTGATAGATTAGAAATGGCGCTTGACCTCCTTCATCAGGGTTCTCATAAATATCATGAATAACTAGCGCTCCACCAGTCAATAATCTCTTATTCCAATTCACATAATCATTTTGTGCAGACATTTCAGTGTGGCTTCCATCAATAAATAGTAAACCTAGGCTCATGGTCCAGATTGGAGCGAGCAAATTAGCATTTACAATCATTGGAACCACATACCTACTTTCTTCAAATTGATTTAGATTTGATTGCATCAAAGGAACAGTATTTACATGTCCAAGTGACTCATCGTAAATATCAGGATCAAAATACGCTTCACCGACCTGATGCTCTTCTGATCCACTGTGATGATCAATTGTAAACACAACTTGCTCATTTTTTGATGTTCCAGCCGCCATATAAAGACTGGACTTACCACCAAAAGTACCAATTTCTAGAGCAGGGCCAATGCTAGAAAATTTTTCTGCCCATCTTGATAGCGCCTCGCCTTCATGCTGAGGCATAAAACCCTTGAGGGTATTTAATTTTTTAAAATCCATACTTTCCTCTTATTTGTAAAATTCCTTACCCATTGTTGATTTAAATCTTCGATGCGCCCAAAGATATTCTTGTGGATGCAGTGTAATTTTTTGTTCCATTAAATCATTAATCTTTTGCGCCAGCTCAGCAGAATTTAGCCCTTGATAATTTATTGACTCAAGCTCAAGTATTAATTTATTTCCTTGAAAATAAGAGTTAACAAATAACAGGTTACATTTTGTCATGTCAGTGATTTTGCTAGTCGTAGTTATGGTTGCAGCTGGCTTATTAAAAAAAGATAATTCAATGGAACTCTCCCAGCCATAATCTTGATCTATAGCGTAAAGAACATTTTTGCCTTCCTTCAACCATTTAATAAATTTCCTAGGATTATTCTTATCAGCAGTTCCCTTGATGCTTGAAAGCCTTCCTTTATTTTGCAGCGAATTCATGATTGGCGAATTATGCGATCTGCCGACTCCATACATCTCGGCATTCACTCCCAATAATCTTGCATCCATTTCTAAATGCTGAGAATGTTTAAATAAAAGTAAATTACCAAGGCCCGTACCAGAATTTTTTAGAAGTTCGAGTCCCTTGATTTCATATTTTATTTGCTTACGAATTTTTAAGTCTGACCAGAACCATGCAGATCCAGTTTGAAATATAGAGTCCCCTAAGCAGTTAAAATTTTGACGTAAAAGTTTTTGTTTTTCTGATGAAGTTAGGAGAGGAAAGCACGCTTGAATATTTGCCCAAGCAATACGCTTTCTTTTGCTTGCAAGAATATGTAAGAGTTTTCCAATTAATCGTCCTAGCGGTCCATGCCAAGATACTGGAAGAAAGCATATAGCCTGCCAACATGAAATTATTACTTGCATCAAAATTATGCGTACTTAAAATTAAAGGATGTATTATTACATTAAATTAAAAAAACCTATCCTATGAAGCTCGCAATTTATAATCTATTGATTCTGTTGCTGATCCCCGTCTTCCAGATACGGATTCTGCTAAAAAGTTATAAAAATGCTGGATACAGAGCTAATTTTTCTCAAAGATATGGCAGAAACCTTGTCGCTATTAAAAAACGCCAAAAGAAAAAAATTATTTGGTTTCATGCGGTAAGTTTAGGTGAAGTTATAGCCTCTCAAAATATTATCAAGACATTGTTAAAAGATTGTGATGTCGTTTTAACCACCACCACACCAACCGGCTTGAAAAAAGCTCAAGAGATATACAAGGATACTCTTACAATCAATTATGCTCCCTGGGACCTTAGCCTATTCATTAATAGATTCTTAAATTTTTATCAGCCCGACGCATTGTTAATTTTTGAAACTGAAATTTGGCCTGCCATGATTTCTTCGTCATTTAAAAAGCAGATACCTATTTTTTTGGTTAATGGTCGCCTTAGTCTCAAATCTTATAACGCTTATATAAAAACTTCGTGGCTAGTAAAAGATATCTTGAAAAAGATAACTTTTATATTCGTTCAAACGCAGAAGCATCATGATAGGTTCATTCAATTAGGGGCTGACAGAAATAATATTCGAATTGTAGGATCAGTAAAATTTGATGGCCCTGGATTAAATCCGCAACCGCTGAATTTACCTAATTTTGTTCTTGGGGCTAGCACCCATGCTGGTGAAGAAGCACTTATTCTTAAGGCTTTTCAAATGCTTGGTAAGAATTATTCTCATAAATTATTTCTCTGTCCAAGGCATCCAGAGAGGTCTGCGGAGGTTCTTAAGTTATCGACTCAAATGAATCTTAGAACCAAGCTTTACTCAGAAATAAACTCAGAAGATTACGATGTATGCATTATTGATAATATTGGATCGTTACCAGATTTTTACAAAGATGCTGATCTTGCATTTGTTGGGGGAAGTTTGGTTCCTCGAGGGGGGCATAATTTAATTGAACCAGCTATGTTGGGTACCCCAATAATTGTTGGCAATCATACTTTTAACTTCGAGGAGATTGTAGAAGAGTTTGTTAGTCATGATTCCTGTATTGTGATCCACAATGAAAATGAATTATTGAAAGGTATGCAAGCAATACTGGATGATTCAAACTTAGCAACCAGACTCTCAGAAAATGCGCTTCGTGTTGTTGAACTCAATCAAGGCTCAACACACACCCAAGTCTCTTATATACTTAAGGAATTAGGAGAAGAGACTTGAAACTAATCACAACCATCATCAAACCATTTAAGCTGGAAGAAGTGCGCCAATCTCTTGATGCAATTGGCATTACGGGCATGACCATCACAGAAGTTAAAGGTTTTGGAAGGCAAAAAGGACATACTGAGCTTTATCGAGGGGCTGAGTATGTAATTGATTTTTTGCCAAAAATTAAAATTGAAATTGCTGTCTCAAGTGATCAGGTGGATGCAGTCATTTCAGCAATTACCAAAAGTGCTAGCACAGGAAAAATTGGAGATGGCAAAATTTTTGTATCCCCTTTAGAAAAAGTTATTCGCATTAGAACAGGCGAAGAAGATCAAGACGCAATCTAGGTCTACTTGTTGCAGTCAAATAAATTACCAGTTATTTTTCTTCTAGGCCCAACCGCTTCTGGAAAAACTGATTGGGCAATTGAATGGCAAAAACGATTTGGGCGCATTGAA
>Ga0115000_10000332_pt1 | contig 44358 bp, 43 predicted proteins | sample ArcticOcean_MG_C_6_FD_89690 | JGI IMG/M metagenome (GOLD analysis project Ga0115000, IMG submission 89690) | Marine microbial communities from western Arctic Ocean - ArcticOcean_MG_CB8_128 | ecosystem: Environmental > Aquatic > Marine > Oceanic | place: Arctic Ocean: Canada Basin | collected...
AAAGGCCCTTGAAGCCAGAAAACCTCAATGCGTTTAATCAGTTTTTTAGTTTTTATACACTTCCAAATCGCGTTTATTCCTCTAGCTATCGCGGGCGTTATCCTGGTTGCTTATCGGCAGATGATAGTGAGTAAAAAGATGGGCATTTCTAAGACCGCTATCGAGGTGATAAATGGTCGCTGGACAATGCACGTTTTTGGCCTCCGCAACGACGTCGCTACAGCCAATCCAGCGGCTAAATTAACAAACACCTCTATCTTTGGTCTGTGGCTTGTCATTTTCCCACTTTGGGTAAAATATAAAATTCCTGGAGAACTCTTCTTATATCCACGTACCGTCGATTCGGGTGCGAAATCTAAGCGACCTTGTCATAGCGCGCACGTTTGATTTTGACAGGATCATTGAATCCGCCATCGGCACGATCGATCAGTTCGTCTTGATGGGAGCAGGATACGACACCCGTGCATATCGAGGAGAGAACCCACACCAGATCACTTTTTTCGAATTGGACCAGCCCGATGTGCAGGCTCACAAGCTTCAAGCGTTAGCAAATGCCAACATATTCTGCGATCACACGCATTTTGTTAACGTTGACTACACTCGGGACGATGTTTTTGCAAAACTGGCCTGGAGTTCGGCCAGGCTTCCGACTGCCCGATCTCCACTTATTTTAGCTCCACGCTAAAGGGTTAAATAACGGACCCTTCTCTTTGTATAGCAACCCAGGCTTCAATTTTCTTCCCGGCTTTGATAGGCAGTACCCTCCAGTACATGATAAATGGAGTGCCATCTTTTTTATAGTTGATCGCTTTCCCTTCAAATCTGCCGCCAGACTTCAATGCGACTGAGAGACGTTCGATGACTTTTTTGTCGGTTCCCTTGCCTTGCAGAATTCGAGGAGTTTTCCCTACGACTTCAGAAGGATCATGACCGGTTAGTTTTTTGAAGGCCTTGTTCGCGTAGGTGATTTTTCCCTTAGCGGTTGCATCAGTGATCAAAATTGAGTCGAAACTATTTTCCGCCAACACCTTCAGCATGTTCAGACTGACTTCAGTATTACCAAGGGCTTTATCAATTGTGGACGCCATTTTTTACCTTTATTTTTAGTTTTGTTGCTGGTTTTACGCAGGGGCGCTGCTTGTGGATCAAACACAGGTAAAAGTACCTGCAGAGCGGCTTTTGACGGTACATTACGCAGATCGATATAGGTTTAGAATCAGGCCAGGTACAGGATAGGTCAGGGCTGTAAAGCCAAATCTGCCGGTTGCTACCGGTGCGGTATAGGGGTATATATTCCTATGTGTCTAGTTAACCTTCACGCGGTCGAGGATCGTCGGTCAAAGATCATTCAAATGATCGTAAAATGGGCTCGACATTTACCGTAGGGCAGAGGCTCTCTTAAGAAGGCTGGCAAATGTATTCTCAAATAGAATCAATAAAATTCCATATTGCCATATAGACATCATAGAAAGAATATATAGAATCCTGGGGGAAAACCCAAACTGAAATAACCGGCAAGCTAGGTCAGGAAAATCTTGGTGTATTAAACGCACTACCGACACAGCTAATCTCACAAAATAGCGGCCCGGACCTAACCCATTTGCTAAGGAATACATAATGAGCGAAGCGCGCAACACCACCTATTCTGTTTGTACGATCTGTGACATTGGCTGTCAGCTGCGTACCGAAGTTGCCGATGGGAAAGTAAAACGAGTCATTGCCCATGACAACCCCATGCTCGCCGCAAATGTCTGCTACAAAGGAATTGCCGCTGCGGATATACACAATCACGCTGACCGACTCAAGGTACCGCTGAAGCGAGTCGGCAAAAGGGGTGAAGACAAATGGGAAGAGATTTCCTATGAGCAGGCAATGGACGAAATCGCTGAGCGGCTCGGCAAGGTGGTCGCCGAGCATGGTCCTGAGGCACTCGCGGTTTCAACGTCAGGCTGGAATACGCAGTCGACCCACAGCACCGACCGACGGTTTATGAACCTTCTGGGTTCGCCGAACTGGATCAGTGGCGTTGCGCTGTGCGCAGGGAACACCGCAGCGGTCAACAAACTGACCTATGGCTGGTTTCCGATGCCAGACTGGGGCAGCACTAACTGTATCGTGCTTTTTGGACACAACCCTCGCAAGCACTCATGGACTCCAATCTTTAATTCGATTAATGCAGCACGGAGTCGTGGCGCCAAAGTGATCGTACTGGACCCCCGGGTGTCCGATCAGGCCGAAACGGCGGACCTGCACCTTCGGCTGCGAACGGGTACTGATGCGGCGATGTGTCTGGGTTGGCTGAAAGTCATTTTTGATGAAGAACTTTATGACAAGGATTTTGTTGCAAGCTGGTGCACAGGGTTCGAAGAACTGCGCCAGCGCGTAGATGAGTACCCACTTGAACGTGTCGAAGAGATCACAGGCGTCGATCGGGCACTTATCGCAGAAGCCGCCCGGATGTACGCTAACGCCAATGGCGCGGTCATCCCCTGGACACCAATCACCGATCAGCAGATTTCTTCCACCTCGGCGATTCGACTACATTCAATACTGCGAGCCGTTACAGGCAACCTTGATGTTGTGGGTGGCGAAACGCTGGGTGGCTTCAATCCTAACTATATTCCTGAATCTGAAATAGGCATGCATGAAGTCCTTTCTGATGAGCAAAAAGCCAAACAGCTAGGGTTCGATGATCATCCCGTGTTTACGTACCGCGTGGCAGAAATGCTTAAAAAAGAGACCGAAAAGGTCTGGGGTTTTCCTTACGCCGACATTGTGATGGGTTGCCAGATGGCCAACCCGACCAACGTCTTTCGTGCGATGGCAAACAGTGACCCCTACCCTATCAAGGCCTTCTTTGCGTTAGGTAATAACGCACTAATGAGTTACCCAAACCAACACCAGATTCTGAAAGGAATGATGAGCCAGGATCTGATCGTTGCGCATGAAATATTTATGACACCCACCGCGATGCTCGCCGACTATGTTTTGCCGGGCGATGTGTTTACCGAAAGAAACCATATCGCCGATAGCTGGAGTTGGACTACCCGACTGACGCTGTCTCAGAAAGCCGTCGAACCGCCCCCGGAGGCATCAAGCACTTATGAATTCTGGCACGATCTGGCGCATCGCATGGGATTTTCCGAGCATTTCCCGTGGCAGACACTCGATGACATATTGGACTACCGCCTGTCACGATCCGGGCGCACTTTTGAAGAGTTTGCGAATACGACAATGATGGAAGCACCAAAACCAGAGTTCAAAAAGTATGAAAAACGAGGCTTTGCAACGCCCTCGGGAAAGGTCGAGCTTTACTCAAGTATTCTTAAGGATCTCGGCTTCGACCCGCTGCCCTATCACCGGGAAGGACCTGCTATCTCTGATGACTACCCTTACAGAGTATTTACCGGGGTCAGGGAGGATTCTTTTTTCCAAACCGGACAAAGAAATATCAAGGTACTGCGCGACCGCTCGCCCTCACCCAAACTGTTTCTGCATCCGGAAGATGCTGCGCGGGAAAACGTCCAGGATCACGATTGGGTCAGGCTGGAGACGGCGCATGGCGCTGTGACGGCAAAAATACTGGTCCAGGAGTCGATGAAGTCTGGGCATATACGAGTACCACACGGCTGGTGGTATCCGGAACTTAGATCCAGCGAACATCTTGCGGGTGCATTCATCTCGAGCGATGCGGTTCTGTGTTCCGACGAAGAGGAGTTTCTTGATTACGAACAGGGAGTACCTCATTTTAAAGGCTTTCCCGGGAGAATTGTGAAAATCGATACCCCGCAGAACCTGTCGGAACAGACACTCAACGGCTAGCCTGAGTCCCCCGGAAACGTCAGATAACGAAGCGTTGTTCGATCCTTGCAGGCAGCTTTTTTCTCTCTTTTTTGGTGAAGGTTAAGGCTCTTTGCTATCCTGTTTGGTGAAAAACAGGCCATTTATCAACAATCTGATTGCCACTAACCACAAGCAGGTCGCCGAACTGCAGCATCACAAACTCGCTTTGGGTGGGACGCATAAACATGTAGTCGTCCACCTGAAGATCAACCGAGGTTGATGTCGCGATCGGACTTTGGTTCGTACTCTCATACAACGGATCAGCAACGCCTTCTGGCGATACCATTTTTGCCTTCCAGAATCCGCCATAAATATAGTAGAGCCTGCGCATGTTGGGATTCCAGGCTTGCAGAGGTCGTTGTGCCCAGTGGTCACCGGCAATCTTCAATTCGTCGTACCGTTTTAATATTGGAGTTGCGATGAACAGCGCCGGCGAGTTACCCGCAAGATAGTAGGTATCGAAGTCAGTGGGCTTAACCACACCGGAACCTGCGGACAGATCGTTCATCGTCCTGTCTTTTCTGTAAATGCCAAGTGTATGGCTACCCGCCCCGTTCAGTGTCAGTTTCTCGGGGTCATACCCAGCTTGCCGCACCGTAGTAAGAAATCCCGAATAGAGCGACAAAACATTTTTCACCGCAGGATGAGACAGGCTCGCTTCAAGACCTGTGAGGTGGGGCTCATATCCCATCAACCCGGACAGTTCCAAATGATCCGGTGCATCCCTAATGATATTCAGCATTGACGCCATCACTTCCGAGTTCGGGATACCGCCGCGATGCAGCCCCACGTCTATCTCAAGGTTCACCCGCATCTTGACACCCAGTTCTCGAGCCAGAGAATAATACTGGTTCAATCTTTCGGGTGAGTCTATTAACCACTGCACCTTCGATGCAGTATCGTATCTTGTTTCATCCACCTTTTTGTAAAAGGTAGATGCAGCGTTTACCGGCATCGGTTTTCCGAGCAGAGAATCTGCATCTGGAAACTCTTTGGCAATTTCGTTCAGAAAGGGTTGGTGAAAAACCATTAGTGAGTTCGTCTTTGCGCGACTCATCACATGCCTGAGCAAAGGCACTGAAGGCAACGATTTCACCACGACCCGATAAGTCTTATCAGCGCCCACTGATTCAGTGATGAGATCGATATTGGTACTGATTCGATCCAGGTCCAACACCATAACGGGAATACCGGAGCCTTCCCGTTTCAGCAAATCATTCAGGGCCGAAAAATATGCATCATGTGGCACGCCTGTATCTGTAGGTCTCCATAGGAGCGCGCCGGTGCCTAGCGTAGCCATTCCACCCACCGCACCTAAAAGCACCGAGCGTCTTTTCATCCTAACTGTCCACGCCAAATATCTTTCGAAGATGCGCGTTGAGCATTCTTCCCTGGGGATCCAGTTGCTGGCGAATCGACCGAAACTCCTCAAAACGCGGATACAGCTGACTTAATTGCAGCGCGCCCAGGTGATGAATCTTACCCCAATGCGGACGACCTCCGTACTTCCAGAAAATAGGTTCAATAACATCAAAATAGGGCCGGTAGTCCTCAGGCGCTACTCGATGAACGGAAATCGCTGCGTGATCTTCGTCGCCTGAGCTCATGGAAAGCATCGTGTCATCGCGCGACACATAGCGATACTCAAGCGGGAAAACAACATCTATTTTCTGTTCCTTAATTGTTTCCAAAATTTCCTGCAGGCAAACGGCACCGTTGTGAAGGGGTACTGAATATTCCATTTCATTGAAACGGGTATTCCTCACATTAGTCAGAATTTTATAGGACTCATCAACTCTTTCACTGGGCTCAATCTGTTCTGCCAGCGCGTTAACAAGGGGGCCACGAAAGCCTGGCGGCACCTTCATCCACCCCTGCATGATAAGATCGAAACCGGCCTCTTCCTCCGGTGATTGCAAAGGATTGTTTATGGGCTCATCAGTTTCGTCTGTGGCTAGTGCCATTGAATATTCCGAATGAACAAGCGGAAACAACTCAAAATGGCGATGTGTTGATGCCTGTCGATCAAAGTCTTTGAGTAAATCGCTAGTTTTGTCTACCCAAGTTGTTTGTTTTAAACGATAACTCGCGGTGTTCTGCATTGTTATCCGCGTCACTATACCCAGCGCACCCAGACCGACCCGCGCCGCATCAAACATCCCAGGCTCCGAGCTGTTAGTCAGGTCATGGACCTCTCCACTCGGCGTAATCAATCTCAATTCCGTGACATACCCGGACAAACATTTAAAGTCGATACCGGTTCCGTGAGTGGCGGTTGAAGTTGCTCCTGCCAGAGTCTGACGATCAATATCTGGTAGATTTATGGCTGCCTGTCCGATTCGAGCTAACGGCGCTCCCATATCACTCAAGCGAGTCCCCGCTGCAAAGCATGCAGTGTTTGCCGAACTGTCATAGCTCAAGAGACCCGTCAGTTGATCCAGAACAAGAAGATGACCCTCTGTCGGAACCAAAGGTGTGAACGAATGGCCGGCACCAACGGGCCTAAGTTGACCACGTGTAGAGGCAAGAAAATCTGCAAGTTGATGCTCACTGGAAGGGGAAAACCTTCCTGCTGGGTTCGCAACAACGCTACCAGACCAGTTACGCCAGGGCGTTGCTTGTTGTCCATGGGGTTGCGCCACACCGGCACCGGAAACGCCGTATAACGCAGCTAGAACACTACTTGCCAGAAATTTTCTACGCGTCACGTTTCTCATGGCGTACCTACTGTCATAAATTCAATCAACGCCGCAAAATCATCTTTCTCGCATGCCATGCAATACCCAAGGGGAGGCATATTGTTATACCCCTCTATGGTATGTTGTAGCAGCAGCTCATTACCCTGCTCTAAACGAACAGCCCAATCATCAAATTTACCAACGATCGGCGCCCCACCAACCCCCGTCACATGACAAAGCGCACAACTATTCATCCAGAGCCGCATCAGTTCCGGGTCTGGTGCCGAAATCGCGGTTGTCTTTATGGGTGCCTCTACGAGTGCATCATGCTCACTATTTTCACACCCAACACCCATCACAACAAAAACAATGAGCGTCATAACATGCCAGTGGTTTTTCATTTCGTTCCGTGCGTTACCTGTCATTGCCATCATTGCACCGGAATCTTGGAAACTCAATTTAACCGCGCGCCCTCAGGATGTTTGAACGACGATCTTCCCCGTCGTGATGCCAGCCCGGCGCTAGAAAGAGGTAGCGGAGTTTGTCCGCCGGTTTCTCAGCAGCGCTGATATCGTGCCACAAACTCAGGTATTCGCCCGCGGCTACAGCAGCCGGGTTGTAAGTATTGATGTTCTTAGTCAGCCCATATTCCACAAGCTCTGCATCGAGTTCCTCGGAAAAGGTGCCAAAGATCCTGTCCCAGATGATCAACACACCTGCATGGTTACGATCCAGGTAACGAATGTTAGAAGCATGGTGAACACGATGATGTGACGGGGTATTAAACAGCCACTCAATAACGCCAGGCAACTTTCTTACCAGTTCAGTATGCACCCAGAACTGATAAACCAGGTTAAGAGAAATGACCGTGAAGATCATCAGCGGATCAAACCCCAGTAACGGTAACGGAACCCAAAAAAGATACTTGTGCACCCGCTCCCCTACCCCTTGCCGCAAAGCCGTTCCAAAATTGAGCTTCACTGAGGAATGATGAGGCACATGGCCGGCCCAGAAGACCCGCACCTCGTGATTAGCGCGATGAAACCAGTAGTAAACGAAATCATCCAGAAAAAACAGCAGGAGCCATGCCCACCATTGTCGTTGAACTACGTCACGCAATGGCGAGAGTTCGTGCAAGTATACGAAGGTAATGAAAGCTGCAAGTTTTGGCAGGAAATCAACGAAGGATGAAAGTACCAGCATGATCATGGAAATGCCGAAATCTTTGGCTGCGTAAAGGTTCCGATGTTGACGATGAGAAATTAGTGCCTCGACTACGATGGCCAGAACGAATAGTGGCAGGGCGATGGCTGTGAAGCGGTCGTTGGTAATTTGGGTGATTATCTGTTCGAGTTGCATTAGGGGATTATTGCAGGTTTATGGTTGTTGGGGAGAGTTTCGAGAGCAGGAGATCTCTCCACTTCGGTCGAGATGACGGTTTGAGACGGTCGAGATGACGGTTTGAGACGGTCGAAATGATGGCGTGGAGCAGTGGCAGCGCCGTTCCGGTCGAGATGACGGGAACGGCGCTGCGATCGCAGGAGTGGCATCCAGACGCCGGACTAATCCTTTGTCATCGGGATGTATTTTTCGCCAAACTCGCTTAGCCGGTCCAGGCCACCGGGGCCGGCAAAGAAGAACGCTGGCAGCATAATTCTGCCAACACCTAGCGCTCTTAGCTCCTCGATACCTTTTTCAGGGTCAGCCATCTGTGCACCAAACATCGTATTGATCTCAAGTGTACTGTAGTCCCTACCCGCCTTATCGCAGGCTGTCTTAACCCGGCCCAGCAACGAGCCCAATCGTTCCGCATCGCCTTCACCTGGGAAGTAGCCATCGGCCAGTTTTACAGCTCGCCGAATAGCGACATCTGTGTCACCCCCCACCAATATCGGAATGTTACCGTTCACCGGCCTGGGGCTGGAAGTCACTTTAGGGAAGTCGACAAACTCGCCGTGGTATTCAGCGTGAGGGCCGGCCCAGAGTGCTCGCATCGCCTCTATGTACTCATCATTTCTTGCGCCGCGTCGTTCCCAGGGAACGCCCAGGGCATCAAACTCTTCTTTCATCCAGCCGACACCCAGCCCAAGTTCTACCTTTCCACCTGAGAGTTGATCGAGTGTGGCGAGTTCCTTGGCCAGGATCAGTGGGTTCCTTTGGGGGACGATCAGAATGCAGGTCCCAAGCCGAAGGCTCGGTGCGACAGCAGCCGCGTAAGCCAACCAGATCAGTGGATCTGGCAGCGGAGTATCCGGTTCCATCGGTATCTTGCCGTCTTTAGTGTAAGGATACGGTGACTCAATATCGTCGGGCCGAATGACATGTTCACCACCCCAGACAGATTCAAACCCGGCCTGCTCCGCTCTTTTACAAATCTCTGCCGTGGAAGGCCCATCAATACTGACGCTACTCGCGAATGCTAATCCAACTCTCATTTACTTACCCTGTTAAATTAAAAAATATGTCTGTTTCGACCAGCGATTATCGCATTATTGGCACAATCTAGTCATCGCCTCGATTTAAGTTTTGACTTACCTGTCTTACACAATTCGTCCCGCCAGATTTTCTGTATAACCGTCAGTATCGTAGGCGAGCTCACCATTAACAAACACACTATGGTAACCACTTGCACGGCGAACGTAACGACGGGCTTCGCCAGGGAAGTCATCAACAAACTGTTCATCGCCGACGGTCACAGTATCAGGATCGAAGACCACAATATCTGCTGCCTTGCCAACCGCCAGTGTGCCGCGGTCAGAGAGGCCCCAGTCTGCCGCCACTTCACCCGTCATTCTATGAACAGCTCGCTCCAGCGTCATATGCCCAGTTTCACGTACGTAGTGCTCAAGCAGATGCGTTGTATCACCTGTTCCGCAGAACTGGGTAATGTGCGCGCCCGCATCAGAGGCACCAAAATGACAGAGTGGGTGGTTAATCAGTTCGGCAACGGCTGCTTTGTCCGCATTAATAACATTCTTTAACTGAAATTCTGTTTCGAGCTTGTCTGCGATAGCAATGTCCAGGATAACGTCGCCAATTTCTTTTCCTTCGCTTTTAGCTATCTCGGCAAGGTATTTACCTTTATATGCTTCATTGGCCTTTGAATGAACATCACCGACAGTCAGGAACGGCAATGCGCCACTCATACCCGCAGCATTTTTCATTTCGCTAACGAGTGGTTCCCTCGCAGCGGGATCACTGAACTTCGCCAGCCGCTCGCTGGCAGGCAGGTCCATAATCGCTTTCCACTGCGGTAACGAAAAAAGCAGCATGCTGGTTTCAGACAGGCGCATGTTCAGGTCAAAACAGCGTGGCATTACCTGGCCATACACTTTTGCACCTCGCGCCTTCTGTTCCTCAAGGGCCGCTATAATTTCTTCAGCGTGCGGCGAAGTCGGCGAACTAAGCACTGGCTGCAGGCTGCATGGAATACCTGCCGCAAGGCTGATGTCACCCAACTCCCGAATATTATCAAGCTCGCGATTAAGGTCCGGGAAAAACGGCACAATCTGCCAGATACCACGACCACTCTTAGCCATCGCCTTAGCCAGCGCGACTTTTTCATGGATATCCGCATACTGGCTCGGAACAGGCTTCCCATTTTCATCCATATCGACATAGGAACTGGAAATGCCGAGTGCTCCGGCCGCCATAGACTCTTCCACGAGCACGCACATCGCTTCAATTTCTTCGGGCGTCGCCGCACGTTCCTGACTGGCAGCGCCCATCACGAACAGGCGAATCGCCGAATGTCCGATTAACGCACCAACGTTAATACCAAGCTTTGGGCGAATGTGATCCAGATATTCAGGGAAACTGTTCCAGGTAAACGGCACGGCTTCATCGAAGGTACGTTGCTTAATATCTTCTATGACACCGAACATGCTAACGATTTTATCGGCAGCTGCGCGGTCCCTGATCGGTGCCAGGCTTAAAGAACAGTTACCCGTTACGACGGTAGTAATACCATGCTCGATGGAGGGCGTTGCATAAGAGTCCCAGCAGAGCTGCGGGTCGAAATGCGTGTGAATGTCGATGAACCCAGGCGCAACTGCCAGGTTTGACGCGTCGATTTCCTCACGACCGGTTCCTGCTACTATCCCGACCTGAGCGATCTTTCCACCAAGTATGGCAATATCGCCCGTTACTGACTCGCTACCAGTACCATCCACCAGGGATCCATTCCTGATTACTACATCAAAATCCGACATCTTCATCACCACTGTTAAGGTATGCGCACAGCATAATGGAGATGGAAAGATACTACTGCTAACTTATACGTCACTATTGCAGCGGTTAATGGACCTGGAACAGCGAAACCTTGGGTTTTGGACTAAAATAATACTCAGCCACAAGAAAACTACCGCCGCTGTTCAGGAATAAATCGAGCATGATGCTGACCATCGTCTTTAAATACGCGTACCTCTTACAGGAAACCATGAAATGAGATTCAGTTTTTGGCCACAACCCAATCAGTCCTTTAATGTCATGAAGCAGTTAGGCAATCACGTCGAGCAATCCGGATGGGACGGTATCTGGCTGGCTGACCATTTTATGCCCAACGCAGAGGATACCAGCGCGCCACTACCCGAGGCATGGACGACACTTGCGGCGTTGGCCGCCAGCATCCCTCGTATTCGGCTTGGTACACTGGTTACCGGTAACACCTACCGGCACCCCGCTGTACTGGCGAAGATGGCGGCAACCGTTGATCACATCAGCGATGGCCGGCTGGTGCTTGGTCTGGGGTCTGGCTGGCAAGAGAATGAGCACGAGAAATACGGAATTGAATTTGACACCGTTGCCGGGCGGCTTCAAAGACTTGAAGAAGCCTGCCAGGTTATAAAGTCACTGTTCAATGAAGAATCTGCAAACTTTAAGGGTAAATACTACACACTTAGCGATGCGCCGCTCGTCCCAAAACCAAAACAGGACACGTTACCGCTGCTGATAGGTGGTGGTGGGGAAAAAGTCACCCTGAGGATTACTGCTCAGTACGCAGACGAATGGAATGTCTGGGGTAATGTCGAGTTGCTAACGCAGAAAATGGCCGTTTTGGACCAGCACTGCGAGGCGCTTGGGCGCGATCCCGCAGAGATTCAAAGATCTGCCGTGGCACTGTTATTTGTGACAGAGGACGAAGCCTTCGCCAAGAAGATGCGTGACAGCACAGACAAACCGCCCAAAATTGCAGGGACGGTTTCAGAACTTCGGGATGTTATTGCCGGCTACGCTGAAGCCGGAGTTAATGAATTGATTGTCCCCGATTTCACGCTGGGTCCGGACTGTAACCAGAAGAAGCTTGATACCCTGGACCTGTTTATTGAAGATATTGCTTCAGTCGTAAAGTAACCGCGGCGTTAAGAATAGCGGTCGCCGCGGCAAAGCGCCGCGGGTTTTGACGCTATACTTGAACCACACACCTACCGATATAGCAGCCATGCAAGTCATTCCGATGTCAGCACCACTGGGCGCCAATATACACGGCGTCGACGTCACCCGGTTAGGTGACAATCAATGGCAAGAAATTAATCGCCTGTTCCTGCAGCACCGTGTACTTGCGTTTCCTGGCCAGACACTTACCCCGGAACAGCACATGGCGTTCGGTGCGCACTGGGGTCAACTGGTTAGGCACCCCTACGCGAGCATGAAGGACTATCCGGGTCTGATTGAACTTAAAAATACGGGGAAGAAGCGGGATGTAAACCAGCACTGGCATTCCGATATGACCTTCAACCCGGCCCCACCGAAACTCACCATGCTCTATGCGCTGGAAGCACCAGAGATCGGTGGAGACACAGCGTTTTCCAATCAGGTCATTGCCTGCAAAGAGCTATCCGAAGGGCTGAAAAGAACGCTGGCTGATATGACGGCAGAACATACGGCTGCCGGCCTTGCCGCCCTCTATAACGCAGACGCATCTGAATCCCCGCGAGCGACCCATCCGGTTATTCGAACCCATGATGAAACCGGTGAAAGAGCTCTGTATGTCTGCCGCGCCTTCACGCAAAAATTTACCGGATGGAGTCGAAACGAAAGCCAGGGATTACTTGATACACTGTTCAACCACAGTACAAGACCAGAGTACCAGGCTCGTCATCGCTGGCAGGCGGGAGATTTAATCATGTGGGACAATCGTGCGGTACTGCACTATGCGGTGCACGATCACGGTGATGACCCGCGGCTTATTCACAGGCTACAGATCGAAGGTCACGTACCGGAATAACGACGGTCAACATCGCTGTTTGCCTAAATGCAGCTCACCCTGTCATAAATCGCAGCGATATGTTCAAACTTCTCGGTTACAGCGAAAGCAGTTTTCTCCTCACGCCAAATCGCCCGAAAATGCCCAGATATCCCAGGCCTTCCAGGCAAACTGTTACTTCTTGATTTGTCAGGTCTTCGCTCATTGAACGATACCTCTCGAGCTTTCTCTCCTTCTCTGCGCTGGTATATCTTCCGTTGAACTTTACCCTTTAGGTTCTTGCCCCTCAATATAGTCGTCTATCAGCTCATGGTAGCGGCGAATGCGCTTCTCCTGATTCGATAGATAGACACCTTTAAATCCCCGTGACCTGAACCCCCTTTGCTGGGTAACAAATACCCGGACATCATCTTCGATCCCAGGGCCGATTGACACATCTCCACCATATTCCAGCATCGTGAGCTCTGCACCAGCACCGGTGTTTGCTCCTCTTCTTGCATTTACATTCTGTATTGACGCCGGACTTGCGTACCACCAGTTATCAAACAGGCACTGCTCCGGGTCACTTCTGTGAGGGCGGGCACGCAGAAAATGAAAGCCGTCAGCCCAGAGTGATACAGCGAAATTGGGAAACAGTGTGTAGTGAAAAGCATCCGTGAACTGCTCGTCAGGGATCTTATCGTAGTGCGCGAATCCACGGCCAGGGCCAAGACGGCGTTTCGCTTGCTGCAATGCTTCACGTGTTGCCTCGGGACGACCCTTAAAATCTGACGGGTCTATCTCCCAATACCGCAACTCGCTCGCAAGCGGATCGATAATGTTACCGTCCACATCTGTCTGACCAACACCGAACCCCCCCTTCATCACCATTCGGTTATGACCTTCATCTGAAAGGTCGAATCGCGTTTCCTTGAAATAGGTATCAATATTGCCACGGATTGCTTTTCTGTCGGTATCGGGAGTCGCTCCCTGATGAACTGTTGGTACGTGGTACGACTCATTAAAGTTATCCAGTACAACTTTCCAGTTGCAGGGTAGCCACATGGAATTTGCCATTGTTCGCTGCCACGTATCAACATTTCGCGCTTCCCAGTCGTCCCAAATCGGTCCGAGGAATTTTTGCAGGCTAATGCTGTCCGGGTCCATGTTGACCCAGATAAAGCCCGCAAACGTCTCGCATCGCACTTCTTCCAACGTGACTTTATTGCAGGGGTTACCTTCAGGAAAGTCTTCTTTGTCGGGTGCAAAATTGAGGGTGCCGTCGGGCAGGAAAGCCCAACTGTGATATTTACAGACGAAACGTCTCAGAACAGTGCCTTTAGGTTCTGAAACCAATGGATTGCCTCGATGCTGGCATACGTTATAGAACGCCTTAACGCCCTCGTCTTTCTGCCTAACCATCAGAATTTCTTCGGACCCGACTTCTTCCATTTGCCAGTCGCCTGGTTCTGGCAGTTCATCTTCTCGACCAAGAAGCAGCCAAACCTTGGTCCACATGCCATCCCATTCCTGTTTACGAAACTCTTCTGAGGTGTAACGGGATCCCGGGATCGTATGCCCTCTTGTTTCCTGCTCGGGCCAACTTTCGACTTCTCTTAATTCTGACATTGCTCCTCCTTTGGTTTTAGGCTGTCCCCGAATCTAGTATACCTGCTAGAGTGAAGGCGCCACCAGTGCATCTGCCTGCATGGACTGCGCACCCACAGAGACCGCGATATCATTGGGTATCAATAGGGTCAAGCTGTACTGTGCAATCTTCCAGTTGCCATTTTCCTTGACAACAACACCCGTACCACGGCACTTGCCGAGCCTGGCGTTCGTCAAGACCTCGTCAAACCAAACAGCATCAAGGCCTGATACAGACTCAAGATTTCGGCTCAGAACGAGATAGCGCCAACCTCTGCCCGCAGAAAAAGCCGGGCGGGCGTAATGTTTGAACTTTTCAACCGACCAGCGCTCTGCCGCGTCAGTGCCAAGAAAGTACCCGTTAGACGAGAAGCGGGAGAAGTAATCATCAAAGTCGGAATTTGCAGCCGCCGAATGAAATCCATCCAGCAATTCATCAATCGACTCGTTGGCAGCTTTCAATTCGGTACCAAAAAACAGTAGTGCGATTAACAAGATAGATGGTCTTTTCATTTTTCCTCGATACCTCGGGTCAACTGATCGGGTTAGCGGTTGCTTTAGCAAGTCGCCGAGCGTTTCGCCTTGCAATAGTGGCTCTCATGCGCGCGTGCCGCTCGGCTGTAATAGGATAATTCCACACGATTGCAGCTGCGGTAAAAAACAAAATCGCCGGGGGAATCGTAAAAAGGACCCTGAGCCCAAGCATGTGTTCCTCGCTATTACCGGCACCAAGCTGCGGATCAAATCCGATTATTCCGAGAACATTCAACGCAATCCAGCCACCCACTGCGGCCGACATTTTGGCCGTGAACGACCAGGTTGCAAAAAAAGATGCGCTACGATTATCCCCACTCAACATGGTATCCAGATCTATAACATCAGCTTTCATCGAGTTGGGCAGAGCAGCGAAGGCACCCCCTGCGAATCCGGAGACTATTGATATTGGAATCATCCACCAGAAGTCACCCCAGCCATGAAAGATATAGAGCGGGTGAGCACACCCGATCAGAATAAAACTCGCAGCATAAGCTCGGTGCTTTCCAACCTGGTTGGACAACCAGACCCAAAATGGGATGCCTACCAGGTTAAAGGTATAAAAAAAGGCCAGCATCACCACAGTCATCTTTGGCGCGCCAAGCACATAACCCACAAAAAAAGCGTAAAGCGGGGTGGTGATATTGAATGCCGTCGAGCCGATCATCAGGGCAGTAATCAGCCTCTTAAATGGACCATTACGCCACATCAGCCGGAAACCCTTGGCAATAGGTGTTGTTGAACTAATGTAGTTACGCGTTTCAGGCACTTGCGTAACCGTGACCAACACGCATAACGGCAGCAGAATCACCATCATGACACCAAGAATGGTCATCACCGCTTCGTCCCCGCCATAATTAAACAGCACAAGAAACAGAATCGGGACACCCTGCGCGGCTATGTTACCCACTATCCCTATCGCGGACCTCCAGCCGGTTATCCGCGATCTTTCACGGTAATCATCCGACAGCTCCGCCGCCCACGAGTAGTATGGAATCAAGATCATCGTTAACGCTAAATACAATCCCATGATGCACGCAAACAAATACCCTGCACCCACCTTACCCGACGGTAAAAAAAGAAAATAAAAGCTCAAAGTAAGAATTGGCATCCCCACAACAATCCATGGTCTTCGTCTTCCCCATCGAGACCGGGTTCGATCACTCCAATAACCGACTAGCGGGTCTGTAAAGACATCCATGACTCGGGCAAGCAACAACATATTTCCCAGCAGGATCAGGCTAATGCCCATTTCAGATGTGTAATAGTTGGGAACGAAAATAAGAACCGGCGTTAACGCGAAATGCAGTGGCATATCCGTTACGCCGTAACAGAACAGTTTGAAGCGGGATAAGCGTTGCATTGGCTCTGTCATTTCATCACATTACACTATTTCGAATGGCCAGATCACCAAGTATCAACAACGAGAATACACTTGCGAGTACCTAATGCTTGCGACATATTCATTAGTCTCGTGCCAGTTTCTTCCCAACCTTCTTGCGCACGTTCCTCATCTGGAAAAGCAGTGTTTAGACCGAACGGACTCAACCTTTATCTTTTAGCCAACAGCACCTGGTACCTCGCCTTTGCTATCCAGATGGTCGTCTTTGCGTGGCTGATTACGATTCAACTTAATGAATCACCAACCCGGGTTGGCGTCGCCCAGATGGCCCTGCTTCTGCCTTCACTTATTTTTATCCTGATCGGTGGCAGCCTTGCTGATCGGTATGGTGGACGATTAATAGCCATCATAGGTCAATCTGCGGCGGCGCTCGGGCCAATAGGATTAACACTAATTATCGTTTCAGGTCATCTTAGTTTCCAGACAGTTATCCTATTTGCACTATGGATGGGAACTGCGCAGGCACTGGTAACGCCGGCACGGGACGGACTCCTGGCCAAACTTGCGGAAGGTAAGGTGCAGAAACTGGTGATCAAGGTCAGCATGATTCAGTTTGGTATCCAAATACTGGGTTTCATGATCGCAGCCAAGGCTGACCAACTTGGCGCTACCACAGTGCTTTGCACCCAAAGCGCCATCCTGTCGCTTGGCGTTATCGCGTTTGCCGCCCTAAAGGTAGACGAGTCGACCAGTCATTCGGACGTCGGGTTCACCCGACATATAGTCGACTCAATCATTGAGGGGTTCACCACTGTCAGGTCGACCCCCGCCCTGCTCACCGTGACTTTACAGAACCTTGCCATGGGATTGTTTCTGATGGGTTCATACATCGTGACCATGCCACTACTCATTCGGCAAAACCATGAAGGTACCTCGTCAGAGCTCGCGTGGATGAATATAGCCAATGCCGCTGGCTTGTTCCTCAGCTCAATGACGCTACTGAGGATGGGCGGGGTTAAAAAACCAGGACGCGCCCTATTATTGTCACTGGCAGTAGCTGGTTTGCTGCTCGGTTTTGCTGCTTTTGCAGGAAGTTTCGCCGAACTCATCTTCGTTGTGTTCCTCTGGGGAGTTAGTGGCGGGCTTGTCATGATCATGTCTCGTAGCATCATGCAGGAACAGGCTCCGGCCGAACAACGAGGCCGTATCATGGCGTTCTTTTCGCTTTCGTTTATGGGTGCTGGCCTGTTTGGGTCTCTGTTGAATGGTTATCTTGTCGAAATTTTTCACGCTGAAGGTGCTCTGCTCTTTGCAGCATCAGGCATTATCCTTGCAGTGGTTCTGATACGTGTCACGTCATCCATCTGGTACCTTGAAAGCCACTCGAGTTAGGTCTAACGCTGTCTATCTCATTTGCTATTCTGCGAGGACTATACGTTTTAACATAAGATCAATCATCAACAACTCAGGGAACGGGGAAGATGGCAAATATTGTCATATGTGCAGATGGAACCTGGAACCGACCCGAGGATGACATTGAGAAAAATTTTCCGAGCAATGTCCTTAAGCTCGCAAGGTCGATAGCACCCGGCTCCGGTGAAAAGAAACAGCATGTGTTTTATGACTGGGGCCTAGGCTCCTACCATAGCGGTATCATTGCCGGTGCCACGGGTCGCGGCATCCACAAGAATATCCTCGACGGATACCGATACATAGTCCAGAACTACGCGTCCGGTGATCGAATTTACCTGTTTGGCTTTAGCCGTGGTGCTTACACTGTTCGGGCACTATGCGGCCTGATCAACAATTGCGGTATCGTTAAACGCAACGACGCCAACCTGATTAGCCGTGCCTGGGGGATTTATAAGAGCCCGTCAAACAAGAATCATCCTGACGGTGACAATGCGAAGGACTTTCGCGAGTTTCACTGCCACCGATCCAGAAATGTTCACTTTGTTGGGGTCTGGGATACCGTAGGTGCGCTGGGCATCCCCATCAGCATTATGGGTTTACTTGATGGCAACGATGAGTTCTACGATACAAAAATGGGTGGTAATGTGAAGTTTGCCCGACATGGATTGGCTATTGATGAAAAACGCGAGGACTTTAAACCTACCATCTGGCGTCCAAGAACAGGCGTAAATCTGAAACAGGTCTGGTTCTGTGGGGTGCATGCCGATATTGGTGGTTCATATCCCCCAGACAAAGACGGCAAGTCAGTCTCTGATATCGCTCTTGGATGGATGATGGACGAGGCTCTCGATGCGGATCTGATCCTGGAGCCACATTTGAAAGCAGCGCTTTCAGATGGCACTGGTGCACGGCTACATGAATCCAGGCGCAAGTTGTTCCGCTTCAAGGCGCGGTTGAACCGTCCTATCGAACAGGAAGGCATCGACACACTTATTCATCCAAGCGTCAAGGAACGCTACGAACGCGAATCCTCCTATCGCCCCCAAGAACTCGAAAAGCTGGTCAATTTGAGGGGTTGGCCACAACTGGGTGTAGGCACTTAAGATTCAGGTTATGTACCGTCAACCGCAGCTTTTGTGCGGCGTACTTAACAAAATTATACCGCTCATGTCATCCGCTTATATCCTCGAAATAGGATCATATAAAACCGGTATTATATTAATTTATATCATTTTTATATTAGTTATATGGCTTTATGGCTTTCGGCAGGTCTCTTGTACCATTATCGTCAATCAAAATTATCGAGGTAGATGAGCGGACGATTCGCTCAGCCTTCGCCGCCTTCATCGACGAACATGAAGGTTTCCAGTTCCTCTATCGTCATTGATTGCTCTTCAATGATGGTTTTCATGATATCGCCGACGGTAATCATTCCAACCGGCCCCTGTCGGTCAACAATGGGCAGGTGGCGGATTTTTTTCTGGGCCATAAGACTCATACAACGATCCAGAAGAGTGCTTTCTTTGGCGAACACTACCTCCTCTGTCATGATCTCGGACACTAGGGTGGCCTTACTGGACTTGTCATTTATAACGACGCTCCTCGCATAGTCACGCTCGGAAATGATGCCTGCAAGCTTCGAGCTATCGCTAGTTACTATCAGTGCACCAATGTTCTTTTCCGACATCAGCACAACCGCGTCGTAAACACTGCTGTCTGCGCTGATCGTCCAGACATTTCGCCCTTTTTGATCAAGAAGTTCACTTACTATACTCATTGGGTAACCCTTCGTTGTGAAGTTAGTTTAACCATAATATGGTTTTACGCGATTTGCCATAACCACTTCAGAACACCATTCTTCCCAGGCTTTCTGCCACACAGACCGGTTTATCTGTCCCTTGCGCCTCAACGACAACCTCATTCATGGTCTCCAGCATGCCACCCTTAATCTCAACTCTTTTCAACGTGCTGGTCGCACGAACCTTGGTACCAACAGGCACGGGTGAAGGAAACCTGATGCGGTCAAAGCCATAGTTAATGCCCAGTTTTTGGCCTTCAAGTTTTGGACCCTCTGCAACGGATGCCATAGGCAGATGCCCCATAATCGCCAGGGTAAGATTGCCATGTGCAATGGGTGCGCCAAACGGGCTCTCTTTGTTCGCACGATCAACATCCACGTGTATCCACTGGTGGTCCATCGATACATCCGCGTAATCGTTGATTCGATCCTGGGTGACCTCGAACCATTCACTCCGGGAGGTTTGTTCACCTACTCTGCCCTGCATTTGCTCATAAGCGGTTTCAAGCACGCTTGACATATTTTGCTCCTCTGGTTCTAGTAGTTTTTAACGGTTAAATCTTGACCGATTTACGCAACTCAAATTTTAAAACTTTACCGGTTGCATTACGCGGCAACTCATCAACATAGACGACGTGTCCTGGTTGTTTAAACCGTGCCAGTTTTGGCCTGCAGTGTTCAAAGATGGCTTCAGCGGACAGCGTGGCTTGTTCCTGCAGTGCCACTACGACACAACCGATTTCACCCCATCTTTCGTCCGGCACGCCAATGACCGCCACCTCACGAATCTCAGCCAGTTCATAAAGCACATTTTCTATCTCGGCAGGGTATACGTTTTCACCACCCGAGATATACATGTCTTTCAGACGATCTTCTACATAAACAAATCCTTCCGAATCGCAGGAGCCAATGTCACCTGTTCGAAGCCAGCCGTCCACGAAGGTTTCTTCGTTCGCGTCTGGCCGTCGCCAGTATCCAGGCGTCACAATGGGACCCCTGGTCCAGATTTCACCGGATTCACCGGGTGCGGCTTGGGAACCGTCTTCCTTCATTATTTTAAGTTGAGTGTGTTTCAGTGGTTTACCTGCTGAACCCACCTTCGCGGGCACATCGTCGTAACCTAGCACGCAACAACTCGCCGTGTTTTCAGTCATGCCGTAGCCTTCTTGAATAACAACACCGCGTTTGTACCACCAGTTAACCAGTGCTTCGGGGACCGTCTCGGCACCTGCCAGGCAAACTTTTAACCTTGAAAAATCGGCATCCTTGTTTTTAGGATGATCACGAAGCGCATTAAAAATCGCGGGTACGCCAAGAAAATGGGTGACGTTTAAATCCGGATCGCTCATCGCATCCAAAGTTGCGCCAGGATCGAATGAACGGGTAATGACTGCAGTGCCACCTGAAAACAAAGCTGGGCAGGTAAACACCTGCAATCCTCCGATATGAAATAGCGGCATGACTGCAAGGCTGACCATATCTTGCGCGCAATACAGACTTGCAACGTTGTACTGCGCAAAAAGCATCATTCCGTGGGTGATAATGACGCCTTTGGGTAATCCTGTTGTACCCGATGAATACATTAACATGCACTGATCATCCGGCATCAGTTCAACCATCTCATTTATCGGTGCTTGATCCGCGATCGCTGCTTCAAACGCAGACTCGTCCCCCACACCGGTAGTTTCAACAACATGTGAGATCGGCACTGTTAGAGCGTCAACGGTATCCTGAAGCTCTTGGTCATAGATAAGCACATCAGGCTCTGCATTACCGATGATGTAATCAAGCTCACCCGCGGTGAGCCGAAAATTAAGCGCGAGGTGCACCGCACCGAGGCGCCATGTCGCAAATAGGATATCCATCGTATCGCTGGAGTTAGGCGCCAGCACACCGACCCGGTCGCCTTCTCTAACACCCAGGGACTTTAGCCACGCTGCCACCCTGCCTACCCGGTCATGCATCTGACCGTATGTCTGGGTTCGGCCGGACGGCAACTCGACCATCGCGATATTATCGGGCTGGTTATGAGCGTTATGGCCTATCCAGTCTATTATCATCCCATGCATTGCTGATCATTCCTTTGGTCCAATGTGTAAGCTAGCCCAAAAGCTGGTGTGCCCGCAACTTCTTGCTATGAATATTCAGCCTCCAGGGACAAACCTCTCTGACCTTAAACTCAGCCACGCCGAGGGGTAACAAAGCATACAACCAAGTTTGCAGCGAACCGTGAAAAAAGCTTGCGCATTACAGGAATTGCAAACGCAGTTGATAGTCATTACCTGATCACACCATAAACACGGGTAGGTTTAATCCTCAGAATGACTCGCTGTTGACTTTCCAGCCAGCCCTCAAAGTCCTCGGGTTCATCAAACCCGGTGTTCTGTATGTTGTTGAACACTAACCGCGTATTGCGCACCAGGTTCTCTTTTTCGACCGTCACGTCCCCTTCTATCGAAACAAAGTTAAACGGTTCCTCATTGGGGACAATACAAAGATTAGCGCGGCTGTCTTTTTCAAGGGTCTTACTCTTGAATGCCGTTCCAGGCGTACTCACGACCAACTCATCACCATCACGTGCATAGGCAACGACTGAGGAAACCGGGCTACCACTCTTGCGCAGCGTAGTTAGTACTGCCCAACGGCATTCACTGATAAACTGATCGAACAGTTCGTTATCGGAAATCATGCTCTTTACCTTAAGGCGGAGTGGGTAGTTATAATGCCCGACAATAAACGGAGATCCTATGCCCAAATTAACCAGCTACGAACAGACATCTTTTCTAGAGACACCCGGCATTTTGATGCGAATTTCCTGCGTGCGACCTGACGGCAGCCCGCTGGTCACTCCTATCTGGTTTGTGCTTCATGAAGGGAGCATCTGTTTTACACCAAGGGCACAGTCAGAATGGTTCGGTTGCCTGCGTAATGATCCCCGTGTTGCACTTTGTATCGATGAGCAAGAGCTGCCGTACCGAAAGGTGATTGTCGAAGGTGCCGCTGAATTGGTACACGACCTTGGCGAAGATGACGCCTGGCGTGATCTCTACCGAAGCATTGCACAGAGATATGTGCCTGCAGATGCCGCGGAGGATTACGTCCAAAATACGATTGACCAGGCGCGTGCTCTGTACAGATTACCCCTGGATAAAAGTGTGGTTAAAAGCTGGCGTATGCCAATAGAGGGTGAATCACAAACGGGTATCTGGCACCAGCGTTACTATGCACCGGGTACAAAATTCTCAGAAACCTGAATCGCGGACATGGTCATTTTCAGACAACTTTCTAAACACCAGTAACCGGTTGTTGGCTGGCATCGGAAGGTCTTCAATCAGTTCCAGAAGGCGTGTTCTGGCCTTATCCTGCACGAGTTCGATGTCACGAATACCACTGAGCACGTCACGGGACTTGAGCCATTCATCGAACTCTGCATTGGATTCTGTTGTAAAGGCGCCTTTGTATTTATAGGGCCCGTAAAGAATAAACAGACCACCGTCATCAAGCAGGCTAGCAACTCCAGCCATCATGCTCGGTATTAAATCTGCAGACATGATGTGCATCACGTTGGCGCAAAATACCGCGTCGAAGCACCCGGTAACATCGAACTGGGCAACATCCAGGTAGATGGGCTTTTCCAGTCCTTCAAGTGAGATTCCTTTCAGGTTTCGTTCTAACGGACCAAAGTACGGTTCCTTATCGGCTGGTTGCCAGTTGACGTCTTCTAGCTGAATCACAAAATGCACCGCATGCTGGCCTGAACCACTGCCGATTTCCAACACCCGCGCGCCAGGCACTAGTAGCCACTTCAACTCATCGGCAATGAAATTTTGGTTGTTTTCCGCTGCATTATTGAAGAGTTCAAAGTTGGCGCTGACTTCATTTCCCATTTATGACACACTCGTTACCTGTCGAAGTTTTAGTCAGTAACCTAATCATCATTCATACCAAAGGAGAGCAAACATGGCCGCTTACTTTATCGCACAATACACCGTAAATGATCCGGGTCTTTACGCGGAGTACTCCGCAGGCGCTGGACCAACCCTCGCGGCGCATGGTGCAGAGCTCGTCTCTTTTGACGCTGCCTCTGAATCTATAGAAGGCACCTCGCCGGGTCCTCAGACCGTTGTCATCAAGTTTGAAAATACTGAAAAAGCGAAGGCATGGTACAACTCGGATGACTACCAGGCAGTTGTAGGAAAGCGTTTGGCAGCTACCGAAGGTTTCTCGGTTATCTCGCAGTCTATGAATCCAGGCGGCTAACAACCAACCGGGCTTTGCAACATAAAGTTAAAAGTTATACGGGACGCAGGGGATTAGAACCAAACCCCCTGCGTCCCGTTTTTACGCTCGCCAGACGCGCTTGTTTACTGAGCCAAACATTTCTGATAGTTCGACCCGTGTGGGAGTCAGCTTCACGGCCACATAGTTCGGATCGGTGGGGCCACCCGGGAAAAAACCCTTTAGATCATAGTCAAGTACGTCCCAAGCGTGGGCACGACTAGCGTCGTCTACTAATAATTCTGCGTTACCGCGACACATGATATGAATGAAGTTTGGCGGTGAAACCTGCCACTGAACATCAACCATGGGATTGCTTGCCATCTGCTTTGCTTTAGGCGTGCTTGGGCCCGTCGCCAGCCAAAGTACGTCACCTTCCCAGGTGGGGTGAACCATTCGAACTCTTGGCCCATTTTGACTCTGGGTAGCCCAGGCACTCCAAACGGCTGCCGCACTCGCTTTGCCTACTTCCTCAAAAAATGCATCCTTTTCAGCTGCTGAGACATCAACCATGTTTAGGGCCTCTGTTTATAGTTAACGTGCAATTGTGGCAAACCTCGCAGGATGAAACTAGGATCTGCTACCGGGCGGCCCTTCGATGGATCCAGCTGAAAATCAGAGAAATGTTCTACCAGCTGATAGAATCCAATATTCAGTTCCTGCCTTGCCAGCGGCGCACCAATGCAGTGGTGTACGCCGGAGCCAAACGCCATCTGCATACCGGCTTTCTCGCGATCGACGTCGACAGAATCAGGGTTAGCGAACTGTCGTTCATCTCGATTAGCAGCGCCGTAGCGCAACATCATCATGTCGCCTTTTTTCAACGGGTAGCCGCCTAACTCCGTGTCTCTTGCCACTAGCCTGGGTAGTCCCTGCACCGGCGCTTCAATCCTCAGTACTTCCTCGATGAAAGTCTTGACCCGTTTCTCGTCGCCGCGAATTTGTTCCTGAATAGCGGGATTGTCACAGAGCGCCAACATGCCCCAGCCGAAGGTGCTGGTCGTTGTTTCATGACCGGCTACCAAAAACTGGTTAAGGACTGACAGAATCTCGCCATGGGTCAATTGGCGATCGACTTCTTCCAGCTTTGAATTCGCCAGAATAGTAATCATATCTTCTTTGGGTTCAGCACGGCGGGCTTCAATCAACTTGATTAGCAGCCTTTGCAGGTCCAGACCCAGTTGCATCCTGTGTATCAGCACTTCCGGTGGTACCGGCGCCATTTTCAGGCCAGCAGCCGCAGCTGCTGCCGCTTCATAGAAAAACCCTCGGTCTTCATCAGGAATCCCCAATCGGTCCGAAATGATTTCCAGAGGAACGGGGCTTGCAAACAGACCCATGAAGTCTGCTGCTGTTGTTCCTTTCATCGCAGTGATGTTTTTGTTGATGACGGCGCGAACACTGTCTTCACTTTTCCTGACCTGCGAGGCAGTAAACAGTTTTGATACCAGGGACCTGTATTGCGTATGTTCGGGTTCATCGAGGGTCAACATGGTCGGTGGTATCTCGACCATTTGCTCATTGATGGCCATGGCTTCCGCCTGTTGCTCTTCCGAGAGCGTCATGAACATCATTTGCTGCGCGCCGCCGAGAAACTGATCGTACTTTGAGGAGAAGTCGTCCGTCCGCTTAATAGCCTCACGTAATAAGTCATAGCGTGTGACAACATGAAGATTCATTTCCGGCATGAAGTGGACCGGCGCCTCGTCCCGCAATTTTTTATAGGCCGGGTAAGGATCGATCAGGTTTTCGGGGCTAAATAGTTGGGTAGATGATTCGCTCATGATCGATAATTCCTGTCGAATTGGGACAAGAACGTAGACTACGGCGGCGCGGAGAAACAGTCAAGATTGACCGTTTTAGGCAGGCATTGGAATTATCATCCCGCTCATATCACCTTTACCTTCGTCGTTATAAAGGACGTTGTAAGTTCGCCTTGTGAATAGCCATTTGCCATCAATACGCTGGTATTTATCGGCATAGGTACCAATGTTAAACCTGCCGCTTTGCGAACCCTGGGGCCTAAGATGCTCTGCGAGATACCATCTGCCAGTAGCCGAAGCACCATCGATTTCAAGCGTGCCCTGGTAAACCAGCTGAACGACGAATTCGAAACCGTTCATCGCGTTGTTCCACATATCCACTACCGCATCCTTACCGGTAATCTCATTACCCATCAGGTCCCATACACCGTCATCAGCCCAGGTGCTCGCCCACAAAGGCCCGTCACGGCGATTAACGGCATCGGCATAGGCTGCCACCAGATGCCTGATCGCTAGTTCATCTTCTGCAGGGTTACTCATCAGTCATGCTCGTTTTGACGGTTGATCGGCCTATGTCACTGACATCAGCAAACATCGAGTTTAGTTGGGTCTTAAGCCAGGGAATCATTTTATCCGGGATAGTACCGGTGGTGATCCCCCGATTAGCCATGCCTTCAAGCAGAAACATTGTCAGTAGGTTTGCTATGTTAAAATCTTCAGATTGCGCCAGGTCGGGAAATAGACTCGCGGCAACCTTGGCCCATGATTTATCCAGTTCCTGATGGTCCAGTGCCATGGCTTCCTGGAGATCATCATCGGTTCTCGCAGCAACGCGCAGCTCGTGGAAGATAGTAAACAAAGGGGAGTGAAGTTGCTGCCAATAGGCGTCAATCCCCTCATTGACCCGGGTGTATTCAGCGCCTTCATTTACCTTTAGTTCCCGCTCTTCAAATAGCTGCAGTCTCTTGACGTTCAGGTGCCTGACTGCTGCGCGAACAAGATGCAGCCTGGATGGAAAATGATACAGCATCGCACCACGAGAGACCCCTGCCCGCTTGGCCACTTTTTCAGTGGTAGTGGCTCGGTAGCCCAGATCATAAAAGCAGGCCAGAGCAGCCTCTAAAATGGCAGCGCGAGTGTTCTCGCTTTTGGTTTGCTGCCATGTCTTGTCGCGGCTATCTGCAACCTTATGCGGTTTCGGAGAGGTCATAGACTTGTCTTTTGCGTCTAACATCTGCTTTTATAGTACCTTCTTTGACTGCCACCGTCATCCGACCAAGAGGCTGTACTATGACTACGCCAAATATTTTGCTCGTGACCAAAGGTCATCCGTTCGAACGTGATGCATTTTTTGGCATGTTTGATGATATGGATGTGGATTGGACCCACGTTGAACAGCCCGCTGCCCGTGAGTTCTTCAACACAGAACTTGCCGCCAGCTATGACGCGCTGGTGATGTATGACATGCCCGGCGTTCGATTTGACGAGGACGGCCCTGTAATAGAAACACCGAGTGACGGCTACAAGAAAGGTTTCTTGGATCTTCTTGAATCAGGAAAAGGCATGGTATTTATGCACCATGCTATTGCTGGCTGGCCAGCATGGGAAGAGTATGCTGAAATTATCGGCGGCAGGTTTCTTTACCTGCCGGATACTCTAAGGGGAGAAAGTCGACCAGACAGTGGCTACAGGCACAAGGTTGAGCACACTCTTAGCGTTTTGGAGAACCACCCTATTACCAGTGGATTACCGGCTGAATTCCAGATGACTGATGAGCTGTACCTTTCCGAAGTATTTACCGACAGCATCGAACCACTATTAACGAGCAGCTACGATTTTACTCGTGACAATTTTTATTCAGCGACCAAAGCGGTCAAAGACGGAAGGATGTTCGACAACGAAGGCTGGGAACATCCGGATGGCTCTAACGTTGTTGGCTGGGTGAAGCACTATCGCAATAGCCCGATTGCCTACATGCAGGGCGGCGATGATCCTGAAGCGTACTCGTCCGCGCATTATCGTCAGCTAATACAGAACACAATCCACTGGGCCGCAAGCGAGGCTGCACTAAACTGGGCGAGGCTGCGGTAAATTGTTACTGAAATTTATCGCGGCTACAGCGGTTAAAAATTTCTTCGCCGCGAGCAAAAGGATCCGGAAACATGTCCCGCAGGTCTTTGGACCTGATCTCCAGGCTGACATCCTTTCCGGACTGACAAATTTGCTCAAGATCTTTCTGGCGTGCTTCTCCTTCACCAAGGCAGCAGCGACCGTCCACCGCTGCCGTAATATAATCCATCCCGGTCATTTCGCTCGAGTCCTGGTAAAAGTCGCAAGCCTGCAGGTATGGGTATAAGGAGGACTCAAGATCCGGCAGTGGATTACCCGCCCGATTAATATGCATCAGGTCTATCAGAATGCCTGCCGCAGGGTGATTCACTGATTCGACAAACGACTGCGCAGCATCCAGATTCTTGATGTTGGTAAATTCTCCAAATTCCAGACAGATTCGAATGCCATCACCGGCTCGCTCACAGATATCCCTGAACTGATCTACGGAAGTTGTCAGGTCCTTATGACGAGAAACAACCAGTACATTGCGTGCGCCAAGTTCCAGCCCAACGTCGACGATCAGTTTGTGCTCGTCGCTCGCCTGGCCCCCCCCTTCCAACCAAATTACCTCGACATCAATCAGACTAATACCGGTCTCGGCAAGGCTCAACCGCGTTTTGGAGAGAGCATCGCTACTCCATGTCGTCGCTGGCTCTACCCACATACCAGATGACAAAAATCCCGCTTTCTGCGCAATTCGGGGAATATCCCATGGCATGGCGTCCGGCACACATCCGGCAGCCAGAGCCCACATAGCCTGAGTATCTCGTGCCATTTAGTCGTCCTCTATGGTCATTTAGCGTATTGTGTCAGACTTCGCCGGGGCCGTCCGTTAAATAACAGTCTTGACTGACGGTTTTAGCTTCCCTACGCTTGTGCATCTAATCTGGCGCTGCGTGCCATACTATTTATTCCTATGAGGAGAGAACCGTGGATCTACAATTAAAAGGACAAAGTGCACTGGTAACAGGTGCAACTAAAGGCATTGGTCGCGCAACTATTGAGGCGCTTTCTGATGAAGGTTGCAACATTGCGTTCTGTGCACGAAATGCAGACGAAGTGGCTGCTACTGTTGACGCTATTTCTGCAAAGGGCGTGAAAGTTTGCGGCAAGGTAGTGGACGTATTCGACGGCGACGCATTCAAAGCGTTTATCAACGAAGCTGCAGCAGAACTGGGCGGCCTTGATATTATGGTTTCAAATGTATCTGGTGGAAATGCACCAGGTGATGAAGGATGGAGGAGCCAATTCGAAGGCAACATTCTTACAGCCGTTCATATGGTTGAAGCCGGTGGACCGCATCTTGAGAAATCAAGCAATGGCAACATCGTGATGATTTCTACTACCGCCGCTGTTGAGCAGTTCATGAGCGCTGGCCCTTACAACGCAATGAAAGCTGCCCTGCTTAACTACTCTGGTGCATTAGCACACGAACTCGCACCTAAAGGTATTCGTGTCAATGCTGTTAGCCCAGGCCCAATAATGATTGAAGGCGGAGCATGGGACAACATCAAGAAGAATATGACTCCACTGTATGATGCTACCGTGGCACAAATTCCACTGGGTCGTATGGGAACGGCGGATGAAGTAGCTGCGCAGATTACACTGCTTGCAAGCCCAAGAGCTGGATTCACTAGCGGTACCAACGTTGTTATCGATGGTTCGTTCACAAAGCGCATCCAGTACTAAGACCAATTAGACAATAGCTAGAAGGAAAAGGTTATGGCTGATAAGAAAATCAACGCTTACATGGTTGCCGCCGGAATGTATCACGATATTGATTATGCCCGGCTCGAACTGCTGAAACTGCTTGCTGAACACGAAAATATTCGTACGAAGGTCGCATGCGACTTCAGTGATATCGAAGGTATCCAGGCAAGCGATTTTCTTATCACCTACACCTGCAATCTAATACCGAGCGAAGAAGAACAGAAAGGACTCAGGGAATACCTTGCAAACGGCGGTAAGTGGTTCGCACTGCACGGAACCAATTCTATTCTTGAATTTACCGCTGATGGCGTAGATGCACCTGAGACAGCACCAGAATTTATGGATGTCCTGGGGGGCCAGTTCATGGCGCACCCCCCTATCCAACCGTTCACGGTTAAAACAGAAGCTCATGACCATGAACTCGTGAAGGGTGTCGGCGAATTCGATACCGACGACGAACAATACCTCTGCAAGATGCATGGTGAACACGAGCTCCTGATGTATAGCGAATTCACCGGGACTTGTGACGGTTGGATTAACTCCGACTTTAACAACGAAGACAAACGAGCGATTTACTACATCAAGAAGACGGGTGATGGGGAAGTGCTATATCTGAACCTCGGCCATTGCCGTGGGCACTATGACATGGAGCCAGTCGTCGACTACTACCCTGAGATCGAGCGTGGCTCTTGGGAAAAGCCCCAGTACTACGAACTGCTACGTCGTGGCATTCGTTACTGTGCAGAAAATTAGAAGCTTCAAGCTAAAAAGAACCCGTTTATAAAAAGTACTCAGGGGCCGCTTTCGCGGCCTTTTTTTTGCGCTACGTCCTGAACTCGCTCTTCTCAATTCGAATTTTATTCCGCCATTCGAAGTTTTATGCCGTCATCCCGAGTTTTATTCCATCATCCTGAGTATTATTCCGTCATCCTGAGTATTATTCCGTCATCGTGAGTATTATTCCGTCATCCCGAGCGAAGTCGAGGGATCTATGATTCAATCTACACAAACTCAATCTAAGGAAACATCATGTCCAATTCAGATATCGTCATGTCTTTCATAGACGCTTGGAACACCATGAACTGGGACGCGGCGGCTGACCTTTTAGCCGATGACATCGTCTGGGATAACGTCCCGATGGCGACAATGGAAGGAAAAGCCGTTGTCGATGCTGCCATGCGCGGCATGGCACCAGAGGCTGTCGACTGGGTGGTCCTGTCCATTGCAGAAAACGGTAACAAGGTTCTGACAGAACGAATCGACAACTTCGACATGCCCGGTGGCAAGCGAGTTGAACTTCCGGTAATGGGTACTTTTGTCATCACCGCTGGCAAAATTAGCCTCTGGAGAGACTACTTTGACCTCGCGTCATTTACCTCACAAATGGCATAACCCAACCCACCTCTTTAAAGGGGCCGGAGGGAATTAGAGTCTAATTCCCTCCGGCCCCTTTAGAAAATCCGCCCGTTTAAAAAACCACTCTTGACGGTTTTGGAGGAGCTGCTACTCTTTAGCGGCCTACAAAAAGATAATAAATCGAGACGGGGATTGTGACAGTAACGACACACAAATTTTTCTGGTTTCTACCACGGTTGCTGCGCTATTGAAGCCACAGGGTATACAGAAGATCCAGCCTAAATTGGCTATTCCTACTAACGTTCGTCATATCAAACAGGACGCGGCATAAAACATGAGCACTGAGCAACACCTACTGCTGGTCAGGCACGGTGAAACACAAGGCAATCGAGAACAGATTGCCCATGGCCAAACTGAATCCCCCCTCAACGAACACGGCATAAAACAGGCGCAGAGCACAGCGGAAATGTTGCTGGGCTGGGAGCGAAGCTACGACAGGATCTACTGTAGCCCGCTGTCACGCGCCCATGATACGGCCCAGGCAATTTCCGACGCCCTGGGACTGCCTCTCAGCGTTCATTCTGGATTGATGGAAAGCAATCTGGGTGATCTTGAAGGTGTCACCTACAAGGAACTCCACGAGTTCGGTTATGCGAAATATTCCATCCTGGATGACGACTTTACCGGACACAATGGTGAGTCGCCGCGAGCAGTCGCTGATCGAATTGAACAATCATTACTCGAAATTCGTGCCCTTCACCCTAACGAGAACCTGATCATCGTCAGCCACGGCAGCGCAATCGCTCACCTGATTGCTCGACTGACGGGTAGCAAACCGGCATTCGGTCCTCAGTTCATTATGCATAACGCAGCCATCACCGAGATTATTTTTCCAGAAGACTCGGACCCAGAGATTATTGTGCTGAACCACCACGAACATCTACCAACAGAATTCAAAATTGACCCAACACAAGTCGATTCCAACAATAGCAGCCCGCCACTCACCGTCGATGATCTGACACTTAAATGGTTGCAAGCCGCGATGGCACAGCATCTTAACGGCGCTACATTATCAACTTTTGAGCCCAAGATTATCGGTGTGGGTGAAGGGTTTATGGGTCAACTGGCACGAGTAGCTCTGTCGTACAACGAAGAAGCGGCGGATGCACCCACTAGTCTTGTAGCAAAGTTCGCGTCAACCAAACAGGAAACGCGAGATATGGCGGCTGATCAAAACCTTTATCAGAGAGAAATAGGTTTCTATAAGGATATTGGTGACAGAGTAGGTGTTCCTATTGCCGAATGTTATTACTCAATTTATATCGAAGAGTCCAACCACTTTATCCTGCTGCTGGAAGACCTTGCCCCCGGCGAACCCAGCGACCAGGTGATCGGCACAGACAAGCAAACCTCGAGGGAAGTCATAGAGCAATTCGCCCGGCTTCACGCCAAGTGGTGGAACAACCCCGAGTTGGAACAATACGAATGGGCAAAATGGTTAATTACTGCAATGCCTATGGAGCAAGGGCTTGAACTACTGAAAAAAAGCATGATCGAGGTCGAGGAAACCGGGAAGTTTGATGCTTACCCAGAGCTTAAACGACTCATGCCGCTACTCGGACCATTGTTCAAATTTGACCCCGCGCCACCATTCCCTTTTTCGCTGACCCATGGTGACCTTCGTTCAGACAATATCATCAAACCATCCGCAGAAGGTGGTCGCTTTGCGATAATCGATTGGCAACTCTCAGGCATTGGTGATCCGGTCAATGATATCGTCCGATGGATGGTGCAGAGTATTTCCATTGAAGATCGCAGGGAAACAGAACAGGAACTGCTAAGGCTCTATTATGAACGCCTGATTGAGTATGGCGTCAAAGGTTATAGCTACAAAAAATTCATCAACGCTTATCGTACGAACCTTGTTGTCGTGCAACTGATGTTTTCTATGTCTATGGATTCTGTAGACCAGTCGTCCGAGCGGGCACAAGCTCTGTTTCATCAGTTTTATTCTCGCCTCGACGCAGCTTTGGTAGATTGGGAAATAGAAAAAACATTGAAAGCACTCCCCATCATCTACCCCTTTATAAAGATCATGCTAATCGTACAAAAAGCACTTAGACAGAAGAAGTAAGCCTTTGAAAACTGCAGATAGTCGTAACAACAGCCTAAATAGCAGCACTTAGGAAACAGTAGTGGTAATATACGCGGCCTTTCCAGCCCTTGAGTAAAACAGAAAATGTCCGTCTCGACCGATGACCTGCGCATCCAGGAAACGCAGGAACTAATCTCGCCGGAAGAACTGATTGCTGTCCTGCCCGTCTCTGAGACAGTCAGCAATACCGTCAGTGTCGCCCGCCGTTCGATTCACCAAATTCTCACTGGTGAAGACGACCGCCTTCTAGTCGTTGTTGGCCCCTGCTCCATCCACGACCCTGAGTCAGCGATGGATTATGCGACTCGCCTGAAAGCACTTAGTGAGAAGTTATCAGACAACCTGCTTATCGTGATGCGGGTCTATTTTGAGAAACCCCGGACCACGGTTGGCTGGAAAGGCCTGATTAACGACCCTGATCTGGACAATAGTTTCCAGATTACCAAAGGACTTCACTTGGCCCGCAGACTCCTGCTGGACCTTGGCGAAATGGGAATACCCTGTGGTACCGAATACCTGGACCTGATCAGTCCGCAGTATGTGGCCGATTTGATTTCCTGGGGAGCGATCGGCGCAAGAACAACCGAGAGCCAAACGCATCGGGAACTTTCCTCTGGGCTGTCATGCCCGGTTGGATTCAAGAACGCAACCGATGGCGATATCCAGGTAGCGATAGATGCAATCAACTCTGCATCACAACCACATCATTTTCTGTCAGTCACCAAGGGTGGCCGATCGGCTATTTTCAAAACAGCCGGTAACGAGGACTGCCACATTATCCTTCGTGGTGGTAAACACCCGAACTACGACATGTTCTCCGTCGAAGATGCATCGGGCATGCTGGACAAGTCGGGCTTACCCGTTCGAATCATGATCGACGCCAGCCACTCCAATTCACGAAAAATTCCAGCTCGCCAGATCGATGTCGTTCAAGACATCGCGACCCAGGTCAGTAGGGGGAACGCCGGGATCATGGGCTTGATGATAGAAAGCCATCTTGTCGAGGGACGCCAGAATGTCGTCGAGAGCCAGCCCCTGACCTATGGGCAGTCGATCACTGATGCCTGTATTTCATGGGACGACACCGAGACAGCCCTTTTTTCACTGGCAGAGGCCGCAGCAAAGAGACGCCAGTAATTGCTGTCGTGTTTGGGTAAGCGATATTTTGGTCTAACAATTGACTAGAGACCCAAGGCTGTGCGAAAAATATATTTGGTGGAAATTGCGACTTATTCGATGAGGCTTTTGACACTCATATCAATACTGGTACTAGCGGGGTGCGTCGCTAGCGTCCCTAATCTTGATAGTTGGTCGCAGACTGGCGATGCAAACTGGATTTCAACTGCCGGCATTACCAAAAGCACCAATCAATCCGGCACCGGCTTTCTAGTATCAACCAAGCAGTATGATGATTTCGAACTGACAGTCGAATTCAAACCCGATGCAACGGTCAATTCAGGCGTACTCGTTAGATGCCAGGAGCCTGAAGATATCGCCTTGAGTAACTGCTACGAGATCAATATCTGGGACCAACATCCCAACCAGGATTACCGGACCGGTGCGATTGTCATCCACAGCATCCCTCCCTTCGTCCACCTGAATTCTGTGGGAAAATGGAATCAATATAGAATTATCGCGAGGGGAGATAAGCTCAGCGTCTGGCTGAACGAAGAATTGACCGCGGGGATGACGACTGCGGAATTCAGCAGAGGGCATATCGCATTACAAAGCGCTGGCGGTAAGGTTCAGTTCCGAAATCTTTCGATTAAAACAATTACAGAATAAAACAATCCAGCCGAAGCTGGATTGTTTTATTCTGTTTGAATCACGTTAATTTGAAGTGCTCTAACGTAGAGTCCTTTTACGCAGGCCCCCTTAGGTAAGTTCATCCAGGGTAAAGCACTTTGGCTTGAACGACTTAAGGTGCTACCAGCAGTTTGCCCATGTGACCACCGCTCATTAGGGTCACGATAGCACTGGGAAAGTTATCCACGCCTTCAATCACATGCTCCGGCAGGTTGATCTTGCCTTCTTTGATCCAACCCGAAATGTCTTCTTCCATTTTAGGGAACTGCTCTGCGTATTGGTCAACCGTGAAACCAATCATTGAGGCATTACGTTCCGGAATCCGCAGGTAGAGTCTTGGGCCGGTGACGTGCTCCATGTCGTTATACTGAGAAATCGCGCCGCATATAACAACCCTTGCACCCTTGGCGATGTTGTCCAGCGCAGCGTCCAGCACATCTCCACCGACATTATCGAAAAACACATTGATACCGTCCGGGGCCAGCGCCTTTAACCTCGCATTAAGGTCGCCAGCTTTGTAATCTGCGGCATCATCACACCCGATAACATCCGTCAGGAACTTACATTTATCTGGACCTCCCGCAATACCGATGACTCTTGCCCCGGCGATTTTCGCGAGTTGACAGGCAATCGACCCAACAGCACCTGCGGCAGCTGAAACCACTACCGTATCACCTTCTTCTATCTTGCCGCAGACTAGCATACCCGCATAAGCCGTTAGCCCGGTCGTCATACCCAGAGCACCCAGGTAAGTTCTTGCGGGAACATCTGTCTCTTCTAACTTGCGTAGCATCGACGCGTTCCAGATGACATTAGTCTGTGCACCCATTGGACCAAACACAGCATCACCCTGGTTCAGGTCATCGCTGCGGCTGTCTACCACCCGGCCAATACCCAATGCCATAACAGGTGTACCCACATCCATAGTTCCATGCAACCCCTGCGGCCCATCCAGCGTAGTTCGGATAAACGCATCAATCGACAGATGCTCTACTTTTAACAGTACCTCTCCTTCCTGAAGCTCTGGCAACTCAGCTTCTTCAATCGAAAAATCCGCCTCAACAGGCTCGCCATCGGGTCTCTTCGTTAGTACTGCCTTTCGTGTCGTTGTCATTACATACCACCTGAAATTCGAATGACTTGACCCGTTACCCATTCGGATGCCGGTGCCAGTAAATAGAGCGCTGCTGCGCCAAGATCCTGGGGTGTACCCAAACGCCCGGAAGGAAGCTTGAGTGATTTCTCAATCATCGGTAACTGTTCATCTGTGATGTTGAGTGCGGTCATCATGATCTCTGTAGGGACAAAGCCAGGCATAATGGCGTTTACCCTGATGCCCGGACCCAATTCTTTTGAAAAAGTCCGGGTAATCATGTTAACGCCAGCTTTGGCCGCCGCGTAGTGGCCGCTGCCTTCAATCACATCTTCAGCTGCGATGGAAGAAATATTCAGGATACGACCCTTGCCATCCATGTGTTTCGCTGCGACTCGCGTCGCTTCCCAGACTGCCGTCAGGTTAAGTGATAGCGTGTTATCCCACTCGTCGCGATCCAGCTCCAATAATGGCGCCTGAACCGCTGAGCCCCCTGCGTTATTAACCCACATGTCCAGTTGTCCAAATTCATCTATGGCACTCTGTGCCAGGTTATTCAGGTCTGCAGCGTTGGTGACATCCGCTGTGCAGGCTATCGCCCTGCCATTTGCAGCGACAATTTCAGACGCCACACGCTCGATTTCCTCAGTTCTTCTAGCTGCGCAAACGACGGAAGCGCCGTAATCCGCGAGAACCTTGGCGATACCCTCACCAATACCTCGACCGGCGCCGGTGACAATCGCCACTTCCCCAGTGAGATCAAACAGATCTGATGACATACTATTCTCCTATGGTGTAATCTTTATAAAACAGTCAGCTTTGACGGTTATTAAACGTCCTGATGTCTGACAAATCAACCGCAATAGGAGACACGAATGTCACGGGAACAATTAATCGAGATGGCCAAAATCAACATGGCTCATGGAGACGCTGGCACCATACCCCAGACTGACGATGTGCTTAAGGTGCCCGTGGGAAACTATTTCGAAACTGCGCGATGGCAGCAAGAGATAAACAAGATCTTCAAACGCGTTCCCCTCATGCTCGCAATGACCGCAGAATTAAAAGCACCTGGCGATTACAAGGCAATGAATGCAGGCGGCGTGCCTATCCTGATCTCGAGAACCGAAGATGGTGAGGTAAAGGCTTTCGTCAATATGTGCGCCCACCGCGGCGCGCAGGTCATGGATGAAGGCTGTGGCAACGCCAATCGATTCACCTGTCCTTATCATGCGTGGTCGTATAGCGGCGATGGAGCCCTGATTGGCATCTACGCGCCAAAAGACTTCGGGGAAATTGACAAAAGTCAGTACGGATTGACTGAACTCCCCTGCCTCGAAAAGGCAGGTCTTATCTGGGTAACAATCGATCCAAAATCAACACTGGATATTGAACTGTTCCTGTCTGGCTATGATGAGTTACTGGCGCACTTTGGTTTTGAGAAATGGCACCACTTCGCCAGTCAAGTCGTTGAGGGCCCCAACTGGAAGATCGCCTACGATGGTTACCTGGACCTGTACCACTTACCGATACTTCACAAGGACACTTTTGGGTCTGACTTTCCGAACCAGGCAATCTACTACAGCTGGGGTCCACATCAACGCGTAGCGGGTCCCATGAAAGGGATGGCAAAATTACTGGGCGACTCGGAAGAGGATTGGCCAACGGAATACCTGACAGCAGGTGTATGGACGATATTCCCACACATCTCAATTGCCGGTTTCGACGGTGGTGGCCGCGCCGTAATGTTATCCCAACTTTTCCCAGGAGAAACACCGGGAACCTCCTACACCGTTCAGCACTACCTGATGGCAGAGGAGCCCAAAGACGAAGCGACGGTAAAGGCTGCTCGCGATCAGCTGGATTTCTTGCGTTATGTCGTAGCAGAAGAGGACTACGCAACGGGCCTGAAGCAACAGAAGGCCATGGAAACAGGCGCGAAAGAGCACGTATTGTTCGGGCGTAATGAAGCTGGCGGTCATAACTTTCACAGCTGGGTAGATACAATCCTTGAGACTTCAGATGAAGATCTACCGAAGCTTTTCCAGACAGGATAGTTTTGGCTGAGGGCTCTTTACCCTACCCCGCTAAGGGCTCTTTACCCTACCCCGCTGAGAGCTCTTTCCCCCGCCTCGCTGAGGGCTCTCTACCCCGCCTCGCTGAGGGCTCTCTACCCCGCCCCGCTGAGGGCTCTCTACCCCGCTCCCCTGAGGGCTCTTTGCAAATTGTGGGTGGCTGCTTCAAACTCGTTGGATAATCAATCAGGTAAGCAAAGAGTATGACTGAATACCAACATATTATTGTGGATACACCCCTTGAAAGTGTTTCCCGCATCACCCTGAACCGTCCTGACTCCCGTAACGCACTTAATAACGTATTACGTGGCGAAATCTATAGCACCCTTGAGGCCAACGACAATAATGATGCCATTCGTGTGACTATCATTCGTGGTGCAGGCCAGGCGTTTTGCGCAGGATATGACCTAAAGGGAAACAGCGACGAAGATCGACCGTTCCATACAGCTGGCGGAGACGGCAGCTGGGCCCGGCACGTCGTAGAAGGTGCCTTCAGGGTTTGGGATCTTGCAAAACCGGTCATCGCACAGGTACATGGATACTGCCTAGCCGGAGGCACTGAACTCGCCACTTCCTGTGATCTGGTTTACGTCGCCGAAGATGCAAAGATTGGTTACCCCGTAGTTAGAAGCATGAGCCCACCGGACAACCAGTTTTTCCCCTGGGTGGTAGGCATGAGGAACGCTATGGAGATGATGCTTACCGGTGACGCAATCAGTGGCACAGATGCCGCGAACTACGGTTTTGCCAATCGGGCATTTCCGGTCGACGAGCTTGAAGCCGAGGTCATGAAAGTTGCCGCAAAGATCGCAAAGATCCCACCTGATATCGAACAAATGAACAAGCGTGCCGTTCATCGGCAGATGGACTTGATGGGCATGAGAGCCGCGATCAGGCAAGGAACCGAGATACAAGCCCTTGCTTTCCACACAACGTCGACAAGAGCTCACTTCAAAGAACTCGCCGGCGGGTTGACGGACGCGCTGTCAAAAAGGGATGGCAAGTTTGGAGACTACAGAACGTCCGGCAAGGAAGATTAGGTGACTGGTCCTCTCTCAGACGTCACTATTCTTGATCTGACCAGTGTTATTTCCGGCCCCCTCGCCACCAGTATTCTGGGAGATCAGGGTGCACGTGTCATCAAGGTGGAATCACCCAATGGAGATTCCATGCGCATGGCAGGAGCCATCAACGGCGGCGTATCGAGCCTGTTTTCATCTATCAATCGAAACAAGGAATCTATTGCACTGGATCTACGTAAGCCCGAAGCAATAGAGATCATCAACAAAATTGCGGCACGGGCTGATATCTGCATACAAAACTACCGACCTGGCGTCGTTGAGAAACTCGGCATTGGTTATGAGCATCTGAAAAAGATAAACCCAGAACTAATCTATGCCTCCATTAGCGGTGTTGGCGCCGAAGGACCCTACTCTCGAAGGCGCGTCTATGACCCTGTTATCCAAGCTTATGCTGGATTCGCATCGGCCCAGACAACAAATGGTGAACCCGGTCTAATCAAAATGATGATCTGCGACAAGGTCACTTCATTGACCATGGCTCAGGCCATCACCGCAGCACTGTACGATCGAAAAAACACTGGTAAGGGTCAACACGTTGAAGTGTCCATGCTGGAAGCCAGCCTCTACTTTATCTGGCCGGATCGTATGCTCGATCAATCGTTTGTAGACAAACCAGACTCAGAAGGTAGCGATCTGACCGCGCTGTACCAGACTGTCCCTACCCTGGACGGCCATATTACGTTCATGACACTTCAGCTTGATGAGTTTCACGGCCTGGCGCGGGCAGTTGGCAAGCCGGAATGGGCAGAAGATCCCCGATTTCAGGAGCTGATGTCTATGTACGCTCATTACTCAGAGATCTACCAGGAACTACTCGCGCAGATTGGCACCTGGGAAACAGCGCCACTGGTAGAACGCCTGACCAAAGAAGATGTCCCCTTTGGTGTCGTGCTGGACCCCGACAACATATTGCTGGACCCGCAGATTCAGGCCCATCAAGTCATCAAGACCTTCGAGGACTCGATGGCCGGAAGCATGCGACACGTGAACCGCAGTTCGCGGTTTTCGAGCCACAATACCGGTATTCGCTCACCCGCACCCCGCCTCAGTGAACATGCAAAGACTATCCTGACGGAGTTCGGCTACAGTAAGACAGATATTAAACCCCTTCAGTCAGCCGGAGTCATACTCTAATGCAGGCGGTCACCATGGAACGAGGTGTTCTGACGAAGATAGAACAACCTGACCCTGTCCCCCAACGAGGCGAAGTGCTGGTCAAAACCATCTCCTGTGGAATCTGCGGCAGTGACTTACATGCAGCACGACACACGGAAGATTTTGTGAACACCAGCAGGGAAGCCGGTGGGGCGTTCAAGCTAACCACATTCAACCCCGTCATATTGGGTCACGAATTCTGCGCCGAGGTCGTCGACTATGGGCCCAAAACAGAGCGCAGCGTCGCGCCGGGTCAACTGGTCTGTGCAGCGCCTGTTTTATTAAGGAAACCAATGGAACCGGTCGGATACTCCGACAAGATCCCCGGCGGCTTTGCGCAATATATGCTGCTCTCCGAATCATTGATTTTACCTGTCCCCTCCGGATGTAACGCAGACCTTGCAGCGTTGACAGAGCCTATGGCCGTTGGCCTTCATGCTGTTAACAAGGCGCGATTGTCAGCAAAAGAAACCATTCTGATTATCGGTGCAGGGCCTGTTGGCCTGGCGATCATAACGGCATTGAAACAGATTAATACCGGCCCGATTATTGTTTCAGACTTTTCACCGGCACGCAGACAACTGGCAGAAGCGATCGGTGCGGATATCGTGATCGACCCCTCGGATACCGACCCTTACCAGGAACCGGCTTTAAGAAAACGGGAGGGAGTGGTCATATTCGAGTGCGTCGGCATTCCTGGTATGATCGACCAGATCTTTCTCGGTGCACCAAAGAACGCGAAGATAATGATCGTTGGTGTGTGCCTGCAACAGGACTATATACGTCCACTCATCGCTATTAATAAAGAACTCAGCCTGCATTTCCTGCTGGGCTGGTCGATGGAAGAGTTTACCCAGAGCCTTCGCTACATCGCTGAAGGCAAATTCGACGTTGCACCGCTGATCACTGGTCGAACATCTTTAGACGGTGTTGCTTCGACCTTCGAATCTCTAGCGACCCCTAACGACCAAGCAAAAGTCCTGGTTAAACCCTGGGACTAAACCTCCCTGCCTGTAGCTCCAGTGCTAGTCAAAATCAGAACCGCCATGTAGGATTACTAAGCATGGCGATGCTTTATCGCTGGTGCGAATATAGCCCCCGGTCTAAAGATCAACACGATCGGTTACTACAATAATAAAGGGAACAAAATGACAATGTCTTCAGTAAAAAAAACCGATGTCTACCTTAAACGTTTCATCGCGGGTGTAGAGAAACGCAACCCTGGCGAACAAGAATTTCACCAGGCGGTAGCCGAAGTAGCGGAAACCGTATTCCCTTATATTGCGGATAAGCAGATATACCACAAAATGCAAATCATGGAGAGGATGGCCGAACCAGACAGGGTCATCATGTTTCGAGTCCCCTGGACAGACGACGAAGGGAATATACGTAACCAACGCGGATACAGGGTGCAGTTCAACAATTCAATTGGCCCATATAAAGGCGGACTTCGCTTCCATCCGTCGGTTAACCTTAGCGTACTCAAGTTTCTCGGTTTTGAGCAGACCTTTAAGAACAGCCTGACTGGACTCCCCATGGGTGGTGGCAAGGGAGGCTCTGATTTTAACCCTAAGGGTAAAAGTGACAACGAGGTTATGCGTTTCTGCCAATCTTTCATGACCGAACTGCATCGACATATCGGTGAGAATACCGACATCCCAGCAGGTGATATCGGTGTCGGCGCCCGTGAAATCGGCTACCTATTTGGGCAGTACAAACGAATCGAAAATCGCTTTGTTGGTGTACTTACCGGCAAGGGAATGGCATTTGGCGGCAGCAAAATCAGAACCGAAGCGACCGGCTATGGGGCGGTTTATTTCATGCAGAACATGCTCGAACATAAGGGTGATGATATCCGCGGCAAAACTGTCTGTATCTCAGGGTCAGGGAATGTCGCCACCTACGCTGTAGAGAAAGTGAACCAGCTAGGAGGTGAGGTGGTGACCCTATCCGACTCATCAGGGTTTATTTACGATCCAGATGGAATAAACGCCGAAAAACTTGCTTTTGTAATGGACCTGAAAAATGTTCGTCGCGGACGCATTAGTGAATACGCAGATGAGTTTAAAGGTGCAAGCTTCCACGAAGGGCGACCCTGGGGCGTGTCTTGTGACATAGCGATGCCCTGCGCCACCCAAAATGAAATCAATCGCGACGACGCCGAAAATCTTGTCAAGAACGGTTGCATAGGTGTGTCTGAAGGTGCCAACATGCCAACTGACCTCGAGGGAATCCACACGTTTCAGAACGCGGGGATGTTATATGCACCGAGCAAAGCGGCTAACGCCGGCGGAGTTGCAGTTTCGGGCCTAGAAATGAGTCAGAACAGTTCACGTATTTCCTGGGACGAAGCAGAGCTCGAAAGGTTACTGAAAGATACCATGCTCACAATCCACAACAGCTGTGTCGAGTATGGTAAAAACAAGGATGGAGTCGACTATCTCGCGGGCGCTAACATCGCTGGATTCATCAAGGTCGCCGACGCAATGCTGGCATTCGGCCATACCTGAGCCAACTCAAACAAAGTTCTCGCCTTGCAAGAAAGCAGAAGTTGCAACCAAGGCTCATGCCAATTGAAAGAGGGTTATCAGTGAAGTTAGACGAGGAGTTTGCTGCAGATGTTGAGTTGCTAAATCTATTTGAGCTCGACAGCTCGCAGACGGGCCTGAAGATACATCAAGTAGCCTCGCCGGAAAGGATTGCATCTGCCAAAAGACTGTTTGAATCCAGTCTTACGACGCAACTTGATGGTGGCTATTTAACCCCGCTGGGAATTAAGGCCGCAGAACACGCACAGGCTCTTGTAAGGATATTGAAAGCGACTGAATAAAGCCTTAAGGTCATTGGCCCTGGGCGCATCAACGCCTTCAACCCTGGCAATCACTCGACAGTAAGCTAAAAAAAAGGGCCCATATCGGGACCCTTTTTTTACTGATATGTCATCAGAAGTGCAGAACCCCTTCCAGGGTATAGGAACGTCCCATGCCCAGACTCTGAAATTGGTTACCTGCAATATTGTAGGCATGCTGAATAACCATTTCATCACCCAGGTTTCTTCCGGTTAAACCAACTTCCCATCTGCCATCATTTGCGACAACAGCTAACCGCGCATCGTATTTCGTGAACGAGTCCTGGGTTGCATAACTAGCCTGTGTTGGCTGCACAAAGTATTCATCGGAATAGTAGATAGACGCCGAAGCCTTAAGGCGCATCGTGTCTGTAAGCTGCGATTCCCATAAAGCACTAAGATTAAATTCCAGATCAGGGGAACGCTCCAGCTTTTCTCCTTTCTGGTTCTCGGTATTAGTTACCGGATCGCAATCAGCATTAGCCGGCGCGCCACTTGAGTCCTCTACACACTGCGCGCCTGCGAAATCATCATACGCTGCATCGATCCACGCTACGGATGAGTGAACACGAAGGTTAGCCGAAGCCTGCCAGCTTACTTCAACCTCGGCGCCATCAACAGACGCACTACCTGCGTTACCAATGATGAACTGTGTACCATCATAATTTGAGGTCTGGAGGTTGGTGAATTCGGTTGTAAACAGCGCAACATTAACGTTAACAGAGCCACCTGCCAGGCTGGTTTTCATACCCAGTTCCCAGCTCTCAGCCTCTTCATCTTCAAAATCGAAAACACCGTTGTCTTGTTTCAGTGTTAAACCCGATAGAACATCATCACTCGTAATGGATGAGACACCGACATATTTCTGAAGATATGCCGAATCACCTGATTTTTGCAGAAGCTGCGCCCCAAGTTTGGAATCGTTAGCCTTCATGCCGCCTGATTTCGAACCTTCCGCATAGGACAGGTAGGTCATCGTGCTGTCGCCCAACTCATACTGAAACTTAACCGATGGATCGACGCTGTCGTCAGACCGCTTCTGCCTAAACAGATATTCAGGATCGTGACCCGCTGTACTTCGCGGTACACGCAGCGGTTCAAAAGTGTTAAATGTTGGGAAAGTCAGCGGGAAAGCCTGACCCACCGCATCCTGATCCTCATCCGTGTAACGAACATCTGCTATCACACGTAATCGATCACTGAGGTTCCAGGTTACCTGCCCATACACGGAGTAAGCTTCGGTTTCGCGGGAAAAGTTCCTATCCATACCGGAGCCCGATGTGAACGCCACAGACAGCGGTGGAATATTTTTACCCACCGAGACAGGAATGCCCGTCACTGCTTGCCAGAATAGCGGATGAAAAGGTGAAAGCTGCCGTGTGGTCAGGTCAGATTCCTGATACCAGGCACCGACGATATACTCGAAGGTCTGGTCTGCGGGTGACAACAAACGAAGTTCAAAAGTAGTCTGGTCATATTCGTCCTG
>Ga0115000_10000336_pt1 | contig 44158 bp, 32 predicted proteins | sample ArcticOcean_MG_C_6_FD_89690 | JGI IMG/M metagenome (GOLD analysis project Ga0115000, IMG submission 89690) | Marine microbial communities from western Arctic Ocean - ArcticOcean_MG_CB8_128 | ecosystem: Environmental > Aquatic > Marine > Oceanic | place: Arctic Ocean: Canada Basin | collected...
CTGTGGTCACCCGCCCTTCGGGTAACTCGTCGAGATCAAGCAGCTTGTGAAATGTGCTGAGGAAATCGGCCATGATAAAGAAACCTCTGTGGGTCAGTTTGTATTTCCGGTTTCACCACTGGTGACCATGGCGGCCGACAAATTGATATTGAGAAACGAAATGCCAAACAGTGAATTAAGGTTTACGTAGTATGAATTCTTCGACCGTCGGAACGAATCCAACAACCACCGCAGCACATGCGCCTGTGGTGCAGGACTATTTGCGCGTCCGCGCCACCACCGAAGAACTTGCCGCGCCCCTGTCCGCCGAAGACCAAACCGTGCAATCGATGCCCGACTGCTCGCCCACAAAATGGCATCGAGCCCACACGACATGGTTCTTTGAAACCTTCGTGCTGAGCCATTTTGTTGACGACTACATGCCGTTCGACCCCGAGTATGGCTTTTTGTTTAACTCCTATTACGAAGCCGCCGGGCCCCGTCATACACGAGCTGATCGCGGCCAACTGTCTCGCCCCTCGATACAAAGAATCTCCGAATATCGCACCTACGTCGACAATGCGATGGCGTCGTTTCTTCAAGAGCCGATTCCCCAAGGGGCTGCCGACCTTGTCACCCTTGGTCTCCAGCACGAAAGCCAGCATCAAGAACTACTGCTCATGGATGCCAAGCACATGCTGGCCCAAAATCCTATTCACCCCCTCTACCGCGCCCGCGAACACATGGAAACAGTCGCCGCGTCGCCCATGCAATGGGTTCCGGTAACCGGTGGAATCATCGATGTAGGTCACAACGGCGACGGGTTCAGCTTCGATAACGAACTCCCCCGACACGAAGCACTCGTCCCATCGTTCGAAATTGGATCCCGGCTCGTCACCGCTGGTGAATGGCTCGACTTCATGGCCGACGGCGGCTACAGCGAACCACGCCACTGGCTATCGGAGGGGTGGGCCACGGTAAACGCCCAGGAATGGACGGCTCCTGAGTACTGGCACAACATCGGCGGACAGTGGCAAATATTCACCCTCGACGGACTTCGCCCGGTTGACCCCGCCGAACCGGTATGTCACGTCTCGCTGTTCGAAGCCGATGCCTACGCCTCTTGGGCAGGAGCACGCTTGGCCACCGAATTCGAGTGGGAACTAGCGGCCGCCCATCAATCGCTCGATGGCAACTTGCTTGATCACGGCGCACTCCATCCCACAGCAGCGCTGGCTGGCCACGGTTTACAACAACTCTTTGGCGACGTATGGGAATGGACCGCCAGCGCCTACCTGCCTTACCCAGGGTTCGTTACCGCCGAAGGGGCCGTTGGCGAATACAACGGCAAGTTCATGTCCAATCAACATGTTCTACGAGGTGGATGCGCGCTTACGCCTGCTGACCATGTTCGTTCGACCTACCGAAATTTCTACCCGGCTAACAGCCGCTGGGCCATGACAGGAGTCCGCCTCGTGCGTGATGCTCAGCCAACCGTTCGCCCCACCACCGTCGACGTACACCTCGATGCCGAGTGGAGCAGGCCCGCGCTCAAGGCCGACGTCCGATCTGGGCTTGGTGCCACCCCAAAGACCCTGCCGCCCAAGTGGTTTTATGACGAACACGGCAGCGATTTGTACGACCAGATTACGAGACTCGACGAGTACTACCCGGCTCGTACCGAATCCAGCATTTTGGTACGCAAGGCGCTGGCAATTGCGCAAATCGCTCAAGCCGACACGCTCATCGAGCTCGGGTCCGGCACCTCAGAAAAGACAGGCGTTCTCCTCGATGCAATGCAAGCCAGTCGCCGTCTCCGCACCTATGTGCCCTTTGATGTGGCCGAGGACTTCTTGCGCCAGGCATCAACCGACATTGCCTCGCGCTATCCCGGCCTGAATGTGCACGGGGTAGTGGGCGACTTCGAACATCACCTCGGCACGAATCCGACCGGCCAGCGCAATCTGATCATCTTGTTGGGCGGCACCATCGGCAACTTCACTACGGGACCCCGAGCCCAGTTTTTGGCCGAGGCCGCGGCATTGATGCAACCGGACGACTACTTCCTCCTCGGCACCGATCTGGTGAAGGACGTCGACCGCCTCGAAGCTGCCTACGACGATGCCCAAGGCGTCACCGCGGCGTTCAACAAGAACGTACTAGCCGTCATCAACCGTGAACTGAACGCCGACTTTGATCTCGATCAGTTCGCCCACCGTTCGGTCTTCGATACTGACCACGAGTGGATCGAGATGCGCCTTCGCTCGCTCACAGACCAGACGGTCACGATCGGTGATCTCGACATGGTCGTTCATTTCGAACAGGGCGAAGAAATGCGCACCGAAGTCAGCTCCAAGTTTCGCAAGCAAGGCGTGGCCGACGAACTCGCCGTTGCGGGGCTCGAAATCGTCGAGTGGTTCACCGATCCAGCCGACGACTTCGGTCTGTCATTGTCCCGCAAGGCCTAAATCAAGCCAACCCCAATCCAGCGGGCCATAGGGCCGCGCTTCGCCAGAAACCCTGCTGCCCAACTACAGTTCGAACCAATTCGTCACCGTGGACGAGGCACTGTTCGCAGCTAAGGAGCTGAAATGGCAAACGACTGGTTTGAGTCCATTGCAATTGCCCAGGAACGGGCCAAGAAGCGACTACCCAAGTCGGTCTATCAGGCGCTCATTGCGGGGGCCGAACGTGGCTCATCGCTTGAGAGCAACGTGGCCTCATTCGCCGAGCTGATGCTTTTACCCACCGTTGCTGGCGCCCCGGCGGAGCGCGACCAATCCACAACGGTCATGGGACAATCGATGTCGATGCCGGTAATCATGTCGCCCACCGGCGTGCAAGCCGTTCACCCCGATGGCGAGGTTGCCGTAGCACGGGCTGCCGCTGCTCGTGGCGTGGTAATGGCATTGAGCTCATTTGCCAGCAAGCCACTCGACCAAGTGATTGAAGCCAACCCGCAGTCGTTCTTTCAGATGTACTGGGCTGGCGATCGCGACAGCATCAGTGCCCGCCTCGACCGGGCCAAACAAGCTGGGGCCAAGGGCATCATCTTGACCCTCGATTGGACCTTCACCCACAGTCGCGACTGGGGGAGTCCCGACATACCCTCCAAGGTCGGCATCAAGACGATGCTCAAGCACGGCCCCGAAGCGCTCATGCATCCCAAATGGCTCGCTATGTGGGCTCGATCAGGCCATCTTCCGAGCCTCACCACGCCAAACTTTCGGGTAGATGACGGTGCCGCACCAGGCTTCTTTGAGGCCTACGGCACCTGGATGGGAACCCCGCCGCCCACTTGGGATGACGTGGCCTGGATGGTCGACCAGTGGGGCGGCGAACTCATGGTCAAAGGGATTTCGCGTGTGGATGACGCCAAACGATGTGTGGACGTTGGCGCTACCGCATTGTCGGTATCGAACCACGGTGGCAACAACCTCGATGGCACCCCCGCACCCATTCGTATGCTGCCCGGAATCGCCGATGCGGTGGGCGATCAGATCGAAGTTGTGCTCGACGGTGGTGTTCGTCGAGGCAGCGACGTAGTGAAGGCCTTGGCGTTCGGAGCCAAAGCGGTCATGGTTGGGCGTGCCTACCTATGGGGCTTGGCCGCCAATGGGCAAGGCGGCGTCGAAAACGTACTGGATGTTCTGCGGGCCGGAACCGACTCCACCTTGTTAGGACTGGGCAAGGGCTCAATCCACGAACTTTCCAAAGACGACATATTGATCCCGCCTCACTTCTTCCCAACCGACTGGTAACTGCCCGGTCGATAGTCCTGAAAATTACCAGGGGGCATTGGGATCGTCGGCCTCGACGATTTCGTAGGTATACCCCTGCTCGGCCAGGAACCGTTGACGGTTGCGCGCAAAGCGAGCTTCTTCGGTTTCCTTGGTCACGATCGAATAGAAGTGCGCCTGACCACCATCGGTCTTCGGGCGTAGCAAACGACCCAGCCGCTGCGCTTCTTCTTGGCGGCTGCCGAACTGGCCCGACAACTGCACCGCGACGCCAACCTCAGGAAGGTCAATCGAGAAGTTGGCAATCTTGGACACCACTAAGACATGGATATTGCCGGCGCGGAACTCATCAAAGATCTCGTCACGCGTGGTTTGAGCCGTCTTACCGGTGAGCAATGGCGCATCCAGATGAGCCGCCACCTCTTCGAGTTGGTCAATGAACTGACCAATAATGAGAATCTGATCGTTCTTGTGATACTCAAGGATTCGATCGAGAACCGGCGTCTTCTCGTCGGCTGTGGCCGCGACTCGGAACTGGGCCCGCGTGCTGGCAATGGCATAGGACATGCGGCTTTCTTCTGACAGGGCCACTCTGACCTCGGTGCAAACCGCCGGGGCAATCCAACCGAGGGCTTCGAGTTCGGTCCACGGAGCGTCATACCGCTTAGGACCAATGAGGCTAAATACGTCGCCTTCGCGCCCATCCTCACGCACCAACGTAGCGGTAAGGCCAAGACGACGAATCGCCTGCAACCGTGCCGTAGCTCGGAACACCGGAGCCGGAAGAAGGTGTACCTCGTCATAAATGATGAGGCCCCATTCTTGCTCATCAAACAACTGCAGATTGGGAAAGCGCAACAAGAAATCGGCGTCTTTGTCGACGGCCGGATTGGCCCAGGTCAACATGTTATAGGTGACCATCGTGACCGGCCGGAGTTCCTTGCGTTGGCCGGACCATTCGCCAACATCGTCCTCGGTAAGCGACGTCTTATCGACGGCTTCGCGCATCCACTGACGGATCGATGAGATCGAGGTACAAACAATCAACGTATTCGTCCTGGCAGTGACCATCGCAGAAAGGCCAATGATTGTCTTACCTGCGCCACACGGCAAGGTGAGTACACCGTTGCCACCCGCAACATTGCCCTCCTGCCACCATGCATCCACAGCGTCTTTTTGGTACGAACGCAAATCGGCGGTGAAAGCGACCGGCCCAAGGTCGGCGCCATCGATAAAGCCGGCTTCGTCAGCTACCGGCCAACCCAGCGCCAGGAGCGTTTGCTTCAGTGCACCTCGGTCTCCGAGACGCACAGTGAAGTTGTAATCGTCGAGTCGATCACCAAGAAAAACTGCCACATTCTTGTGGCGCGAGATTTCTTCGAGCAGGGGTATTTCTTCGGACGTCAGATTGAGTTCGGCGGTCTCGTCATTGGTAATCAGTCGAAGTCGCCCATAGCGACCCATTTGATCGGCGACCTCGCCCAGCACGAACGGGGCCACCGGGTACTTGGCGAAATCGGTGAGCACGCTGTGAACATGCTCGATGGTCAACCCGGCTACCGCAGCATTCCAAAGCGAAAGCGGCGTGATCCGGTAGGTATGCACATGCTCGGGAGCGGTTTCGAGTTCGGCGAAACGAGCCAGTTCGGCTCGAACCTCCTTAGCCAGCGGCGCACCCGTTTCGAGGAGGACCGTTAGGTCGCTTTGCACGATGAGCGGATTGTCAGATGCGGTCATGAATTGGGTTCCTGAAGGAGATCTTCTACGAGGTTGGAGGTAAGGGCCAGGGCACGATTGACGGTGAGTCGATCATTGGGTGGGGGGGTCCGGCGCGACCGTTGGCCAACCCGTTGTAGGTCGCTTCCGGTGACCGCCTCGGACGGTTCATCTAGCGCCACGACTTCCGGCGAAAGGCCCTTTTTGTCGAGAGCGGACCGCACTTTGGCGGCTGTTTCGCTAGTGACAGCAACAGTCGGTGCAATAGCGGTGAGGTTGAGTACTTTGATGTTGCACGCAATCATGAGGTCGACGGGATCGGCTGCTACCACGATGGTGGAAGCGCTCATGATTTTTACCTTGCCGGCGCGGCTAGCCGCATCTCGCACCAATTGGTACACCGTCGGGGCGACCGGGACAGAACTCAGCGTGTCAAGAAAGGCGTGGATCGATTCGATTGTCTCGCCGTGCTGGACGGCCCGAGTGAGCAGCGTTTCACTCAGTCGATAAATGTGGGCGCCCGCGTCGCTCTCGAGTTCGGCAAAATGAGACAGTTGAGCGGCCAGTTCCGGGTCGAGATCTGGAGGAGCAATGATCGTGAGGTCAGGCTGAATAATGGCATGGTTTGCATCACCCAGAACCGCGGCGGCAACGCCATCAGGATCATCAAGCGCCAGACGGCCCAACGTGGTGAGACCATGGGGAGCACTGCTGGTCACTATTCCCAGCGTGACCAGTTCGTCGATGGCGTCGGCAAAAAGTTCGGCGTCACCATGCGGGGCATAACGATGGGCCAGCCAGACCGCGGCGGCCTGGCGGTCGACCCATCCCTCATCAGGAGCCTGCGAGGCGAACTCCCACAACAACAGGTGCCGATTGATCAACGTCATTTCGAGGTCGGTTATGTTGCTCGGATTGGTCCATTCAGCGACTAGGCGAAGCCAGCGTTGCTGCAAAGACAAACTATTCCAGGCCTCGGCAATCTCGGGGTCGGGGCGCCACACTTGATCAACCCGGTAGGTACGACCCCGACCCGAACTGCTGATCGTGTTGGGCAGCAGAAGTTCCATGTGCAACATGAGGCGACCGATCAGTTCAACGATCTCATCGGTGGAATCGAGAGCTTTCGCAGTCGACTTGATCTCGACGCGTCCCAGGCGAGCTTCCGCGTTCTTTAGTACCTTCGGCGGATCTTTTTCCCAATGCTGGAGAGCCCGATCGGCAGCCATCATGAGCGGTGGAAGTCGGTGCGCTTCCTCCAGGCGCGGCGCAAGAGATGGCTCATCAACGACGGGCCAAATGGGATACGAAGAGCGATCCAAAATTGACCACGCCTCGTCCCAAATCCAGATTTCACCGCGGTAGTTCGCCACCCCTAAGATGCCGCGAAAGGTCAGCTCGCGGAGTACCCGCACCTCGGCATCGGCGTTGGCGGTCTGCCGCGCGAATCGGACCGGGGCAGCTTCGCCCAAACGAATAGCACTGAGACCAAGTTGGTAGGCATCGGCTACGCCACGACCCACAAGGTCGGCCACCCGGTTAAGGAGGTCCCAGGCATCGTCGGACAGGTGATCGCGAACGATCTTTCGCTGTCGTTTGTCGGCGTACACACTGGCGATGGTGTCGACGAGTTCTTGTTTTGGACCCGTGGACGGCAGTCCCATTACGTCACAAATGATGCCCAAGGAGTCGCCGGTAATGGACTGAGGATCCGACATGGAGACTCGGGTGGTGTGCCACTTGTGGCGAATCTTGTCGGGCAGTGTGTAGGAAGAATTGTCCGATATCAGCAACCGGGCATCAAGCAACCGTTGCACAGCGGCCTCGTGAATTTCGGGCGTGGGTGCACCCGCTGCCTTGACTAAGGCCTTAGGCGACATCGAACCGTTATTGGCCGCGACAATACCCAAAAGGTGTTGCCCGACGGCACCTGCTGTGCTGAGGGCCATCAACAAACCGTTGGTCGATGCTCGAATCGAACGGAGCCGTTCGTGTCCGTTTTCTGACGCCGATGCACGGTCGAGTGGACCTAGTCCAGCGGCCGTAATTGCGGCCAAAGGCACAGCTCTGGCATAGCGGTAAAGGTCGTCCGAGTCGCTCACCTATCTATAGTGCCCGCCTCATTGCCAACCGACACCCCGTTTGGCCCCAAAACTGTCAAATCTCTCCAGATTTTTAGCTCCCTCCTTACGTTCCTTTTTACGTTCCTTTTTACGTTCTCGGAGTGGGGGGAATGCGGAACGCATTCCCCCCACTCCGAGAACGATGGTGGGGTGGCAGTGAGGTGGGGGGTAGATGTGGGGAGCCGCAGCCTTTGGGCGCTCTAGGCTGGGCCCATGACCATCCCCGCCGACACCGCGCGCACGGCGACCGTTGTTGGTGGCGGACCCGCCGGCTTGATGGCCGCCGAAGTGCTCGCGACCGCAGGGTTTGCCGTGACGGTCTACGACCACAAACCGTCGGTGGGACGCAAGTTTCTGCTGGCCGGTCGAGGTGGACTCAACATCACCCACAGCGAAGAACCGGCCATCTTCCTCTCCCGATATCACCCCGCCAACCAACGTCTCGCTGATGCGATAGAGAGCTTCGGCCCCGATGACCTGCGGACCTGGTGCGCAGATTTGGGTGAACCAACGTTCGTTGGCAGCAGTGGTCGAGTCTTTCCCCAGTCGTTTCGGGCCACACCGCTGTTGCGGGCCTGGCTGGCTCGGCTAAATGACCTGGGCGTCATGTTCGCCCTACGTCACCGTTGGCTGGGGTTTGTACCTCAAACAAATGACTCATCATTCCAAAACGCGGACGGATCTACCGTCGAGGTAGCCGCGGACGTCACCATCATGGCGCTCGGGGGAGCGAGTTGGCCACGGGTTGGTTCTGACGGCGGGTGGGTCCAGGCATTCACCGACGCCAAAATTGCTGTCCGAGCACTTCGCCCGGCGAACTGCGGAGTGCAGACAAAATGGACAGACATCTTTGCCGAACGTTTCGCCGGTGAGCCACTAAAGAATGTCGCCGTAATGGTGGGCGACGCATCGGTCCGAGGCGACGCCATGGTGACCACATCAGGGCTCGAGGGCGGCCCAATTTATGCTCACTCGTCCGCGATTCGCGACCAACTCGAAGACTTCGACGCATCCACTGTGTTCTTCGATCTACACCCCGACCTCACCCGCACACAGTTGGGCGACCGACTAAGTCAGCGGCAGCGCCCTAAACAGTCGATGTCCACATGGCTTAAACGGTCGGGTTTCACTCCGGTCGCAATTGGTCTAATGCGCGAAGCAACCGCCAATGCACTACCTGCAAACGTCGACAATATGGCGGCCTTAGCGAAGGCAGTACCGGTCCCCGTACACGCGATGAGCTCCATCGAACGCGCCATTTCAACCGCTGGGGGTGTCGAACTGGAAGAACTCGATGATTCGTTCATGGTGCGGTCCCGCCCCGGTGTCTTCGTAGTGGGCGAGATGTTGGACTGGGAAGCGCCCACCGGCGGATATCTTCTGCAGGCTTGTTTCAGTACTGCCGTTGCCGCCGCGACCGCAGCCAGCAGCCGAGTGGCCACTTCGATTGATCAACTGGCCAAAATGGCGATGACAGGAAATCCTGGACTTGGCACCACGCGGTTAATCGTGATCGACGGACCGGCCGGTTCCGGCAAAACGACTTTGTCCCGTCGATTGGCTGAGCGACTCGACGCGGAGCTGTATCACCTCGATGCGGCCCTCGAAGGTTGGAGTGGCCTTGCGAACTTAAGAGACCGTTATGAACACGAAATGCTCGCGCCACTCCAACAGGATGAACCGGCGATATTTCCCGAATGGGACTGGGACAACGACAAGGTAAGTGGGTCGCGGACGCTGAAACCGACGTCCATCTTGATTGTCGAAGGGGTAGGTGGTGCCGATCGAATAGTTGATGGGCTAGCCAGCCTGCAGATCTGGGTAGAGGTGCCCCAAGCTGAACGGTTACGGCGCGGCATAGAGCGCGACGGTGCCGCCACTGAAGACCTATGGAACGCTTGGTTAGTCGAGGAAACGGCGCTACACCTCGACCAAAACACGCGGGCCCGGGCCGACCTCATTGTGGACGGAACCCAGCCCCTACCTGCTATTTAAAGTTTTCTTAATGTTCGATTGTCAAGGTGACGTCATGAACAAGCAACTAGCTCGAATACTGTCGATTGTTCTACTAATCGGACTGAGCGCCAGCGCGTGCGGGAACACCGCAGTAGATGAGACCGCTGTGGTTGTTGCCGCGGATACGGATGCGACAACTGAGATCGAGACTCCTGCTGCTGCGGTGAGTTCGCCCGCAGAATCTGAACCCGCAGAATCCGAACCAGCGGTGGCCTCGGTCGAAACCAAAGGCGACACATACACCGTCGCCAACTGCGAGGGCGGAACACTCGATGCTTCCTCAAGCACAGTGGCCGTGGCGTTCGATAAATACACGTCCACCAACGAATTGTATGAGGTAACCGTTTGTGGCGACGACATCAACGGCGATGGCATCGCCGACGAAATCGTGGTGACCTCGACCAATCTTCCCGATCACGAGTCGGTCTACTGGGAAGATGATCAGGACCTTCATGAGGACTACGACTACGACACCAATATTTACAAGTTCGCAGAGGTCTACACCGATCAAGTTGCTCATTCGGCGGGCCCAAACATGATCAAGACACAGTCCATCGTCATGCGGATGCCGGCTGATCCGACCGAAGCCGCCAACAAGACCCAGTCGACATTCGGAACCATTGGCCTGGCCCTCAACGGCGTGTCGTTCTTCAATGAAAATGCCGCTCCGGGCGGCTACATCGTCGACGAGTTGTTCACGTTCGATCAGTGCTCGGGTCACCCACAACAACAAGGCGTTTACCACTATCACGTCGACGCCGTTTGCCTGGTCAGAGACCTTGGCGGCGATATCACCGAGCAATCGGTCACCGATGCCGGGACTACCTACACGTGGATCGAGGATGCCGGAACCAACGCCGGCGTGCTGCTTGGCTTTCTCATGGATGGATTTCCGGTCTACGGACCAATTGACGCAGAAGAACTGGATTGCCAAGGCGAAGCCGTTACCGAACCCATAGATGCTTACAACGGTCACGCCCACTGCACCGCCGACTTCGACGAGCCGATATTTCACTACCACGTCAAAACGGCCTCCGACGGTGGAACGGGCGAAGCAGTGTTCTGGATTGTGAACGCCGACTACTACGGCGAACCAGGAACGATCTGAACCTCTAGGCTCGACAGGTGACTGTTGGCCTCCTTGTTACCTCGCTTCTGCTGGGTTTACGCCATGGCATCGACTGGGACCACATAGCAGCAATCGCCGACCTCACCGGAGCGGCAGAAAACCGCCGTAAGGGGTTTCTGCTCTCGCTGTACTACGCATTAGGTCACGCTGCGGTGGTGTTCGTGCTCGGCTCAATCGCCATTTTGTTTGGTGCCGCTATTCCCGAGAGCTTCGATTCCTGGATGGGTCGGATCGTCGGTGTCACTCTTATTGCCTTGGGAATTTGGGTGCTGGTGGGGTTGGTACGCCACGGCCGTGACTTCCGTCTGCGGAGTCGGTGGATGCTCGTGCTCAACGGGACTTTCGCCGGATTACGGAAGGTGACCGGACGGGCCGGAGAACGGCATATCTCCGTTGAGCATGACCACGATCATCACCACGATGAAGATGCGGCGGCGCATACCGAAGCCCATGCGCACGATCACTCGCACACCGAACAAGGCGCCGATACCGACATGGCGGCGACCAGTGAGCGGCGGCGCCTGAGCACCTGGCTCAGTAGGCGCCAACACACCCATCACCACGCGCACCAACATGATCTAGCCTTGCCCGATTCTGCCGATAGCAGCTACGGAAGTGGCACTGCTGCGGGTATTGGAATGTTGCACGGAGTTGGCTTCGAAAGCCCGACCCAGATAGCAGTATTTGTTGCCTCGACTTCAGTAGAAGGCGGCAATGTCGGGCTGATGGTTCTGTTGGCCTGGGTTGTTGGTCTCGTCTTAGCGAACTCTGGATTGGCAGTGCTAGCCGGCCTCGGCCTACTCAACGCTGAACGGAACTTCACCATCTACGCGACGCTTGCCGTGGTCGTGGCGGTGGCGAGCATTGTCGTGGGGATCATGTTTGTCGGCGAGTGGGATCTACTTCCCGAAATCTAGTTTCGGGTGTTCTCACTGCTGTTGGAACCACGCCCGTAAACGCTCGAAGCCCTCGTCGATGCCTACCTTGGGAGTCCAGTTGAGAGCGTCGCGGGTTGCTCTTTGGTCGAACCAATGCGCCGTGGAAAGTTGCTCGGCCAAAAAGCTCGTCATCGGCGGGTCGTCAGTGCGTTGCTGGCGCTCCCAAGTTCGCTCGGCCAACCAACCGCCCGCCAAGGCCAGTCGGGCAGGAACGTGACGATCAGTCGGCGTGAGACCAGCAGCAACGGCAATGCGACCAATGAGTTCGCTGACGGTGCGGGGTTGACCATTGGAAACGACAAACGCCTGACCCCCTAAGCCAGGGGCGGCGTCGACCGCGGCGACAATAGCGTCGACCGCGTTGGTGATGAATGTGGAATCAATGAGCGCATTACCGGACCCAATCATTGCCATGCGTCCGGCTTTGGTCTTGGCAACGATTCTGCCCACCAGCTGCGTATCGCCGGGACCCCAAATGAGGTGCGGGCGAAGCGCCACTATCGGCATTGACGAGCTAGACGCCGCTAATGCGTATTGCTCGGCTAGTGCCTTGCTGGTCGCGTAATGGCCGCGCGTGGACGTTGGGTCAGCGACACCAGCTGGGGCCCCAACAAGGGCCGCACCGCCATGGGCCACCGAGGGTGACGAAACATGGACAAACCGCCCCACACCCGCCTTCTGAGCGGCCTCAATCAGGGTTTGGGTGCCGCGGACATTCGTCTGATAGAACTCATCCCACGTACCGGTAACGCCAACTTTGGCGGCCAAATGCACAACCGCATCCTGACCAGCAACAGCCGGACGGACCTCATTGACGTTGGTCAATGATCCACAAAACTCAGCTACCGAAAGTCCACTTGGACTCCGCTGAAACACCGTAACTTCATGGCCCAACTCAGCGAGTTGAGTGGCGGTGTGGCCGCCCACGAGGCTGGTTGCCCCCGTGACCAGAACTTTCACAGGCGTCGCATACGTTGGCCGGTAAGGGCATGAGCCGTCCACTTGGCGATCCGTGGACGGTCGATTTTAGAATTGTGTCGTCGGTCAACAGGAAGGTGGGGAACGACGAAAACCGCGGCCAGGTCATGGTCGGTGGTCGAACGCACGCGGGTTTGTAAATCAAGGTCAGCCAACGTGGGCCAACGAGCGGGTTCTCGAACTTGGACCACCGCAACAAGTTGCTGCGTTCCCGCCGGACCGACGCCCACAATCGCCGCGAGGTCTACGTCGGCGAGGTCTTCTATGCGCTGCTCGATCTTTACCGGCAGTACCGGTCCGGAATCGGTAGCCACGATGTCGCCGATGCGACCGCCAATCCACAAGCGACCTAGGTCATCGAGGTGTCCTGCATCACCGGTGCGATGCCAACCGTGAGGCTGCGAAGCCAGATGATCGGTGTGCCACAACCGCTCGTAACCGTCGCGGGCATGGGTGGCCCGGACGATGACCTCGCCAATAACGCCAGCATTGGTGGTCAGCGAACCGGTGGGGTATCCCAACGCATCAAGTTCTCGAATCTGCACGCTGACGCCATCGACAGGACGACCAACACAGACGCCGTCGCCGCCGCTTGCTGTGTCGATTTCGGTCAGCGAAATATCGGCAACCGGTATGCACTCGGTCATGCCGTACGGCGTATGAGCTTCGGCGTTGGGAAACAGTTCGCGCGCCGCTCGCATCAACGTCGGTCGAATGGGGGCTCCGGCCGAAAGCAACAGTCGTACCCGGCCAAACGCCGTGTGGTGAGCTGCGGTGAGTTCGTGCGCGGTATGCACGACATTGGCCAGCGCTGCCGGTGACGCAAAAACCAAAGTGGCGTCTCCAGCAACCACAGCATCGCCCAGCGCAGTGGCGGTCAACGTTCCCGGAGCGGTGACATCCATATCGGGGACGACAGAGGTGATGCCCATGGATGGCCCATAGAGGGCAAAAGGAGCAAAGGCAGCCACGAGGCGGTCGTCGGGCGTGATCTTGTATAGATCCGTGAGCACATTACGACCAGCCTGCGCCTGACGGAACGTGTAACGCACACCCTTTGACGGCCCAGTAGCACCCGAGGTAAATACAAGGAACGCTTGGTCGTCCGCGGCGGGCAAAGGCGGAACGTCAGCCGGGCAGCGGGCCAGATTCTGGAGATCATCGACCACGGCGAACACACGTCGGCGTTTTGGTGTCAGTGGTTCAACCGAGAACCGAGTGCCAGGCCACCGCATAACCTTGGCGGCGGCAAGAGCTTTGGTTATCCCGATTAAAAAGTTGGGGTTGGCCGTGGCCAAGGCACGACTCATGCCACGTGGCCCAAGCCCGGCATCGATGAGTACGGGGATAGCCCCAATTCGCCAGCAGGCGTACAAGCCAATGTTGAGTTCGACGCTGGGCGGAATCATCAGCGCAACACGACTGCCGGCGTGCACACCATGTTGGTTTAGGCCGGCGGCGGCGGCCTCTACCTGGCTGCGAAGTTCGCCGAACGTGATGTGGCTGGCGTCTTCGCCCATCTCGATGATGGCCGGTTGTTCGGTAGGTGGAGCGTCACTGACGCCGACCTCAGAAACGGCGGAACGGGCAGGAGCAGCTTCTCGTTGGTCGCTGGCAAGCCAGTCAAAGATCGGCGTAACAACATCGGCATCCTCAGATACAAAGTGGCTGGCGCCAACGAAACGATGGACCTGGGCATGAGGTAGTCGCTGTTCGAGATCGTGCAAATAAAGGTCGGAGAACACTTTGTCTGATGGTCCCCACAACAAAAGGGCGGGAGTGTCGACGAGCGCCTCTAGCCCAGCAGCAATGGCATCGAGCGGGGCGGCGGTGGGGTGCGATGGATCGAGCGGGATGTCTTCCACGAAATCGGCAATCGCCTCGCGCCGGGCCGAACTTTTGTAGGGGGCATGAAAACCCTTGCGAATGGCTTGGGTTGGACGCGGAAACGACATGTTGAGTGCACCGGTTATGAAACCACCAGTGTTGACCGTCAATGGTCGCAGGATGCCTCGGGAGCGAGCGGTGCGAATGAGCCCGGGAGCGGGTGAACCGGCGGGCTGGTGCACCGCAGTGTTGAGCAAGACAACACCGTGCAGTTGCTCAAGATGGCGTTGGGCCCACCCCAACGAAATAGGGCCACCCCAATCGTGGGCAATAGTTACAACCGGGCCGCGAAGACCAAGCTCGTCGGTGAGTTCACACAAATCGTCAACCCGTGTGGCCAGGCGACGTAGGTAACCGGTCCGCTCGGAGAACCCCATGTCGAGTTGGTCCACAGCGATGACGCGGATGTCGGCAGGTGCGTGGGCAAGAACATTGCGCCACAAATACGACCAAGACGGGTTGCCATGAACACACAGCAACGTGAGGCGAGCATTGTCGACTTGATTGTCGAGGATGTGCCAGGACCGACCTATGCCGTCGGTGGTGGGAACCTGAACGAGACGGGACCACTCGGGCTTAAGCCCAGCCAGGCCCGCGGGTGGGCGCCGGGCTGGCTCGGTGTGTCGGGGTCCCATAACCAGCGAGCTACCAGATGATCTCGATGACGGCCGCATTGAGTCCGGAACCTATGCCCATGCACAACACCCGGTCGCCCTCGCTGAGCTGGCTAGTTTCCTTCGCCAACGTGAAAGGAATCGCACATGGCCCGATGTTGCCGTAGTCGGGGTAAGTAAGCGGAACTCGGGCTGGATCGAGTCCCAAAATGTCGATCATCGCCGACGTGTGTACCGAGGAAATCTGATGAATCACAAATCGGTCGGCGTTGGTGGCATCGACGATATCGGAATCGTCCCATGCGGTCTTCGACAGGGCAGTGCCGGCGGCGAGAAGTGCGGCGGTATCGGTGCGCATTTCCTGCAAAGAGCCAACACACAGACCGTGATGTTTGGTCTCGGCGCGGAAGAAGCCTTTGGTTACACGGTGGCTGCCGGCGTTTTCGCTGTGGCGTCCGAGAACCATGGCAGCGGAGCCCGACCCCAACGTCAACGAAGCAAAATTGGAATACAAATCGGCCATCTGGGCATGGGGATCAAGCAGGCGTTCCATGGTGGCCCCTTCGATCTCGCGGGTTCCCTCACCATCGACGATAAGGGCATAGTCGATGGTCCCCGAATCGATCATCGTGCCCGCGACATGAATGGCGTTGAGGAAACCTAGGCAAGCATTGGAGAGATCGAAGTTGATGCAGGTAGAGGGCAACTGCAGGAGATCGCACACGGTAACGGCGCTGGATGGTTCGAGTCGTTCGCGACACACGCTGGTGTCGATGAGTAGACCAATCTGCGAACGGTCGACACCGGATGCTACGAGCGCCTTTTCGCCTGCCATGGCAGCGGCATCCATGAAGGAGACGCCTTCTTCCCACTGGCGACGAGCGCGAATGCCGGCCAATGATTCGAGCAGGCCAGCAGTACTGCCAACCCGGGCATAGAGGTCGACGAGGCGGTCGTCAATATCGGAGGAAGTGACTTCGATTGTGGCGTCGCAGGCTTCGACCGCCACCACCGCGACATTCTCGAACGTAAAATTTGTGTTGCCGCTCATTGGGGGGATTCCGAACTTCAAGATGAGCTGAAATTGTACGGCCTGCCGACCACTAATGGCTTAGGCGTCGGGAATGGTCGACACGGTGGAGAAACACATCTCGTCGACGGTTCCTTCGTTCCACGTGATGTAGCGGGGTTCGGGCATGTACAGATTGGTCCGATCCCAGCCGCACTCAAAGCGAATAATGTCGCCTCGTTCGATGTGGATCTCCTCGGTGGGCACGTAGTACAACTGCCACTCGAAGCTCCACGACGGAATGTCGAGCAAGATGATTTCCTCGGGAGTGTCGGGATGCAACGTCATGCGGTAGGAGTCGCCAAACTCATGCATATGTCCGAGTATCGAGTAGATCGTGCCGGTGCTCTGGGCTGCCTGGTCACACGAGCTGGAGAATTTGGTTCCGTCAAGCTGATTGAAGTCTTCGATGTTGCCGCCACAGGCGTCGATCAGAAAATTAGGAATGAACGGGGCAACACCGCCGTACTTTTCATCAAACTCAGCAATGACCGCACGCCGGTCACACATTGGTCCACTTTCCTCCGGCGTACAGGGTCCCTCGGCCGGGGTGAGGTAGGTTCCGCCTTGCACGCCACGCATTGGTGTCTCACGCGCAGCGAGTTCGTCAACACTCAATGTTTCGAGAACGATCGTGGACCGATCCGGAGGAGTCTCGTGGTCAAAGTGATAGTGAATCTGGTTGACTAAGAAGTCGCCCGGGTTGAGGAAGAGTCCGGTTCCTTCGGGGTAAACACGGGGTTGTTGACCGGGGGCCCAACCGCCGACAGAGCCAACTCCTTCGGTCTCCATGCCGGATAGTCCGAAGCATTCCCATCCTGGTTGCTCGTCTCTGGCGCTGAGTGCGTTGGCCTCGGCGCGGCCAGCTGCCGGTACACGAAACAGGATTGAGTGGTGGACGACTTCGTCCTTGTCTGGCTCAAATGCGACACCAGTGATCCAAACGCCATCGTCGCCGGTGTTGATCTCGTGGATGAGGCAGCGGTAGTCATCTTGTTGATCGAGACTTCCTACGTAGGGTTCGTCGGGGAGCGTTACCTGATCGCGTTCGATGTCTTCGTAGGGCACGGCGGTCGGGATGATCGGTGTATCGGGATCGACATCAAGACCTCCACCGGCCTCGGCCCAGGCAGAGATGGTGGCGATTTCTTCGTTGCCCAACGAAAAGTCGTGCTCAAAGTCGAGGCTCAGATCCGAAGCAGGCCATGGGGGCATATAACGCGCGGCGGTGACCAGTTGGATGTCCGCCGCTATTTCGGCTGCTTGGCCCACGGTGTCGAGCTGCAAGGTGCTCCAACCCGCGCCGCCTTCTACATGGCACGAAGCACAACTGTTCTGAATGATGGGTTGCACCGTCTCAGAGAACGGCGCGTCGGGGGCATCGGCGACCACGGGTCGAACGGCGAGTTCAATTTGGTCCGGAGTAGGGGAGTCTTCACCAACACGGTCGGCAACCAACACGAACGTCAGGCCAATTTCGTTGCCCGTGTGGGCCAGCCCAGCGACGTGAATGGGGCCAATGTCGTAGTCCGACATCAGCGCTTGACTCGTCATCGTCGCCGTGAGAGTGTCGGCATCCATTGATGCGGTGCCGGTAAAGGTGATGGGAAGACTGGTTTCCTTCACCGTGAGATCGCCGGTAATGGTCAGTTCGGTTTCGGTGTTGTCATCCGCTGTGGTGGGCAGGCCCACAATTTCGGTCGCCACAAAAGAGGCGAACGGGAAGTGTCTTGACTCGAGGAAGTCGTGACGAATGCGCTTATCGCGCAGACTGGAATCGGAATCAAACATTTCGACGTTGATCACGATGGCGCCGATTCGACTGTTACTTGGGTCAACGAGGTCGACCACGATGTCGCCCGCCAGAGTGTGGGTAACGCCAACCGCAGTACGGTCTGACCCGGCAAGAGATTCCTCGACGCTGTATGTAAGGGCCGAACCGTTGTCGGGACTGATGCGATAAAGGCGTTCGGTTTCCTGGTCGATCTCTTCTAGTTCAACAACGGGAGCAGTGACGTCGGTGGTAACGGCCACGTCTTTGTCCAGCATCCAGTCCCATTGACTCTTGGTCGCCACGGCACCCACGCCAAGAATGCTCACGAAAAGTAGGGCGAGACTGCCCTTATTTAGATTGCCAAATCGGCTCATTGCGCGGTTTCCTCGAATGAATGGGGTGCTGCCAGCAGAACCCAAGTTCCACCACCATAGGGGCAATATCCCATTCAGCTAAGTCACAGAATGAACGTCTAGGCCGTCGCTGACCGAAATCAGATTGCCAAACCGATGCATTGTTCGACTAATGGCCTGCTCGCGAACGTAGTGGCGCAGTTCCAGCGCGCCCTCGTTCGTGACCGGGTCATCGGCCAAATGAACATGGGCGGCATTTGCGGCCTGGCGTATTTCGGTCGAGACATCGCCCAAGACACGCACCCGCCTAAATGGTGCCGCCCGCAATGATTCGGCGAACTCGGCGTCGGATTCGACCGTGTGGTCAGAAATCACTAGCGCACAGCCTGCAACCTGCGCCGCAGCACGGACACACTCCAGTTCTGCCGGTACAGATCCAGGACCAACACGTACGCCCACCAGCTTTAGCGGTCGATAGCGAAAGATGTTGGCTTCGCCGGCCAGTCCGGTTGGGTCATGCTCGAGCGAAAAATGTCCCGCCCATGCCGCTTCGTCGCTGGCAGCAGAAGCATCGGCATCCAATGGTCCGGTCGCCGACCAAGTGCCAAGTTGGGCCACATAGTTTGGGCCGCCAGCCTTAGCGCCGGGGCCGACCGACGACTGTTTCCAGCCACCAAAAGGCTGGCGTTGCACGATCGCTCCTGTGATGGCTCGATTGACATAGGCATTGCCGACCTCGACTTGTTCGAGCCAGTGTTCGACCTCTTGCGCGTCGAGGGTGTGTATGCCCCCGGTGAGCCCAAATTCTGTTGCATTCTGCATGGCGATAGCCGCGTCAAGATTGGGCGCCGCCATGATCCCAAGCACCGGACCGAAACATTCGGTTTGATGAAACCAGCTGCCGGGCTGCACACCCAGGCGAACCCCAGGCGACCACAAGGCAGGGTTGTCCGGATCCTGGTGCGGCTGCACCAGCCACTCTTCGCCCGGATCCAAATCATCGAGCGCACGGGCGAGCTTGCCAGCCGGTATAGAAATAAGGGGTCCGACATCGCTGCCGAGGTCATTGGCCGCGCCGATGCTGAGGCCTTTTACCGCGTCAATTAGCTGCCGCCGGAAGCGGGGTGACTCATACAGCGAACCGACGCAAATAGCCAGCGACGCGGCCGAGCATTTCTGCCCTCCATGCCCAAAGGCGGAGGCAACCAGGTCCCTGACGGCCAGGTCGATATCGGCCTGGGGCGTTATGATCAGAGCATTCTTTCCGCTCGTCTCGGCAAACAGTCGCATATCTGGGCGCCACTGCATGAACATCTGGGCGGTTTCTGATGCGCCGGTCAAGATGACACCGTCCACCGTCGTCACCAGCCGCTGCCCGACGGCATCATCGGGGGTTCGGACGAACTGAAACACATCGGCCGGGACACCAGCTTGCCACAGGCATTCAGCCAAAATTTCACAGCAATGGGGCGTCTCAGGAGCGGGCTTAAGTATCACCGAATTACCGGCGGCCAGAGCAGCAAGCACTCCACCGGCAGCAATTGCGACCGGAAAATTCCACGGCGGAACAATCGCCACGGTTCCCAACGGCTCGAACGTCGCACCGGGCAACGAGGTCAGCCGGGTGATCTCGTCGGCGTAGTAGACGGCGAAGTCGATTGCCTCAGAGATCTCGGTGTCGGCCTGAGCAAACGTTTTGTGCGCTTCGTGCACCATGGTCGCTATTAGGTCGCCCCGGCGCCGAGCAAGTTGATCGCCGACGGCCCGGATAAGAAGACGTCGCTCCTGAGCCGCAGTCGCCGACCACCCCTGTTGGGCATGGCGCGCCGTTTGAACGAAGCGGTCGATCTCCTCGATGCTGGTCGTCATGGGTGTTTGCAATGTGAAGTTGGCTTGGTCGAGTACTTGTTGGGCCCACTTGCGGTTGGTTTCCAAAGCCGGGTCGGAATCGGGTTCGTTGGCAAACGTGTTGCCAGTGCCCACCTCCGCTCCGACAGCCGGTCGGACCTGCGAACGCTGCGGCTCATCACCTACATCCCAACGAGATGCCACCGCATTTCGAAACCCGGTCGCATGGTGAGTGAACTCCGGACTGCCCCGTCGCAAACTAAACAGCGACCGAATGAAGTTTTGGGGTGCGGCGTTTTCTTCGAGACGACGGAACAGATAGCTGATAGCAACATCGAAGCTTTCAGAATCCACAATGGGGGTGTAGAGCAAAAGCTCATCAGCGGTCTCGCTGTTGATCACCCGGGCGTGGTTGGGTGCCATGCCCTGCAGCATTTCGAATTGCACCCGATCAGAAACCCCGCGTTGGTTGGACAACAGGTGAGCCCATGCAACATCGAATAAATTGTGGCTGGCCACGCCAATTCGTACCGCTCGCATTCGGTCCGGCACAAGCAACCAATCGAGACACCGCTTGTAGTTGGCGTCGACTTCGGCTTTGGAACCGTACGGAGCCTGCTCCCAGCCGTGCAGTGATGCCTCGACCGTTTCCATCGCCAGGTTTGCGCCCTTCACGAGCCGGATCTTGATGCCGGCGCCGCCAGCAGCTTTTCGCTGCGTGGCCCATTCGGTGAGCTCCTGAAGCGCGGCGAAGGAGTCGGGCAGGTACGCCTGCAACACAATGCCAGCCTCAACCGATTGCAGGTCTGGCTGGGCATAGACGTGACGGAACGCCGCGCTAGTGAGTTCAAGATCGAGGTAGGTCTCCATGTCGAGATTGAGAAACGTGGGTGGTTGTGATGATGCTGCTCGTTGCGCCACTTCGGTGAGTCGGGTGTTGACCCGCTGGAGGCATCCGTCCCAATCCCAATGGTTCAGTTGCGGTACTACCGAGGACAACTTCACCGACACATAGTCCACGTTGGGATCGTCGATGAGCGCAAAAGTGGCGTCGAGACGTCGCTGTGCCTCAGCTTCTCCTAACACCTCCTCACCCAGAAGGTTTACATTCTGTGCGAAACCCTGATCGCGACGGACCGCCAGGTGATTAGCCAGTTTCTTTGGCCTCGCATCAACAATAAGGTGATCGACTAACTTGCGCATCCGACGCTCCGCCAACGGCATGACGATCCGGGGAATCTTTGGTGCCAGGAACGCGCCGGCCTTCAACAACGTGCGATCCAAGGGCGATAGAAACGCAGGTAACGCTTGGTCAGCCACCAACGCCCGCAGTTGAGCGGCCGCCACTTGTTGGCTTTCGGGCCGGGCGACCCGGTCAATAAAGCGCATGGCGAAGGCCACCCCATCGGGATCCTCGATGAGTTCGCGCAACGGGCCGCTAACCGCCCGATCGGCTCGACTCTCGATGGCTTCGCTCTGTTCGAGCCATGAGGCCACTAGTCCTATGGTCTCGTCGACGAGTAGCGAACGGTCTGTCATAGGTTCATTGTGACGACGGTAAAGCCAGCAGTATTGTACGATTTTGACCGCGATGATGAACGATTCCTCCAAGCCGTCGGCGCAAGATGCGATATTCGGCCCTGACATCAATCTTCAGGACGACCTGGTCGAACTCATGGAGGCACTCGTCACCGTCATTTTCTGTGCCAAGGATGTCGATCTCCGATACCTGGCGGTCAACAATGCGTTTGTACGTCGAACCGGACGTCGATCAAAGCGCGAGGTCATCGGAAGTCGAGCCGTCGACCTGTTCCCAACCGAACTGGCCGAACGTTACGAAGAGCAGGATCGGCGTGTATTCGCGACCGGACGACCGCTGCGTGACCAACTAGAACCGGTGTTGCGATCAGACGGATCGCTCGGTTGGTATGTGACTACCAAGCTTCCTGTGCGCGACGGTGACGGCCAAGTGGTCGGCCTCACAAGTGTGAGCCGTGACCTCGGTATACCGAATGAAGAGACCATCGCCGTTGAATCACTCGGACGGGTGGTTGACCATGTCGAACGACATCTCGACCACAAGATCGGTGCGGCCGAGTTAGCCGGGGTTGCCGAGTGCTCAGCGGTTCAACTCAACCGGCGTATGAAACGCGTCTTCGGTCTTTCCTGTACGCAGTACGTCTTGCGAGCACGCGTCGATCGAGCAGCGGCGATGCTGGCCGCCGATGTTTCACCTGTCGATGTGGGCACCCAATGTGGGTTCTACGACCAAGCTGACCTCACCCGACAATTCGCCCGCTTAACCGGTTTGACTCCAGCGATGTTTCGGAGACAATCTCGTTAGACAGTGGTCGGCGACGGCGAATGGTGGGCCTTCGGGTACATGTGTCGGAGCGTCAACGGCGCCTGGAACGGCTTCCAACTATGACCTGGTTGGGCTAGGCGATCGAGCACCGCGTAAACCGCGCTGGGATTGTGGCCTAGGCCGCAATGGCTACCGCGAACCTCGATGCTCTCGGTGAGTTTGGTGCGCTGTTCGAGGCATGCTTCCCAGCGAACAATGCCATCGGTCTTGGAGTAAATAGCGGTGGACGGTACCGGCATCGGTGTTCGGTCGTATTCGCCAACCGCTAGGTGCTCGCGGTATTCGTGGGAAAAGTTTTCGGCCATTGATTCGAGAAGCTTGCTGGCATTGGAGTCGTCGTGAGCTCGCATCCTGAATGGACTGCCCAGTGTGACCACTTGCCGCACCGAATTGGGATGCATCCGAGCTAAGTATCGAGCATAAATACCGCCCAAACTCCAGCCCACCAGACGCACTCGGCGACCATATTTATCGTGGAGTTCTTCTACGAGGTTGTTGAGCCCTGCGATTACCTTGGGTGTCGGCCCAAGATTGCGACCAAGGGACCAGCCGTGAGCGTTATAGCCCCGAGTCTTGAGGGTCAAACGCAACGGTGCGGTGGACACGTCATCGGCCACGAAACCCGGCAGAACCAAGACTGGGCCACCGTCACCAGTCGGAGCCAATCGAAGCAACGGCGACGAAAGTACAGCCGAACCAAACTCGAGCACAGTGCGAGCCTCGAGGGCAAGTAGGGCTTTGGATGGTGGGGCAAGCGGAGCTTCGGTAAGTGGCGTCACGTTGCGGGCCACCTTAGGACATTTTGGGTCGCTGCCGTATTTCACGTGAAATGCGTTAGGGGGCTACGGTGTCCGCAAGTCCGCGAGGGGAGAGCCAAACCGGTGAAGCAGTTGAGTGGGGTTGACGCCAATTTTTTGAATATGGAGACTCGGACCACTTTTGGCCATGTCTCGAGTTTGGGTGTCTTTGATCGCCCCGACGATCCGACGTTTGACCCCTATCAAGCCACTCGGAGTCAAATTGAGTCCCGTTTGGCCGATTTGGAACCGTTTCGTCGTCGCCTCGTCCACGTGCCACTTGGGCTAGATCACCCCTACTGGATCGCTGATCCTGATTTCGATCTCGATTTCCATATTCGTCATATCGCGGCGCCGCCTCCTGGTGAAATTTACCAACTCACCGAGCTTGTGTCCCGAATCATTGGCCGGCCCATGGATCGCGGGCGACCACTGTGGGAGTGTTACGTCATTGATGGTCTCCAAGACAATCAATTTGCACTGCTCACGAAGGTGCATCATGCAACCATCGACGGGGCGGCCGGCGCCGAACTGTTGGCCATGTTGCTCGATCACGAACCCGATTCCGAACTGCCAGACAGCAGCAGCGACCCATGGCAGTCGGAACGCGAACCAACTGGAATCGAGCTTTTGGGCCGGACTGCACTGAGTATGACTACGAAGCCGGCCGATGCTGCCCGGTTGCTGAGTCATGCCATTGGTGCGGCAAGAAAAGTGGCATCCAAACGGGGAATCGGTGGTCTGGGCGAGATGGCAGGTGCCAGTCCCGAAGGGGCGTTGAGTCGGTGGTTGCCCGCGAAACCGAACGAAAACGATCCCGACATCGCCCCCGTCTTGCCGACAATATCGGCTCCACCCACACCGTGGAACCGCAGTATTACGCCCCATCGACGCTTTGCCGTCCGTAGTGTCTCGCTCACTGATGTCAAGGCACTCAAGAGAGATCTTGGCTGCACCGTAAATGACGTAATCATGGCCATGGTCGCAGGCGGGTTGCGTCGCTGGCTCGAAGAGCACGATGCGCTACCCAACGACCCGCTGGTGTCGATGGTGCCGGTGTCGGTGCGCACCGGCGACGAAGAAGACAAGTGGACCAACCGGGTGTCGGCGCTGTTTGTGACGATCCCTACCGATAAGGAGTTACCTCTCGATCGCCTCGCATCTATCCACCAGACGATGAACGAGGCCAAGGCAACGTTCGATCTGTTGCCCGCCGACGTGTTAACCGAACTGGCCGACTTCGCTCCACCTGCCTTGGCCACCCGCGCCGCCCGGTTAGCGCACCGGCTTCATATCGGCGACCGCATGAATGCGCCGATTAACGTTGTGATCTCCAACGTGCCGGGACCACGGATTCCGCTGTACCTCCGCGGGGCTACCTTGCAGCATTACTACCCCGTTTCGGCAATCATCGAAGGCGCCGGCCTAAACGTTACGGTGCAGAGCTATCTCGACACACTCGACTTCGGTCTGGTTGCCTGTCGGGAGTTGGTTCCTGATCTTGACGACATGGTCGAAATGATCGCTGACGAAATGCGCGTTTTGCGTGAGCAAGCCGACGAGGTACTGGCCTAAACCATGAAACAGGCAGCGTCGGTGTCCGGGCACGAGGAGACAACGCCAGCGAAGCTGGGCACCTTTGGGGGCGTGTTTTCGCCTAGCTTGCTTACTATTTTGGGCCTGGTTCTCTTCCTGCGCCTTGGGTTTGTGACGGGCAGCGTTGGCCTCTGGAAGATGCTCTTTATCGTCGGTTTGGCCACCGCGGTTTCATTGCTAACCACCGTTTCGTTGGCAGCAATCGCCACCAACCTTCGGGTGGGCGGAGGGGGTGTCTACTTCTTAATTTCTCGCACACTTGGACCGGCTTTCGGCGGAGCGATTGGCCTTGTTCTCTACGCTGCCATGTCGGTGTCGGTCGCTTTTTATGCGATCGGCTTGGGCGAAGCACTGACGAGTGCCATTGGTTCCACCAACGAAAATCTGCCCCGAATCATCGCGGCCATAACAATTGTTGCCTTGGTGGGTCTGGCCTGGATGGGCGCCAACATTGCTACCCGCTTGCAGTATGTCGTCATGGTGTTCTTAGCCGTAGCGATTTTGGCCTATTTTATTGGGGTTATTCCGGATCTGCGATTCGACCAAATGTCTGAAAACCTAGACAGCCCCGATGGTGGAGGATCCTTCTGGGTGGCATTTGCCATCTTCTTCCCGGCCATCACTGGATTTACCCAGGGGGTCGCCATGTCGGGCGATCTCCGAACACCAAGTCGCAGCATCACGCAAGGCACGTTCCTGGCAATAGCAGTTTCCACGGTCGTGTATCTATTGGTCGTCGTTACCTTCGTGATGGCTGTTCCTCTGGCTGAATTGCAAGGCGAAACGGCCATCATGCGACGCTTGTCGGTCTCGCCGCGATTGATTGATCTCGGGGTGATTGCGGCCACATTGTCATCCGCCATTGCTTCAATGCTCGGTGCCCCTCGAACGCTCCAACGTCTGGCCGCCGACCGACTGATTACACCGCTCCAACCGTTCGCGGTTGGTGTCGGACCCGAGGACAATCCGCGACGGGCCGTATTACTTAGTGCCGCCATCGCTCTGTTTACCGTCGCTATTGGCGATCTGGATGTAGTCGCACCGATAATCTCGATGTTCTTCTTGGCCAGTTACGGGATGATCAACTACGCAACGTATTCCGAAGCGCGAGCGGCAAGTACATCATTTCGACCTCGATTCAGGTTCTTCGATTGGCGTTTGAGCCTGCTGGGCACCGTGGCCTGCGCCGGCGTCATTTTGGCGATCGATCCCTTGGCCGGAGCGGTTGCCGGTGTGGCTATCGCGGGTCTCTATCAGTACTTGCGCCGCACGGTTGTCAATGTGCGTTGGGCCGACAGCACTCGGGGCTATTCAGCTGCCGGTGTTCGCACAAATCTGCGCCAGATGACCGATCAAAAGGACTCAGGTCGCGATTGGCGTCCGGTAACCGTCGCCTTTGTCCCTCGCGATGGGCGCCGCCGCGAACGTCTTACTGCTGTCGCCTCATGGTTCGAAGGCGGCGCGGGCTACACCACCATTGTTCGGATCGTGCCAGGCGGAGGGCCGGTTGCTCGCAAACACGCCACCCAAGTCAATCTCGATTTGCAGCGAGAAATCGTAGCTAATGGCAGCGATGTTTACGGGCGGGTATTGGTGAGTAGCGATTTGGAATCCGGCGTCTCGGCGATGCTGCAAGCCCATGGCATTGGTGCGCTGCGAACCAACCTGGCGCTCTTTAGTTGGTACGACGCTCCCGACCCCGATCAAACGCACGGTGCCGAGTACCAGCGGATGGTGGTCACGGGCGTTCGATTCGGTTGCAATGTGGGCGTATTGCATGCCGCCGATGCTGACTGGGTCGGTTCTCGTCGAGCGGCCGGAGCGGCGCTCACTATCGGCGTGTGGTGGACAGATGACCGCAGTGGCCAGTTGCTCACGATGTTGGGATGGATGTGTACTCGCTCACCAGCGTGGGCCAACGCAACCATTCACGTTTGGGTGGCCGAGGATGCCGATGGTGAAGACGGCAGCGATCGAGTAGCTCAGTTGCTCGATGATGCCCGGATTCCGGCTCGGGTTATGCCCGGACAGGCAGCTGATCGTTTCCTGGATTCGATGGAAGATGTTGATCTTGTTCTTGCTCCGTTGCGCGTGCGAAAAGGAAAGTCTCTAGGACCCAATGACGTGCCGCTGGGCGATCTGGTATCGGCATTACCGATGTCGGTGTTCGTGCACGCGGCGGTTGAGGTACAACTCGATGTGCAGCCCGATGAGAGCGAGGCCACCGCGTTGGCCGAGGCCCGCGACCGCGCTACAGAGGCGAATGCTCGTGCGGAAGAACTTGATAAAACTGCTAGTGGGTTAATGGTTGCGGCAGAAATGTTGCGCATGGAAAACGATGACAGTGACGATCGGGTTGTTGCCGCAGCGGCAGCCGCGACTAAGGCACACCGCAAATACCTTGATGCGCGCACTCGCGCCGATGAAGCGGGTCGACTGGTGGCCGAAATCGATCCTGAGGGCGTGGAGGCTTCGTTCGACGCGATTGGTTGAACCCCATCTTCGAAATCACTATGAGCTAACGCCCGACCAGCCATGGTGACCAGGCCTCTAGTCGAGCGACTGGCTCAGGTGCCGGTCCATTCGGGAGCCCGCTTTTCGGCGAACGAACGGGGACCCTCTTTGGCATCGTCGGAGTTAAAGACTTTGGCTTGGTAAGGCTTTTGAAGTTCCCAGAACTCGGCTTCGGTGTTGCCTTGACTGGCCTGCACCAGTGCCTTGGACGCAGCCACCGACAGCGGCGCGTTCTTGGCAATACGTTCGGCGAGTTCGAGGGCCCCGGCGACAGCCCCACCCTTATCGGTGACTCGGGCGACCATGCCTAAAGAAGCAGCTTCTTCCGCACGAATGGGATCAGCCGTCAACGCCATCTCCATTGCCTTGCTGTAACCAACTCGACTCGGTAGGCGATACAGGCCACCCGCAGCCGCAAAAAGTCCTACACCAGCCTCAGGAATGCCGAACTTGGCACCAGCAGCAGAAACGAGCAGGTCGCAGGTGAGAGCGATCTCCAGACCGCCCGCCAGTGCAAAGCCCTCTACCGCCCCGACGAGCGGCTTGGTGGCGCCATCGACGATGAATTTGAAGAAGCTCGAAATGTCCTCGCCCTGCAAGAAGGCCTTGAGATCCATGCCCGCACAAAAGCCTCTCCCGTTGCCCGCCAAAACTGCGGCGGTAAGACTTGCGTCCCCGTCCAGCTCGGCAATGGCCGCTTGGAGGCCGTTAGCGAGCTCGGCGTTAATGGCGTTCATTTGGTCGGGGCGGTTGAGCGTTATAAGAAGGACGCGGCCTCGACGTTCGGTTAGGACTACTGCTTCGTCGGTCATGAGACCACAGTAGAGCGCCACGAAGGGCGACACGCCATCAGCGGGCGGTCATGCCGCCGTCAACGGGAATGAACGCACCATTTATGGCCTGGGATGCAGGGGAGCAGAGCCAGCCAATGGCCGCGGCCACCTCAGCCGGCTGAATAAGACGATTGTCGATGTGGTGGGCTGTAAAGCTGGCGGGGTCATCCAGTGCGTACGCGTCGAGGCTGGGCTGCAGAATCGCGGTATCAGTAGTGCCCGGTTGTACCGCATTGGCGGTTATCCCCGTGTCGGCGAGTTCGGCTGCCAGGCTTCGGATGAGTCCCAGAACAGCTGCCTTTGTAGCCGCGTACGCCGCAATTTGCGGACTGGCCTTTAACGCTGCTGCCGACGAAACGGCGATAACTCGACCTTGACGCGGCGTGGGCTGTGCCAGTAACGCAGGCAATCCAGCGCGGACGAGGTTGAACACGCCGGTGACGTTCACATCAAATTGTGTCTGCCACGACTCATCGGTGGTATCGGCCAGCGACTGTCCGCCAATCACTACTCCGGCACCAGCAACCAGCACATCAACACCACCGAAGGTTTGCATCGCGAGATCTACCGCCGCCTGAAGATCGGAAACAAGTCGCACGTCACCGACGAAAGGAATTGCGCCCGTGTTGGCGACCACATCGTCGAGATCTTCCCTCGTTGCCAATGGGTAGGACAAGGCCGGATCATCGCGACAAGAATCGAAGGCCACGACGTTGTATCCGGCTTGACGCAGGGTCATCGCGGTAGCCGCACCGATGCCACGGGCGGCGCCGGTAACGATGGCCGTCGGCGGTGTGATGAGGTCAGAGTCGGTGGGCACAGAACCAGTATGGACGACACAGCGTCTTGGCGGGGAAATGTACTTGGTCCCGTGAGGCTCGCTCGCATACGCTGTTCTCATGGCTGCTACCTACACCTATCCGCCAACCGCCTACGACGCGGTCGAGCACCCCCCTGATGATCTTGAAGAACTGCGTTTTCAGCGCAAACTCGAGGTCGTGATTGGCTACCGAATTTTGGCTGCGAATCGGTGGGGACAATTGGGCGACGGCCATGTGACGGCTCGTGACCCAATCTTGACCGACCACTTCTGGGTCCTTCGTTACGGGGTCCCGTTCGGCGAAGCGACAGTGTCTAATCTGGTGTTGATTTCACCTGATCGTAAGATCGTGGAAGGGCCCACCGCGGGCGGGGTGAACTTTGCTGCGTTCAATATTCATCACCCCATTTTCGAGGCTCGGCCCGATGTCATATCTGCGTGCCATGTCCACACTCCCTATGGCACGCCATGGTCAGCCAACGTGAAGCCCTTCCAGCCGATAAGCCAAGAGTCATGCGGCCTGGTGTATAACCAGGCGATGTACAAAGGCGAAGATCTCGAGGTCGTCGATGTTGGCGGTGGTGAACGAATCGCCGAGGCGATTGGTAACAACCGTTTGGTCATAATGCGCAACCACGGATTGTTGACAGCCGCAGATTCGCCCGCCGCTGCAGTTGGGTGGTTTGTCACCGCCGAACGAGTGGCCGAGGTTCATGTGAAAGCTCCGAATGCCATCCCGATTTCTGACGAAGCCGCCCGTATCGTTGCCGAAACGATAGGTGCCCCGGCGATGGGTTGGCGTACGTTCCAATGGCTGGCCCGTGACATTGTCCCGGACCCACTGGTGGTGATGTAAATGATCACCGACCCCACACTCCGAACCCTGGCTCGTGGTCAGGAAATGCTGGCAATACCCGGCCCATCGATTACGCCAGAACGGGTGCTTCAGGCGATGAACGTGCCGATGTCTAATATCTACGCTGGCGAAGTTGCCGACATCTCGTGGGAAATGGTCGAACGGTTGCCTGCAGTGGTCCGCACCACAGGTCGAGCTTTCATGATGATTTCCAATGGTCATGGCGCTTGGCAGATGGCGCTGAACAATACATTTTCGCGAGGCGACAAGATTCTGGTCGCCGATTCACCTTTTGCCGCAACGTGGTCGTCCATGGCCGAGCAATCGGGGATCGAGGTTGTCACCCTTGTTGGCGATGGAGTTAACCCGGTGGATCCCCGCGCAATCGCCGACCGACTGGCCCAAGACACCGCCCACGAAATCCAAGCGGTGCTCACGGTTTACACCGATACGGCAACGTCGGCGCGTGCTGACCTTCCCGCGATTCGGGCCGCCATTGACAGCGCCAATCACCCCGCCCTGTTTATGGTCGACGGTGTCGCTTCGTTGGGGTGTGAGCAGTACGAAATGGATGCCTGGGGAATCGACCTCACCGTCGGTGCCAGCCAGAAAGGCATCATGGTTCCTCCCGGAATGGCATTTGTATGGGCCAACGAGCGGGCCTTTGAACGAGCCGATACCGCCGACCTAAACACCATGTATTTTGACTGGCGACCTCGGGCCAACCCCGATGCCGTCTACCACCTCTACGCGGGAACACCTCCGGTTCAACACCTATTTGGACTGCGCGAGGCCCTCACCATGTTGCTTGATGAGGAGGGACTCGAAGCAGCCTGGGCCCGACACCAAGTACACGCCGACGCGGTGCGAGCAGCAGTGAACGCTTGGGCTACTGACGGAGGGCTGAGTCTCAACGTGACAGATCCAAGGTTCCAGTCCAACGCGGTGACCACCATCAACGCGGGCACGATTAGCAGCGACCACCTGCGGAAGGTTTGCGAAGACGATGCCGGACTCGTACTTGGTATCGGACTTCCACGCACGAACAACAATCAGTTTCGTATCGGTCACATGGGCTACCTCAACCCGCCCATGATTCTGGGCACGTTGGCCACCATCGAAGCGGCGCTGCACACCATAGGTGCGCCCATAGGCGGATCGGGAATTCAGGCCGCTGCCCAGGTCGTCACAGCGTCCATGAAGACCTTCAAAACGCAAAATCGCGAAGGGTCCGATCTTTCGACCATCGCCTCCTCGATTTAGCGGGAACTGTGTTCTGTTAGTACTCGATGCACTCCGCTGTGGCAGTTACCGCACTTACGTCGGTGTTGCCATGGCCCAGCATGGTCAGCGACGGGGTGCGTACGCAGACTTCTCGATGCCGATTGACTGAAGATGTTTCGGCAAAGCGGTGTCAAGAATCACCGATGCGATGAGTGCTCCCGCTCCGGGTGATGTTTGGATGCCCGTGCCGCCTTGGCCAACCATCCAACAGAAGCCGTCGATCTGATTGTCCCAGCCAATGACCGGAGAGTCGTCGGGGGCGAACGTCCGTAACCCAGCCCACGACGACTTAATAGCGCGAATGTCCAAAGTCGTGAGCCGGTTTATGTGATCGATGGCAAGAGCGATATCGAGCTCTTCGGGTTTTGAGTCGCATGGCTCGCTCAACGTTTCGTCGGCCAGTGAGCACAGTAATTGTCCACCTGACTCGCCCTTGAAGTAGCAAGGTTCGGGCGTATTGGCAGCATAAATAAAGGGCCAAGAAGAAGTGTCATAATCGGTGGCCACAGTGAAGGCGGTACGACGCAGTGGGCGCAGGCCGATGGGTTGGGCGCCGGCCAGTTGCCCGACGACATCGCCCCATGCGCCGGCCGCATTTACGATTACTCGTGCCTGCCACCGATCGGTGGTGGTCTTGATTTGCCAGTTGTCTTCGCAGCGATCGAGACTTACAACGTGTTGGTCACGGACGATTTGTGCGCCTGCGGCACGGCACCCGCGCACAAATGCTTGGTGGAGACCCATGACGTCGAGCGCCCCAGAATCGGGCTCCCACATGGCGTTGCCAACCATTTCTGGTTGAAGGACAGGGCAAAGTTCGAGGGCCTCACCGGTGGTCAGTAACGCGGTCGACGGCGTGTACTGCTGGGCTTGTAGAACATCGGACTCGATGGCCGCCTCGTGGCCGGGTGCCCCGATAATTAGTACTCCTTCGGGGGTAAGGACTGGGCCATCGACGAGGTGCTCAGGGGGTGCCTCGATGAAGGAGCGTGAGGCCATAGTGAGAGCGGTATTGAGCGGACCTCCCAAGTGCTCATGAAAGATGGCTGCCGATCGCCCGGTGGTGTGATGAGCCAGATGGGACTCGCGTTCCAACAAAACCACCCGACAGTGAGGAGCGAGGTGGTAGGCGGCGGTAACGCCCGCGATACCGCCGCCGATAACTGCTACGTCGAACGTCTCTGTCGGGGTAGAGCTCACTGTGGCGTTACGTACGCAGCCGTGAGTCCGCCATCGACCTTAAGATCGCTTCCGGTCATGTAGGAGGACTCATCGGAAGCCAAAAACAGTGCCGCCTGTGCCATTTCGCTGGCTTCTCCAAAGCGACCCATTGGTACATGGACGAGGCGCCGTTGACGCTTTTCTTCGGTATCGAGAAAGCTCATCAGCAACTCGGTGTGAAGAGGGCCGGGCGAGAGCGAGTTCACCCGGATGCCCTCGCGTGCATGGATGACAGCAAGTTCGCGGGTAAGAGCCAACACGGCACCCTTTGATGCGGTGTAGGCAATCTGCGGCGTGGCCGCACCCACCGTGGCTACGAAAGAGGCGGTGTTAATGATCGAGCCACCGCCAGCCCGACGCAGGGCAGGTATGGCGTGTTTGCAACCCAAGATGACCCCCTTGACATTGATAGCCAGTGTCGCATCGATGGTTGCTTCGTCTGTAGTCACCGAATCACCGTCGGATGGCAACATGACCCCGGCATTGTTGAAAACGATATCGAGTTTGCCGTAGGTCGATTCGGCTAGCGCAACGGCAGCCGCGAGCTGCTCGCTACTCGTAACGTCGACCGTCATTGCAACCGCCCGGGCGCCCTGCTCTTGCACCAACGCGACGGTCTCAGCATTGCCAGCCTCGGTAATGTCGGCCGCAACGATCGCCGCACCCTCGGCTGCGAACCGCAAGGCGCTCGCGCGTCCGATGCCACCAGCGGTACCGGTAATGAGAGCGACTTTCCCAGCCAGACGAGGGGTATGGGTATGGGTCATGGTTGCTCCAGGTAGTCGTCAAGGTTCTCGATTTGATCCCACCAGTACTTGGCCTTGGCGGGTTCGTTGCGATCGGCACAAATATTGCCGAGGGCAGCTTTCGCCGAATCGTCCTCTTTGTCGGCGGCTTTAAGCAACCAGACTTCGGCTTCCTCGATTTTGTCTTGTTCGAGCAGTATGAGCCCGAGACATATCTCGCCGTCTTCGGCCCCTGCCTCGATGCCAGCAAGAAACCAGGTCTTGGCTGTACCCATCTGGTCATTGTCCGCGGCCATGTTGCCGAGGGTGACCATGGCATCGGCGTTTCCGAGATTGGCGGCCGCTTCCAACCACGGGAGTGCCTCCTCGGGTTCTCCGTAGTCGTCGAAGAGCGTGAGGCCTAACAGTGCCATGGCCCGCACATTTCCGGACTCGGCGGCGGGTTCCAGAAAGTCGATGGCGGTGTTTTGGTCGTCGTCAAAGAGCATTTCGCCCAGGAGGGCTGCGGCATCCATATCGTCAGCATTGACCGCAGTGCGCAGCATGGATTTGGCCTGTTCGAATAAGCGGTCGGGGCCACCTTCTTGATATTCGCGGTAAAGCTCGCTGGCCTGATCTGAAGTTTCGCTCATAATGCGATCCTAAATGCGTTCGAAGTAGCGGGAGCGTTCCCAGTCAGTGACTGCGGTGCCGTAGGCCTGGACTTCGTTCCGGTAGAAGTGACTGTAATGGTTGACGACTTCGTCGCCCAAGAGTTCTCGCGCAATCGTTGAGTTCTCAAAATTTTCGAGGGCTTCGGCTAACGAATAGGGGACACGGGGAAGTTCAGCGGCCTGATACACGTCGCCTCGGAACGCGTCGGGTGGGTCGATCTGATTTTCGATGCCATCGAGCCCGCTAGCGAGCGACGCGGCAAAAGCCAGGTACGGGTTGGCATCGGCCCCCGGAATTCGGCATTCGATGCGCAAACTTTTGCCGTGGCCAACCACCCGGAATCCGGCCGTGCGATTGTCGTCGGACCAAGCAATGCGAGTAGGTGCCCATGAACCATCTTCGTAGCGCTTGTAGGAGTTGATGGTTGGTGCGTACATGACCATGAAGTCGTTGACGTGTTTCATCCAGCCACCAAGGAACCAGTAGAACTTCTGGCTGGGTTGATCGTCGAGACCGACAAAAACGGGAGCGTTAGTTTCGGAGTCCCAGAGGCTCATGTGAATATGGCAACTGCTTCCCGCGCTGTCGCTGTGGGGTTTAGCCATGAATGTGACGCTAATTCCCATGGAATCGGCGATCTCTTTCATGGCCTGTTTCATGATGACGTGGCGATCGGCCATCGTGTCGACGGCGGCATAGCGAATGTTGAGTTCGTGTTGTCCTCGACCCCATTCGCCTTTGGAATTCTCGACCGGAACTTCGCTGTCGCGAAGTGCAATACGAGCGGCTCGAACGTAGGGCTCGACTCGGGCACCCTGCAAGACGTGGTAGTCGTCGATGTACCAACCCGCGGGGGCAAGGTTGGCGTAGTTCTTGTCGAATGCATCTCGATACGAATCGTCGTAGAGGTAGAACTCGAGCTCCGAAGCGGCCTTAGCAACGAGACCCATGTCGGAGGCCCGTGCGACTTGGCGTCGCAGGATTGAACGAGGAGCAACCGTTACCGGTTGCCCATCGTGGACTAAGTCGCACAACACAATTGCTGTGCGATCGGTCCAGGCCGCCATACGAAGTGTGGCGAGGTCAGGGACAACGTGAAAGTCGCCGTAGCCCTTCTCCCAACTGGCGTACTCGTAACCCTTGACTGGTTCCATCTCCATGTCAACGGTCAACAGGTAGTTACAAGAATGGGTGCCTGCGTCGGCGCCCTCTTTGATGAAGAACTCGGCATCAAAGCGTTTTCCGAGGCTCCGGCCGTAGTGGTCGGTGAAGGCCACGATGACGGTGTCTATATGACCCGCAGCAACTTCTGACTTGAGTACTTCTAGGTCCATGGTGGTCAGACTAGTGCGGTAGCGCAGATTGTTTGGGTCGAGTTTGGATGGCGAGCGCAAGAATAAGCAGCCAGGCTCGCTTCCACGAGCAGGGCTTCGTATGAACCTGTTCCTCGGGTTGGGTTGGTCGTGGGGGTGCTCACCGGTGAACCTACTTTGTTGTGCCGGCAACGTTGAGGGTGGCAAGTTGTCGCCCGTTGTCGTCAAAATTTTTGGGCTGTAACCATGTGGTGAACGAGTCGCATAGTAACGGCCAGTCGTCCTCAGTGATGGCGAACCACGCCGTGTCGCGACTGCGACCTTTGTAGTGGGTCGCCTTGCGGAAGGTGCCTTCGAAGGCGAATCCGAGGCGGGTGGCGGCGGACCGGGAGGGCGCATTGAGATCATCGCATTTCCATTCGCAACGACGGAATCCAAGATCAAACGATTGCTTGATCAGGAGAAATAGGGCTTCGGTCGCCGCCGTCGTACGTTGCAGCTTGGGGGAGAACGCAATTGATCCGATCTCGATCGAACCGCCGGTCGGGTTTATGCGTAGGTACGACAAGAAGCCAACAACGCAGCCGTGAACCACGATGGCATAAGCCTGTCCGTCGTCCATGGTAAGCAAAAATGCAAATGCGTCCTCCAGGTCGTTTGGGGTGTCGAAGGGGCCAAATGGCATGTAGGTCCACATCGAGTCGTCAGCTGGTTCGTACGCGTTGAACAGTGCCTGACGGTGTTCCTCGGAATTCAATGGCACGAGGGTGACGTGTTCGCCTTGAAGTGGCTCCGCGGGAGGAAACGTGGCTCCCGCCCAGTCGCCTAAGCTCGGACCCACCGGCTGACCAAATTCGTTTGTCGCGGACATAGTCGTAATCTAATCGCGCCGTAATGATCCACATTTACATTGATGTAGTCACTTGTGAGTGATAATGTGACTACATGGATGTAGGCGTGCGTGAACTTAAAGCCAAACTGTCGCAATATTTGGGTAAGGCCGCCTCAGGGACAGACATCGTTGTAACCGACCGAGGCCGTCCAATTGCTCGCCTCACCGCCATCGATGGAGGAGATTCGATCCAACGTGGAATTGACGAGGGCTGGATTGATGCCCCCAAGCGCACGGGGCTGCAGCCCATAAAAGGCTGGCCAGCAAAGCGACCAATTATGGACGTTCTTAATGAGGATCGATCGTGACCCTCTACGTGGATTCAAGTGCGATCCTTAAGCGTTATCTACCGGAACACGATTCGGCCTTGGCCCACGATCTGATGACAAGTGATTCGGTTCTTGCGACATCACGCATCTCCGAAATCGAGGTCCGCCGGAACCTGGCCGTCCAACTAGAGGGAACGCACCACATTGAGGCGAAAGCGCAGTTTCTTGTTGACCTCGACAACTTCGCGCTGATGGCTATGGACGCGGTCCTGTGCAGTAGTGCTGCTCACGTCGCCGAACGTACGGGAATCAAGACGCTTGACGCTATTCATCTGGCATCGGCGTTGCGGGCAGGGGAACGGACGACCTTTCTGACCTTTGATGTGCGCCAGGCTCAAGCAGGGCGCTCAATTGGCTTAACCGTTGTTGGGGTCTGAAGACTCACCCGTAGGCGAGATCCACCTCAACTGCGCCTGAAGCGACGATGAGATCAGTCAGAGGTATCCGGTAAACCGTGGTCGGGGTTCCTGCCGCGGACCACACTTCGTCGTGGCGTCGCAACTGGGGGTCGATGAACACCGCGATGGGCGACGGGTAGCCGAACGCTGGCGTGCCACCTGCCGCGAAACCGGTGGCATTTTTGGCTTCATCGAGTTCGGCGCGCCGAACCTTGGTGGCACCCATTGCCATCGCCAGCTTTTTGGTATCGAGGCGGGTATCGCCCGACAAGATGGCAACCACGGGTTTGTCGTCGGCCATAAAAATGAGCGACTTAGCAATGGCCGATACCTCACAGCCAACCGCTGTGGCCGCGTCGGCCGAGGTCTTGGTGCCAGCGGGGTATTCCTGAACGTCGACTGACAATCCAAGGGCCTCGGCCGCGGCAACGAAACGAAGTGATGCAGGAGGAAGACTCATTGTCTTACCTTAGGCGCCAAGGTCGATTTCGGTTCCGAGTCCCATGGCTTGGGCGGAGACGAATGCTTGATGGGCGGCGGCGGCATCTTGTGCCGCCAAGCCAACGGACTTGAACAAGGTGATTTCGGCATCGGATGTCCGACCGGGGTGGGTGCCGTCGAGTACCGATCCAAGTTCGATGACTTGATCGAGAATGCCGGCGGATCGGGCGGCAATGAGTTCGCCCGCCTCGTCCCAACAGGCCTCGGTTTGATCGACGAACACGGTTGCCTGCGCAATGGTGGCTTGATCCATCTCGATCATGGACGGTTTGAACGAGCCCACCCCGACAATGTGGGTTCCTGGACCGATATCTGCACCGGGGAAAGTTGGGGTCGGGGAGGTCGTTGCGGTGTACACAATGTCGGCATCGCGTACCGCCGCGGAAGGGGAGTCGGACGCAACAATTCGGTCGGCGAAGCCAGCTATGTCGGTGCAGAACTGCATGAGGTTCTCACGGTTACGGCCATAGGCGCGGATTTCGGAAATTTCTCGCACCGCGCACACAGCTTCGACTCCGGTTCGGGCTTGGATACCCGTGCCGATCATCGCGAGCACGGTGCTGTCGGCGCGTGCTAATGCGTCAACGGATGCGCCGCCGCCCGCAGCCGTTCTGATCCCGGTCAACGAGCTACCTTCGAGCAGGCCAACGATCTCGCCGGTCTGGTCGTCGAGCACTTGAACGGCCCCTTGGATTACCGGACGCCCCTCGCTGACATTACGCGGAAAGACGGTGGCGGCTTTGACGGTGAGAGCGCCGATGCTCGCAATGTGCGCGGGCATGAATAAGGCGATTTCATTGTGGCTACCAACCGACAGAGCTGTGCGAGGAGGCATGGTGGCCCCACCCGTCGAAACAGCAAGGTAAGCGGACTTCATCGCCTCAATAGCAGACGCCATGGGCAGGGCACGACGAACATCGTCAGCAGAAAGAATCAACATGACGCCACTCTACATACTCAAATCGCAGTGGTTAACCGCGCTAGGCGGGGTTAACCACTGCGATTTGAGTAAGTGGGTCTACGATCTGCGGCGAGAAGTGGTTGACTAGGGCATGGAACAACGTCGTGTCGTCATCGTTACTGGGGCCGGAAATGGTATTGGCCGGGCAATCGCCGAGCGCTTTGGCGCCGAGGGCGATCAGGTCGTGGTCAACGACGTCGATGGGGGAGCCGCACAAGCGGTAGCGAACACCATCTCCGCGGCAGGTGGAGCAGCTATCTCTCATCCTGCCGATATCTCTGACGTCAAAGCGGTGGCCGACATGTTTGGTGCGGTACTCGACCAATTTGGCACCGTCGATGTGCTGGTGAACAACGCCGGCCTGGTTGGGCCAATGCTGCATTTTCTCGACGGCGACGAAGCGTGGTTTCGCAAGATCATCGACGTCAACTTGATGGGCACCATTTGGTGCTGCCGTCAAGCCGGTCACATCATGGCCCGCAATGGCCATGGGGTAATCATCAACATGAGTTCCGGCGGCGCCACCCGCGCCCACCGCCAATTCACTGCCTACGACGCCACCAAGGGCGGCATCGAGGCCCTCACCCGAGCTATGGCCATCGACCTTGGCCCCTATGGCGTGCGGGTCAATGCGCTGATGCCCGGGTCCGTCGACACCAGTGGCCGCACTCTCGATGAACTGGTTGCTAATGGTGCTGACATTCCGCTCGAACGTCAGGGCACCGCGGTAGATCTTGCGGGCCCGGCGGTGTTCTTGGCATCGGCCGATGCCGGTTACGTCACGGGTGACATCTTGCGGGTCGACGGTGGTCTGCTATCGCAACAACGGTCCGCCACAGTTGATATCTGCCCGCCTTCGGGCTTCCCGGTCATTGCTGATGTCAAGTCAGTTGCTGAGCTCGATGGCTAATTCCATGGCACCTCGTTTAGGTGTCGATGTGGGCGGCACGTTCACCGACATCGTCCTGGAAGTGGACGCGACGTTCACCTCCACCAAAGTCCTCACTACACACGACGCTCCGGAGCGCGGCATGTTGGCCGGAATCGATTCTGTGTTGGCCGACGCATCGATCACCATTGGATCGCTAGAAACCATCATCCACGGCACCACCTTGGCCACCAACGCCCTGATCGAACGACGCGGAGCGCACACCGCATTTGTGACCACGGCTGGCTTTCGTGATGTCATCGAGACACGCACCGAGTCACGATTTGAGCAATACGACCTCAACATCGTGTTGCCATTGCCGCTCATCGAGCGCCAACACCGATTTGTGCTCAATGAGCGAATGGGAGCCGATGGCACACCGTTGGTTCCGTTTGATCATGATGATGCCAAGCAGCTAATCGAGGTTCTTCGGGCGGGCGACTACGACGCCATCGCCATCGGCCTGCTGCATAGCTATGTGAACCCCGAACACGAGAACGCCTTTCGGAAGTTACTCAGTGCGGCGCTGCCCGATGTTGCCATCTCGACCTCAGCTGAGGTCTCCCCCCAAATGCGCGAATTCGAACGCTTCAACACCGTTTGCGCCAACGCCTACGTACAACCCCTTATGGCGTCCTACCTTGACCGGCTGGGAGCCGAACTGGGACGACGCGGGGCAACGTGTCCGGTGTACCTGATGCACTCAGGTGGGGGACTGATGTCGTTGGAAAGCGCGGCTAAGTTTCCTGTTCGCCTCGTCGAGTCTGGTCCCGCGGGCGGAGCGATCTTTGCCGCTGACATTGCCGAACGCTACGGCCTTGATCGGGTGCTTTCGTTCGACATGGGTGGCACTACAGCGAAGATCTGCTTGATCGAAGACAGCACGCCACGCACAGCTAAGTCCTTCGAAGTAGCTCGTACCCACCGCTTCACCAAGGGCAGCGGCATGCCAATCTCGATTCCCGTGATTGAAATGATCGAGATCGGTGCGGGTGGAGGCTCTATTGCTTCGGTCGACGTGCTCGGTCAAATTCGTATTGGCCCCGAGTCCGCTGGTTCTGAGCCAGGGCCGGCGGCCTATCAACTGGGCGGAACGCAGGCGACCGTAACCGATGCCAACGTGGTGCTCGGGCGGCTATCTCCGGAGACCTTCGGCGCGACCGGAATCGAGCTTTCGCCGGCCCATGCCGCCGAGGCAGTACAGGCCGCGCTTGGCCCGCAACTCGGACTTGACGCGGCGGCGGGTGCTGTTGGCATTACCGAGGTTGTCGACGAGAACATGGCCAATGCGGCTCGGGTTCACGCCGTTGAGAACGGTAAAGATGTCGTGGGGTTCACCATGATCGCGTTTGGTGGCGGAGCCCCACTTCACGCCAGCCGACTATGTGAGAAATTAGGACTCGACCAATTGCTCGTGCCACCGGGTGCAGGTGTTGGCTCGGCCATTGGTTTCCTGCGGGCACCGTTTGCCTATGAAGCGGTGCGCTCGTACTACGCCCGGCTTGATGCCTTTGATTATGTAGAGGTCAACCAACTCCTTACCGACCTCACCGCTGAGGCCGACGCGTTTGTAGCCGAGGGGACCGATGACGTCCGCGAGATCGAACGCTGGGTCTATATGCGTTACGCCGGTCAAGGGTGGGAGATACCGGTGCAACTCGGTGATGGTGAGTTTGATGGTCTAAGCCAGGACCAACTCGGAGCGCGGTTCGTCAAGTCTTATGAGGAGTACTTCGGGCGAGCCATCGAAGGGCTTGCGATCGAAGCGGTAAGTTGGGCGGTCAAGGTTGCGACGCCACGTCAAGCGGTCGAGCGCTGTTCCTGGGCCGAGACCGTTACCGATGCTGCGTCGACTGGGTCGCGATCGATATATGACACGGCAAGCAACGCCATGGTTGAAGCGCAAGTTGTCGAGCGCTCTTCGTTGAGCGCCGGCGTCCGGGTGCTGGGCCCTGCGGTCATTGTTGAACCACAAACCACCACCTGGATAGGGCAACGCCACCAAGCAATCGCCCAATCCGATGGTTGTCTCGTGATTAGCCGAAGCGGGGATGCGTCATGAATGACCTGCGAAATCAAGTTATGTGGAATCGGCTGATCTCGATCGTGGAAGAGCAAGCACTCACGCTTATTCGCACCGCCTTCTCTACCAGTGTCCGCGAGGCGGGCGATCTGTCCGCTGGCATCTTCGACGTGCAGGGACGCATGATTGCCCAAGCCGTCACTGGCACCCCGGGACATGTCAACACGATGGCTGCTGCGGTCGGACACTTCATCACTGACATCGGAGCACACCGAATCTACGAAGGCGACGTCTATGTCACCAACGACCCATGGAAGGGCACCGGCCACCTGCACGACATAACCGTCACCACCCCGGTTTTTGCCGATGGCACGTTGATTGGCTATTTTGCCTGCACCTGCCACGTGGTCGACATCGGCGGCCGGGGCTACGGACCCGACGCCAGTGAGGTGTACGAGGAGGGCCTGTTCATTCCCATCATGAAGTTCGTTGACCGCGGTCAACTCAACGAGGACCTCATCAACATCGTTCACCACAACGTGCGTGAGTCCAACCAAGTGGTTGGCGACATCCATGGACTGGCCGCATGTAACGAGACCGGTCGACGACGCCTGCTCGCGATGTTCGACGAATTCGAAATCACCGACCTGGTCGATCTGGCCGAGTTTGTTTTTGACCGGACGCGCACCGCCACATTGGAACGATTGGCGACCCTGCCACCGGGGACCTACACCAACACCATGGCGGTCGATGGCTACAACGACGAGACAGTGTTGGCGGTCACTCTCACCGCTTCCAACGACGGGGTGCATGCCGACTTTGCAGGAACCTCGCCGATTAGCCCGTTCGGCGTGAACGTGCCACTTGGCTACGCCCAGGCGTACTTCACCTATGCGCTTCTGTGCGCGCTGGCGCCTGAGGTGCCCAACAACTTCGCCTCATTGGAACCATTCACCGTCAGCGCTCCGCCGGGAGTAATCCTTAACGCGGTGCACCCCGACCCCGTCTCGGTGCGTCATGTCATTGGCCACTTCGTCACCGACCTCACCTTTGGAGCTATCGCTGACGTGCTGCCGGATCTGATTCCTGCTGAAGGGTCCGGGGCCCTTTGGAACTTCCAGGTCAGTGCCAGGGGAGTGGCGGGGTCTGGTCTGCCGCCCGTCGAGGTCTTGATGTTTAACAGTGGGGGCACCGGAGCGCGGCCGTCGTTGGACGGTCTCAGTGCGACTGCTTTCCCTTCGGGTGTGCGCACCATGTCGGTCGAGGCGACCGAGCAAGTTGGCCCGATTGTGTTTTGGCGCAAAGAGTTGCTCCCCAATTCCGCGGGCGAGGGCACTTATCGAGGTGGGCTGGGCCAAGTCATCGAATTGGGTCCCACCGACGGGTACGAGTTTCAGTTCAGTGCCATGTTCGATCGCATTACGCATCCGGCGCGCGGCCGCAGCGGTGGCCATGACGGAGCATGCGGAGCCGTCTATCTGGCTGACGGCACGGCATTTGACGCCAAAGGTAAGCAGCTAGTGCCCGAAGGGCAACGACTAATCTTGGAGTTGCCGGGTGGTGGCGGATTTGGCGATCCAGCTGACCGTGACACTGATGCCCAATCGAACGACATAGCTCAGGGCTACATCACCTAGAGCTACATCATGTAGAGATTGCTCGTTCGATCCATGGTCTTCACCATCACATTGATGTTGGGCTAGCCAATGACCAGAACTCACCCCAGAAGGGGCTAACCGCTGGGCGCTGAGACTGTTGTCAAATCGACACATGGTTACAAAACGCTCTGCCCCTTTCCATGAGGCTGTTTCGCTGTTACCCTCATCTGCCGTAATACAGTCCACCTAAATATAGGAGGGGAAGAGACTGTGATTAGTTCCAAGAAGTTTTTGGCTCTACTCGGTATTCTTCTTTCGTTCGCCCTAATTGCTGCCGCCTGTGGTAGCGATTCGAGTGATGAAGAAGGAACCGTTGAGCCAACCGAGACAACTGCTGAGACAACCGACGAGGGGACCGCTGACCATCTTGGTGACGGCAGCCTTGGCGTTGTAACTGTCGAAGCAGGTGAAGCGGTTCAGATTCGTTCGTTGAACGCTATTACTGGTGATGTTGCGTTCTTGGGCTTGCCCAATGAGCGTGGTGTCCTTTTCGCTACTGAGGACTATGGGCAGATCCGTGGTTTTGATGTGACGATGGGTACCGGTCTTGATGACCTGTGTTCGGTTGAGGGTGGTCAGGCTGCGGCTCAGACCATCGTTGCTGATGAGCAGATCATTGGCGTTATCGGCACCTCGTGCTCCGGTGCAGCTACTTCTGCTTCTCCGTTGATCTCTGAAGCTGGTCTTGTGATGATTTCGGGGTCGAACACTTCGCCGGATCTCACTTCTGACCTTCAGGGCAATGCCAACAAGGATTACCAAGAGGGCTACTACCGCACTGCTCACAACGATCTCTTCCAGGGCGCTGCCATGGCCGATTTCGTCTTCAATGAGCTTGGTCTTAAGACTGCTGCTGCGATCCATGATGGCGATGCTTACACCCAGGGTCTTTCCCAGGCGTTTGCGGATGCTTTCGAGGCTCTTGGTGGAACGATCACTGGTTTCACTGGTGTTTCCAAAGATGACACCGACATGGTGCCTGTGCTGACTGAGGTCGCCGCTGGTAAGCCTGAAGCGTTGTTCTTCCCAATCTTCCAGCCTGCCGGTGACTTCATTGCCGATCAGGCTAAGGGTGTTGCTGGTCTTGAGAATGTTCAGTTGCTTGCAGCTGATGGTCTCTTGAACGCTAACTTCTTGGGTCTTGCGCAGTCTGAGGGCATGTACTTCTCGGGTCCTGATACTCGCTTTGGTACCAACACGAACCAGGCCACTGGAGCGTCTGCTGCGGACTTCTTGGTCCGTTACGAAGCCGATTACGGTGAAGCTCCTGCTGCTCCGTTCTGGGGTCACTCCTACGACGCCGCC
>Ga0115000_10000337_pt1 | contig 44040 bp, 46 predicted proteins | sample ArcticOcean_MG_C_6_FD_89690 | JGI IMG/M metagenome (GOLD analysis project Ga0115000, IMG submission 89690) | Marine microbial communities from western Arctic Ocean - ArcticOcean_MG_CB8_128 | ecosystem: Environmental > Aquatic > Marine > Oceanic | place: Arctic Ocean: Canada Basin | collected...
CAACTTCCAAAACTTAAATGATGATGGTGAGAGAGATTACTTCTCAGAATTATTACTAAATATCCTCTCAACAATGAGTTCATTTGAGAAGTCTATGATTAAAACTCGACAAATGGAGGGTATTCGTATCACTCAGAAGATATCTCCTGAAAAATATAGTGGAAGGAAACAGAACACTAAGGAAACAACCCTTAAATTCTTAACCAAACACTTTAAGGTTGTTGACTACTTAGAAAAAGGGATGAAAGGAGTTGAGGTCTCTAAACTGTGTGATATTTCTCTAAACACAATTACTAAGGTTAAAAAGAATCTTCAACTTCAACAAAGAGTATATGAGTAAAAAGAAGAAACAAAACAAAAAAATAAGAGATAGTTATGGAACTGTAACCCTTAAAGAACTAATTGATAGAGGTGAGTACCCCCCATTCTCTCACCTAAGAGATATTAAATCAACTGGAGGAATTATATATCAATTAGAGGATAAAAATTAGTAGGGAAAGAGAATCTGTATAATACATTAGGTATTACCCTATCCAAATTCTGTAAGAATATTTGAATTCAAAAGTTCTTCCCAACTCAATCGTACCCAATCAATAAAGAACCTCTTTTAAGGGTAATGGTAGATTAAAGACTCATAAAATGATTAGAAAGAGTATCAACCTTTGATTGATTCCTATTTTCATATAGTCCTCAGTATTTAATTCACTTCACATACCCCATCTTTCATCTCATTCTCCCACTTCATTAAATCCTCTCTACGGATGTATTTTTTATGAGAGGATATTTGTATCATCGGTAATCCAAACCTTCTCCTCCACTCTTCTATGGTGGTTCTATTCACATTATACATCTTCATTAGTTGTTGTTTGGTTATTCTTTCTTCCATTTATTTTAGTCTCTTCTTTTTTTAATAATTCATTGAATTTCAAACTATAACCGATTTTATCTTTTCTGATTCTGAATTCTTCTAATTCATGGGAGAAGTTTTTTACCAGTTCTGATTTTCTGATTAACTCATCTATGAACTCTTTTGGATGGTCTTTTATCCATTGTAAGGATTCAGGTGTTAGTTTGTTTTGTTTCATACTTCTTTAGTTATATCTATTGTTAGAGGGATACACCCCACCTTCCTCACATCTATAAAGAAATGAGTGAAGGTGGGGGTGATGTGTTGTTTTTCGTTCAACACCGAAGAGTATTCACACTATTCCTCCTTATACCAATCTTACCTCAGTTCTACCTGATTGGTATCCACCCCTCCGTTTTTGTTATTTCAAACAATGGTGGATTGAAACCGAAGGATTTTAGATACAATTTCATGTGTAGGAAAAGGTGTGGGTCAAAACCCCACACACTAATCTCATACCACTCTAACTCAAAGATTCAAACACCTTCAGATTTGAATTTGTAATGAGTTCGTATATAAGTATTACGAAGTGTAGTAAAACGTTAAAAATGAATGAAAAAGTGAAAATAAATGAATTAACCCTCAGAATTATTTTATTGTAAGATTGGTAAATTGTATTTTTATCGAAATTATTTCAAAGATAAGAATTGTTTGAAAGTGTGGAAAACAATAATCTCACGAGAATATTCGTGGGGAACAAATGTTCCCCAAATTTCCATCTTTTTAATAATTAGTAATACATAAACCATTGATTATCAAAGTTTTAGTTTGTAAGATTGAATCCTGCCACCCCGACAGAAGTAGAGTAAAATCGCAAAAAGCCTTTCATTTCAGACCAATGGAAGGCTTTTTTTATCTTCCTGTTTTTTTTGGACCCATCCGACTCTAGCAAGATCTTCGATCAAGTACACTATTGACCATTTCATCTCAAACAATATTAGAGCTTCCTACCATTTGATCCATTTGAATCAACAGCATCTAACATACAATCATAAGCCGCATGAGAACAAGAACATCAATTGCACAGTGATGAGAATAAGGTTTATTTCCTTTTTTAGATTAAAATCATTTGCGAATATTTCTATTTAAAAGAACCTTCATCGATGAACATCTGCTATCTTAAAAATTGCTCAAAGAAACTATAGGACAAAAGTTAGCGCATAACTATTAGGACATTATATGAAATTCCCAGAAAAGAATTATATTGATTCTTAAGAGATGAAGATAAAAATTATGAAATATCTTTTATTGGACCTCTCCTTGTCTTATTAATGCTTCCAAAAAATAATAATCTGCATATCCCATAGGGACATCAAGTTCCATTTGCTTTGACCAATCTCCTGTACTATGATCTAATATAAAAAGGGCGGCCACTTGAGGGTTAAGCACATATTTTTCGCTTAAAAGAGTGGTCATGATGTCATTGGCAAATGATAGGTATTCCTCATTTTCAGTATATTCATACAATTCAAAACAAGCCGACGCAGTGATCGCCGCTGCAGAAGCATCTCGTGGTGCATTCGGTATACGAGGATCTCTCATGTCCCAAAAGGGAATATCATCCTCAGGCCAGAAAGGTTGTTTTTTAATGAAGTCAATCATACTGACTGCTTTATTCAGGAATTTTTTATTTTGGGTATAACGATAAGTCATTACGAAACCATAGACCCCCAGGCCTGTCCTCTAGACCATACTGCTGAGTCATTGATACCCCGCTGCGTGACCAGTTGCAACACCTCACCAGTCATTTTATCATAGTCTACCACATGATAGCTGCTAAAATCATTCCTAAAGTGATTTTTCATCGTAGTATGGGCGTGAGTTTTAGCTATCTGATGATAAGTGCTATCTCCAGTCAATTTAGTAGCTTCAAAAAGTAATTCTAGATTCATCATGTTATCAATGATGACCGGAAAGTGCCATTCTCCAAAATCCCAAGATCTAATACTGCCTACCTTAGGATCGAATCTCTTACTTAATATTTCGGCACTGGTCAACAGGATGTCTTTGTATTCGGGTGCTCCTGTAATTTTGAATAATTCACCATAGCTACAGTACATCTTGAAGCCCATATCATGAGTCTCTCCATCAAACTTTTCCTTTTCCATAAAGGCAACCCATTCCTCCCCTTTTTCTAAGAATACCGATTGCTCTGTGACCTGATAAAGTTTAAAGAATACTCCTGGAAAAAAGCCTGAAGTCCAATCTTGCGAAGAAACACCACGCACTGATCCATCTTTCTTCATACTCCGTGGAAAATTGAGTGAATCCAGTTTATAATCTAGCATGAAGGAAAGTCTCTTTGAGATCAATGGATTTAGGTCCGCATGACTTAGTATGGAGTCACCTACTTCCTTTGTCCCTTTCTTAGTATCTGAACATGAAGCAATCAGAATAAACAATAAGCATATTGAATACCCACACATCATTTTTATATTTAAAATCAATTTTAAATTTAGATTATTTTTTCATCTTAATTAATAGCATACAACTTTTATCATGATCCTTAATCTAGAAACAATTTTGATACCTCTCCGTTATGGATACATTTCTACCCTATAGCCAACCCCAATCCTTGCTTATCCCCCATCAAATTTTCCGCCTCCTTAGATCTTCTCTAATACAGGAAACTACGTATAGGAATAAAGAATTCATTGCCAGCAAATCTAAATAAGGGGGTCTTAAGTACAAAAGGATTCTTTTCCATTCATCTTTTACTAATGACATTCTGATGTCTCAGAGTGAGCGCATTGTTAATCATAATCCTAATCATCCTCTAACAAATATTTGTCCTTCATTGAAAATTTCAGATCAAAAATAAAATCCTATCAATAGCGGAAAATCATTCTCGGCCAGGCCCACTTTTAAAAAAAAATATAAAGTCAATAAGCTATTTTACTCCCTTTTATCATTAACTTTCATATGATAAATTAAGGTCAATGTCTTTGACGTCAAAAAATCATGAAACTTGTCACACACTTCCCTTTAATCTTATTGTGCTTCTCTTTTATAGTCCCACAAGTAAAACTATCTGCACAGACCCAACGGAAAATAGAATTTCCTGATTTGACTGATTATCATACCCTTATTGCGGATTTACATCAGCATACCGTATTTTCTGATGGCAGTGTATGGCCAGATATTAGGGTCAAAGAAGCCCTCTTTGATGGTGTCGATGTTATCGCTCTTACCGAACATCTCGAATACCAACCCCACCAGAAGGATTTACCCCACAAGGATCGGAATCGTTCTTACAAATTAGCAAAAGAATATGCTAAAAACCATGAGCTTATAGTTATTCACGGAGCAGAAATAACTCGTGATCTACCCCCTGGCCACAGCAATGCCTTATTTATCCAAGATGCCAATCAGCTGGTTCATGATGATTATATGGACGCTTTTCGAGAGGCCAAAAAACAAGGTGCTTTCATCTTTTGGAACCATCCTAATTGGGTGGGGCAAAATAAACAGGGCATTACCAAGCTCTCACCTATCCATGAAACCTTAATTAAAAAAGGGTTACTTCATGGGGTTGAAGTAACTAACGAAAATACCTTCGCCGATCAAGCACTAACCATAGCCAATGAAAATGAATTAACCATTTTAGGGACCTCAGATATTCATGAATTGATTGATTGGCTATTTGATATTCCAGGGGGAGGTCACAGACCCGTAACCTTAGTTTTCGTAAAAGAGCGTTCCGAAATAGGTGTCAAAGACGCTTTATTCGATGGACGAACAGTCGCCTGGTATAAGAATAGTCTCATTGGTCAAGAAAAATATCTCATTCCTTTAATTGAATCTTCTTTAGTTGTAGATACCGCTTATTATCAAATGTATGGAAATAAGGAAACTCAAATTGCTAATGTCGTCATTTTCAATCATTCGGATGCGACCTATTTACTCAATAATGAATCTGATTTTTCTTTTTATCACGCAACGGATGTAATCCAATTAAATCCCCAAACCAGCACCACCTTGTCGGTCAAAACAATTAAATCATTAAGCTCATTTGAATTGCATTTTGAAGTTTTAAATGCCATTTATGCCAAAAAGATGCACCCTAAAATCAGACTTAACATTAATATTAAACCTTAATCTGAATCAACTTAAAAAAAACCATCCCCGTTGATGTAAAAGAACATTGTTTTTGTGCAATCCATAATAGTTTTGCGCTGAATGAAAAAAATAACGATTCAGTTCTTTCTCGGCTTATTTCTAGTCCAATCGATTAGTTCCCAAAATTTCGCTTCCCAAACAAGTACCCTTAACATTAAAAAAACCTCAGAAAAAATAATTTTGGATGGAATACTCGATGAAATGGCATGGAAGCAAAGTGATTCTGCCTATAATTTCACGCAAAATTTTCCTTCAGATACCTCTTTGGCCATTGCTCAAACGGTAGTTTATATCCGCTATGATGACCAGAACATCTATATAGGCGCCAAATTGTACAATGCACCAGGGTCCAGAAAATATGTGACTACTTCCTTAAGAAGGGATTTTCGCGGTGAAGGAAATGATAGCTTTTCTGTAATATTTGATCCTTTTCAAGACAAAACCAATGGCACCATATTTGGAATGAATCCTTTTGGGGTCAGAAGGGAAGGTTTCATCTCAAATGGAGGTTCTGGCAGAGATGCTTATAGTTTTGATTGGGATAATAAGTGGGATGGCGCTTCAAAAGTTTATGATGGTTACTGGACGGTCGAAATGGCTATTCCTTTCAATACGTTACGTTACAATGAAGATCAAAAGGAATGGAATATCAATTTTTATAGGATAGATAGCAAAACTACTGAGAAGTCCTCATGGTCATATATACCGAGAAATTTATCCATTGGAAATATGGCAAGTAATCAAAAACTTATTTGGGATGTCCCCACCAAGAAAACGGGAGCCAACATATCTGTAATTCCATTTATCACCTCAGGGATTAGTAAAGATTTTTTTAATAATAAAGAAGTTGACGATCCAAGAAACGTTGGATTTGATATGAAATATGGTATCAGCTCTGGCCTGAATCTAGATCTCACTGTAAATCCAGATTTTTCTCAAGTTGAAGTAGATGACCAGGTGACCAATCTTGATCGGTTCGAAATTTTTTTTCCAGAAAAACGACAATTTTTTCTGGAAAACGCTGACCTTTTCGCCAATAATGGTAACCGAAATACCAGACCTTTCTTTTCAAGAAGAATTGGTATTGCCACAGATACCGCTACCGGACTAGCCCTACAAAATCCCATCCCTTATGGACTTAGGTTAAGTGGGAAGGTTTCTCAAAACACCCGTGTCGGTTTATTGAATATGCAGGGGGCAAGTGATGCCTCTATTCAGCAGCCCGGCATCAATTATACTGTAGCCACGGTACAACAAAAAGTACTCACGAGATCTAACCTAGACTTTATTTTTGTCAATAAGCAACCATTCAAACTTAACCTTGGTGATAGCAGTTATAAAGTAGCCTCCAATCAAACCGCAGGACTTGACTTTAATTTGCTTTCCTCAGACAATAAATGGAGCGGTAATCTTTTTTTCCATCACTCCTTTGATCAAGTTCAAGTTGATAAAGCCCATGCGATGGGGACTTACTTATCCTATAATACACTCAACTGGACATGGTATGTTTTCTCTCAGCAAATAGGTGCCGGCTATAATCCAGAAGTAGGCTATGTCAAAAGAACAGGTATACGACAGTTATCCAGTACGATCCGATATAGTTATTTTCCAAAATCAAGTAAAGTTCAAAGTCATGGTCCAGGTTTTGATTTTGATGTTTTAGGAAGACAATCGGTAGGTCTATTAGATTGGGATATGAATCTCCTCTATCGCATCAAATTTAATAATACCTCATCATTGGACTTTAGATTACGAAGACAATTTACCCAACTCACCTCTGATTTTGATCCTAGCGGTAGTGAGGGACAAGAACTCCTAGAAAATGACTCCTATTATTACAACTTCATCATAGGATCCTGGACTTCCAATGAAAGGAGAAAACTTAATGTTAAATTAAAAACCAATTCCGGTCAATATTTCAATGGCCATAGACTCAACTTCAGTGGTACCCTGGGATATAGGTATCAGCCTTTTGGAACAACCTCCATAGACATCACATATAATCGCATTAAGCTACCTAGTCCATACAACTCTAGTCAGCTCTATCTTATCGGTCCTAAATTTGATTTCACATTCACTAAAAAATTATTTTGGACTACCTATGTGCAGTACAACAGCCAGATTGAAAACTTAAACATTAATTCGAGACTTCAATGGAGGTTCAAACCCGTATCAGATATCTATTTGGTTTATACCGATAATTATTTTGCTTACAACCAAATCGATGGCTTTTTTCAAATTGGGGCGGTTAAATATCGGGCCATTTCTTTTAAAATAACTTATTGGTTGAATCTATAAAAAGATAATTTCAATCACCTCAATTGACCTAACTCATAAGGTTTTATAGGACTTTAAATAAGGAGGCCGCTAAAACAGCCCCTATAAAGGGTCCCAAAACAGGAATCCATGCATATTTCCAATCACTGTTCTTATCTATCATCAGTGCGTGAAAAATCCGAGGCCCCAAATCTCGAGCAGGATTAATGGCATAACCCGTAGAACCTCCCAAAGACAATCCTATAACAGCCACCAGCAATCCAACGGGCAAGGCATTTAAAGAGCCTATACCCTCTCCATCGATGAGATAAAAAACTCCAAAAACCAGCAGTCCTGTACTTAATATCTCAGATAATAAATTATTGAAATTATTTTTAATAGCTGGTGCGGTAGCAAATACACCTAGTTTGGTACTCGAATCAATGGTCGCCTTGAAATGATCTTTGTATTGAATAAAAACTAAAAAGGCGCCCATCATAGCCCCTAACATTTGAGCTAAAATATATCCTGGTACAGCACTCCAGCTAAATTTCCCTGCGATGGCTAAACCCACAGATACTGCGGGATTTAAATGACCCCCGCTAAATGAGCCAGCAATGGCAACACCTATAAACACAGCCAATCCCCATGCCAAGGAGATCACAAGCCATCCACTTTCATTGCCATAGGTCTTTTTAAGGGATACGTTGGCATTGACACCATTTCCCAAATAGATTAAAACAGTCGTTCCTATAAATTCTGCTAAATAAGGACTCATTTAATATTCATTTAACTCTGAAATTGATTAAAAATTTCTTAATTTAAAGTTTAACTTTTTTTTTCAACTTTTCCCTAACAAAAGCATATATGTCCAAATATATTTTAACTATTGACGCAGGCACGACCAGTGAAAGAGCTATTATTTTTGATAAATCTGGACAAATAGTGGGTGTCAGTCAACAAGAATTTCAGCAATTTTTTCCAAAGCCAGGATGGGTGGAGCATGATGCTGAAGAAATTTGGACTATCCAAAAAAATACCATAATTAATGTATTAAAAAAGTATGAAATTAAGGCCTTCAATATCGAAGCCATAGGGATAACCAACCAAAGGGAAACGACTATTGTTTGGAATAAAAAAACGGGAAAACCCATTCATAGAGCCATAGTTTGGCAAGACCGACGAACAGCAGACTATTGCGAAAGCTTAAAATTAAAAGGTCTAGAATCCTTAATTCAACGAAAAACAGGATTACTCATTGACGCTTATTTTTCAGCTTCCAAAATAAAATGGTTGTTAGATCATGTATCTGGAGCTCGAGATTTGGCTGAAGCTGGGGATTTGGCCTTTGGCACGGTCGATTGCTGGTTGCTATGGAATTTAACCCAAGGTGAAGTTCACGCTACTGATGTAAGCAATGCCAGTCGCACCATGCTTTACAATATTCATGATATGCAATGGGATGAGGAGTTATTGGCCCTTTTTGAGATTCCAAAAATGATACTTCCGCAAGTCAAACCGAGCAGTCATAATTTTGGATACTCGCATGAAAATCATTTTGGTCATCCCATAACGATCAGTGGTATTGCGGGTGATCAGCAATCCGCTTTGTTTGGTCAAATGTGTATCGAATCAGGTATGGCCAAAAGTACTTACGGAACGGGTTGTTTTCTTATCATGAATACGGGTTCGCGCATCATTACCTCAAAAAACAAATTATTAAGTACGGTAGCTTGGCAAATTGGAGATGAGGTTACCTATGCCCTTGAGGGCAGTATATTCATCGGTGGGGCCCTCATCCAATGGTTGAGAGACAATCTAAAAATTATTAAATCTGCAAGTGAAATTGAAGCATTGGCAGCAACCGTAACCGACTCGGGAGGAGTCGTTTTTATTCCTGGTTTTGTAGGCTTGGGTGCACCGCATTGGGATCCTTACGGTACGGGAATTATGGTCGGAATTACTCGAGGCACCTCGCAAGGCCACATTGCAAGGGCAGCACTGGAAGCCATCGCCCTGCAAAACTTAGACGTTTTGGATACTATGGAGAAAGATTCGGGTATTAAAACCACAGAATTAAGAGTAGATGGAGGTGCTACGGCCAATAACTTACTCCTACAAATTCAAGCCAATGTAGCCAACTTAGACATCATCAGACCCAAAATTACCGAGACTACCGCTCAAGGTGCAGCATTTCTTGCTGGTTTGGCGACAGGTTACTGGAAGGACCTCGAAGAAATTAAAAAGATTTGGGAACCAGAGAAAATTTTCAGACCTCAATCTGATCCCAGCGCTACCAAAATGCGTAAAAATTGGAAGAAAGCCATTGAACGAAGTAAAAACTGGCTTTCAGAATGAATCGCGATACTATGATCCAAAAACTCCAAAGCCATGAGGGTATTTGGGATATTTTAATCATCGGAGGCGGCGCCACTGGATTGGGTATTGCCGTAGATTCGGCTGCTCGAGGTTATAAAACCTTACTGCTAGAGCAACATGATTTTGCAAAAGGAACTTCAAGCAGATCCACTAAACTCGTACATGGAGGGGTACGATATCTTCAACAAGGTGATATCTCCTTGGTCTTAGAGGCTCTGAAAGAACGGGGTTTAATGATTCAAAATGCACCCCATCTTGTTTCAAATCAGGCTTTTGTAATTCCCAACTACAGTTGGTGGGACGGTCCATTCTATCAATTAGGACTTAAAATATACGATTTTATGTCGGGTGATTTGGGCATTGGCTCTTCAAAAAGACTTTCGGTTAAGGAAACCATTCGTCATATACCTACCATTGATCAAAAAGAATTGGCCGGTGGTGTCATTTATTTTGATGGTCAGTTCGATGATGCTCGCATGGCCATCAGCTTGGCCAAAACCGCCGCTCATTCTGATGGAGTACTTCTCAATTATATGAAAGTTGAGAAAATTATGAAAAATAAAGAAGGTATTATTGAAGGGGTTGTAGCCTTGGATCTAGAAACGCAAGAAAAATATCAAGTTCAGTCTAAAGTCGTCATCAACGCTACCGGTGTTTTTGCTGATGCCGTGAAAAAAATGGATGATCCTAGTACAAAGGAAATGATACAACCCAGTCAGGGAACCCATATTGTCCTTGATGCTTCATTTCTTCCTAATAAATATGCAATTATGGTGCCTCATACAAAAGATGGCAGGGTACTATTTGCTGTACCATGGCATAATAAAGTGGTTGTCGGCACTACAGATACGGTAATTGACAAGCCCTTACTTGAACCTCATTTTCAATTAGAAGAGGTAGAATTCATTTTAGAAACAGCCAGTCAATATTTGACCAAAAAACCGACAAAAAAAGATATTTTAAGTGTCTTTTCAGGCTTAAGACCTCTGGCAAAACCAGAAGGCGACAAACAATCAACCAAAGAAATTTCACGACATCATAAAGTCATGATTTCCTCCAGTGGATTGATCACGGTCATTGGTGGTAAGTGGACCACATACAGGAAAATGGCAGAGGATACCGTAGATAATGCTATCCTCATAGGCGGACTGCAAGGAAGTAAGTGTACCACTCACAATTTACCCATTTTTGGATATGACAAAAATCTCAATCTTACAGAAGATCCCCTCGCAGTTTATGGTATTGAGAAGCAAGCCTTACTTGATCTTGAGGCTGAAGATCCAATGTATGGGTCCATAATAAGTGAAAGTTTACCGTTAAAAGCTTCACAGATTATCTGGGCGGTCCGTCAAGAAATGGCCAGAACGCTAGAAGACATGTTGGCGCGTAGGGTCAGGGGCCTCTTTCTTGATGTCAATGAATCTTTAAGGATCGCCCCACGGGTAGCGTACATCATGGCCAACGAACTCAAGAAATCTCCTGACTGGATCAAAAATCAATTGACTGAATTTAGGGCTACTGCCGAACATTACCAGTTGGTTCTAGATTAAATATTTCGCTAGGAATGGCTCATATTTGAAGCCGATATCCTTAACTTTAAAGTTGTATTTAAACCCAACAAAAATGAAAAATATTTTACTCCTTTTCTTTATAGCTCTGGCCACCTCCCTTCAACCCGTCAAAGCCCAAGAATTTAAAGGTACAGACAAGAGCCCTATGGATATGGCTTATTTTCCTGATAATTTTGCCCATGATCACTCCCCCGGCGAAAAAGTGGTCGCACGTGTCACCTATGGCAGACCTCAAAAAAACAATAGACCTGTTTTTGGTAAGATGGTTCCTTACGGAAAAATATGGAGAACCGGTGCCAACGAAGCTACTGAATTCATTGCTTACCAGCCACTTACATTTGGCCCAGAAACGTTACCCGCAGGTACTTACACTTTGTTTACCATTCCAGAAAAAGATGAATGGACCCTAATTTTCAATACGGATGTTGATATCTGGGGCGCCTATCGATATGATAGCAAAAAAGATGTACTCAGACTTAACGTGAAGGTAAAGTCCACGACTGAGGTTATTGAGGCATTTGCCATCAAGTTTGCAACACTCAAGGAAAATGAGGCTGTATTGAAACTTGCTTGGGATCAGACTAAAATTGAAGCCCCTTTCAGTTATTAGTAAAGCTTCAACTATCCTTTATTAGCTACCAAAACAAGTAAATAATTAAGTTTTACAATTATCAATTTAATGCTAAATCAGTCATCACAGTCACGACATCTTGTTATTGAATTTTTACTTTCAAAAAGATTGATTATTTCATTAATAATAAATTGACAACGAATGTTTTTTTTAGATTGATTCAAACTATTTTTACAAAATATGATGAATAAAAAACTTCTCCATCGTTTCGATGATTTTCACAAACTAGTTCAGTTTGGTCAAAAACTAGATGGTTATTCTTGGTTTCGAGCCATCGAATCCGAACAGGGAACAGAAATAGTAATCAAGGGAAGAAAAGTTCTCATGTTTGGCTCCAATAGCTATTTAGGCCTTACTACCCATCCCAAAATTAAAAGAGCCAGTCAAGCAGCCATAGAAAAATATGGAACTAGCTCATCAGGTTCAAGATTTCTTAATGGTTCAACAGATCTGCATGAAGAGCTAGAATATAGATTAGCTAAATTTTTAAATAAAGAAGCTGTAATTCTCTTTGGAACTGGATTTCAAGTAAATACTGGAGTTATTCCTAGTATTACGACTGAAAATGATATTGTCATCTCAGATCGATTAAATCATGCATCTATTATTGAGGGAGCAAGACTTTCTTCCGCCAAATCAGTAATGTACAAACACAATAATATGACCTCTTTGGAGCAAAAACTAAGGCTATCGACTGATGCCGAAACTAGATTGATCGTGGTGGATGGTATCTTTAGTATGGAAGGGGATATTGCAAAACTCCCAGAAATCACTCAGCTGGCTCAAAAGTACAATGCAGTGGTTATGTGTGATTGTGCACATGCAATTGGAGTCATCGGTGAGAATGGGTCCGGTACGGCTTCTCATTTTGGTATTATTGATCAAGTTGATCTCATCGGTGGTACTTTGAGCAAATCTTTGGCGTCATTAGGTGGTTTTGTCGCCTCTGATGTTAAAACTATAAATTACATTAAACATCATGCTCGGTCGCTGATATTCAGTGCCAGTCCAACACCTGCCTCAGTAGCCGCTGCACTGGCCGCATTAGATCTTATTGAATCAGATAGTTCACTGATAGATGAAGTGAATAAAAAAAGTAAATATGCCATTAAAAAGTTAAATGCTATGGGTTTTGATACGGGTAAAGCAGAAACTCCCATTATTCCCATATACATTAGGAACGAAGAAACTACGTATCGACTTACTTCACTCCTGCTAAAAAAAGGTGTTTTTGTCAATGCAGTAGTTGCTCCTGCAGTCGCTCCACAAGACTCTCTCATACGTTTCTCAGTTATGGCCACCCATACCATTGAACAAATTGATCAAGCCATTGAATTAATTGTTGAATGTGCTAACAAATTAGGAATGTCCGTTGTTTCAGAGGAAAGACTGCTTAATGTTTAACCAATAATACTTATCGATAATAGATATCTAAATAAATTAAAATGATGATTATCTATGAGCATTGAATTGAAAGAAGTAAAAAATAAACAGACTCTTTTGAAATTCATCAGGTTCCCCTATACTTTATACAAAAATTGCACTTATTATGTCCCACCCCTCATTAAATTTGAAATAAGTTCCCTAACCCCAAAAAATCCAGCATTTGAAATAAGTAAGGTCAAACTATTTCTCGCCATAAAAAATGATGAAGTTGTAGGCAGAATTGCTGGAATTATTTTAGACGCTGAAAAAAAAGATAAAAATTTGGTCCGATTTGGCTGGATTGATTTCATTGATGATCAAAATGTCTCAGCAGCGTTAATCAATGCTGTCATCGATTGGGCAAAGAACTACGGTATTTCTGGTATTCATGGCCCACTTGGTTTCACTGATTTAGATTTCCAAGGCACCTTAATCGAGGGTTTTGATGAATTGGCTACTCAGGCTACTATTTATAATTATCCCTATTACCAGTCACACTTTGAAATTATGGGATTTAATAAGGCTTGTGATTGGTTGGAAAGACGAGGACATTTATCAGGGATTTCCAAACATAGAAAAAAAATGACTAGAGTTTCGTCATTAATTAAAACCCGTTTCAAATTAGAAATAAAAAAAATCACTAGTAAAGCGGAAGTAAAAAAATATGCAAAACCTGCTTTTGAGATCATGAATGAATCTTTCAAGGACTTATATGGGTTTTACAAATTAAATGAGCAGCAAATTGATTATTATACCAATCTATATTTCGGCTTTGTTAAAAAAGAGTTTATAGCTGTTATTGTGAATGAAAAAAATGAAATGGTGGCTGGTGCACTCTCTTTACCTTCTCTCTCCAAAGCGCTTCAAAAAGCCCATGGAAACCTTTACCCCTTTGGATTTTTACATTTGATCAAAGCATTTCAAAATAACGAAACCATAGATGTCCTTCTGATAGGTGTTACTCCTAAATATCAAAATTCGGGTGCAACTCAACTAATATTTTTTGAACTTTTATCTAATTTTATTAAAAATAAAGTAGTTATGGTAAATACGTCTATTCAACTTGAAGACAATCTTAAAGCCACTAATCAATGGAATAAATTTGGGATTGAGGTTGCCATTCGCAGAAGGTGTTTTATTAAATTAATATAATATGGAAAAATGGGCTTTAATTATTGGTGGATCAAGTGGTATGGGGCTTGCCACTTCCAAAAAATTAAGTAAAAATGGTTTCAATCTGATCATCATTCATCGAGACAGGCGGTCTTTGATACCTGCCTTCAATGAACATCTCAATGAAATAAAAAAAACGGGGAAACAAGTAATCAGTTTCAATGTAGATGGTACCAATAAAGAAAAGATAAATGAAACCCTTGAGTTCATTATTGCTCAGGTCCCAAACCTTTCCTTTCATCTTATCTTACATGCCATTTCAAGAGGGAATCTAAAGCCTTTTGTCTCTGAGGATGACCAACCCACACTCACGGCACAAGATATAGCACTTACCATAGATGCAATGTCAACTAATGCACTGATCTGGGTACAGGAGTTAAAAAAACATGATCTTCTAAAAAAGGGCAGCCAGCTCATCACACTTACTTCAGCGGGTAGTGCCCGTTATTGGAAAGGTTATGGCGCGGTAGCTATGGCCAAATCATCCTTAGAAATACTCTCCAAATACTTAGCAGTAGAACTTGCTCCCTTTGGCGTACGGGTCAATTGCATCAATGCTGGGATTACAGATACCCCTTCACTGCGATTTATCCCTAATTATGAAAAACTCATTGAGGAAGCCTCAAAAAGAAACCCATTGGGTCGTATGACACTACCCGAAGATATTGCCAACGCCATTTATCTATTGACCCTCCCTGAATCAAATTGGATCAATGGTAATGTGATGTTTGTCGACGGGGGAGAACATTTAATGGGATGAGTAAATCACTAAAAGAAATTATAAAATCACTGCCTTATGAGCCACCATTTTTGTTTGTAGATGCCCTCGAGAATATTACTGAAAATGGATCCAAAGGTTATTATCAACTTAAAAAAGATGAATATTTCTATCAAGGACATTTTCCTAATAATCCCATTACGCCAGGGGCCATATTAATTGAAATCATGGCTCAAATTGGATTGGTTTGTTATGGAATTTATCTTGCTAAAGAAAAAATAAAGGGTCCAGAAGCTAGTGTTCTGCCCATATTTACCTCTGCTGCAGTCGATTTTTTAGGCCCTGTATTCCCTGAGGATAAACTGGAAGTAACTTCTGAGAAAATATATTATCGATTTGATAAATTAAAATGTTTAGTGACCTGTAAAAATATCACCTCAAATCAAGTAGTTTGCAAAGGTGAATTTTCGGGGATGATTGTAAATAAAGATAAAATTGATCAATAATAGAGTTGTAATCACAGGTATTGGCGTAGTAGCACCCAATGCATTAGGCGCAGTAGATTTTGAAGTAGCGTTAAAAGAAGGTCGCTCTGGCATTCGTTTTTTTGAAGCATCCCAATCTTTAAATTTCAGATGTCAAATTGGAGGTGTCCCGGTAATTACTGATGATTATAAAGCGCGATATTTTGATGATTATTATCAAAATAAACTTGAGAATAAGGCCATTATCTATGCCTGCCTGGCTGGGTTAGAAGCTTGGGAAAACGCTGGTTTAGGCCATCATAAAGATAGCATAGATTTTGATTCTGGTATGATTATGGGTTCTGGAGCTTTGGGTATGGACAGTTCTAATAAAGCTGTGTTCTCAAAAATATTGGAGGGTAATGTTAAACGACTCGGATCAAGAGCTATTCCAGAAAGTATGAGCAGTGGAGGAGCAGCCTATCTAAATCAAATTTTAGGCCTTGGCAATAGAATATTATCCAACTCCTCCGCATGCATTACGGGTACTGAATCTGTATTACTAGGCTATGAACATCTCAAATCAGGTAAGGCCAAAAGAATGCTGTGTGGAAGTACCGAAGGTGATGGAGTTTTTATTTGGGGTGCCTTTGATGCGATGCGCATACTCACCAGTGATTCAAACGAAGATCCAATCAATGGTTCGCGGCCCATGTGTAACAGTAGCGTTGGATTTGTTCCTGGAGGTGGATCAGGGGCTATGGTGTTGGAAACATTAGAAAGCGCTCAAAGTCGTGGGGCTAAGATCTATGCCGAAATCTTAAGTGCTAATGTCAATTCAGGTGGTTTAAGAGATGGAGGTAGCATGACAGCCCCTAATTCCAATGCCGTGATTCGTTGCATAAAAAATAGCTTACATGAAGCAAAGGTACCTAGCGATGAAATAGATCTTATCAGCGGGCATCTTACCGGCACAAAAGGTGATGCCACCGAAATAAAGAATTGGAAGAAGGCGCTCGGAGGAACCCAAGATCAATTTCCCCTCATCAACACACCTAAATCGATGATTGGACATTGTATTGCAGGTGCCGGATCCATCGAATTAGTAGCAACCCTCCTTCAAATGGAAAAATCATTTGTTCATGGTAACTACAATATCAAAGGAATACATCCTGATATCACTGCAGAAATTCCAGTGTCGAGTATACCTGTGCAGACCGTTTATAAAGAAATTAATACCGCTATTAAAGCCAATTTTGGTTTTGGTGATTTAAATTGCAGCATAGTACTAAGAAAATGGCAAGATGGATAAAAATAAAATACAAGAAGAATTAAAAAATATCATAGCGGTTTATGTTCCTGAGAAAGAGATTCTAGATAATTTGACACTTGAACATGATCTCATCAATGACCTAAAAATAAATTCTGCGCACATTGTAGACATTGTATTGGATATTGAAGAAAAATATGATATCATGATAGAGGATGATGTCATCATGCAAATGGGTACCATCGGCCAAGCCATTGATATCATTCATGGTAAGGTGCTAGAAAAATAGATATGCTTGCGCCAAGTCTATATTTAAGCTTCATTTAAATGAAATTGATATGCTCTTTTTGGCTCATTTGTGCTTTGTTCCCAATCACCAAAACTCCAGATTATAACATTACCTTTTCCAAAATAGACAACAGAGTTTATGCCTTTGTCAATGATGAACTTGTTTTTGATAGTCAATTCATCGATGGAAATCCTGAATTAAATTTATCCCTTGATTTAAATCCCTTCTTAAAAAAAGGAACTAATGTCATAAAGATTCAGCTTGAGAATGGATCAATATTGAATGCTTTTATTGTCGACACCCATTGGACGATCCGTTATGAAATTTTTGAAAATGATGAAAGCTATGATTATGCCTATGAATCCAGTAAAAATGGACAGACTGGTTTAATCGTTTACGAAAAAGAACATAAAATCTATCTCGAGTGATTGGAATAGATATCGTTGATTTAAAAGATCCTCTTTTACATCCGCGCACTGCGGATCATCTACGGTTCATAAAAGCTAAAGGTGATCAATACCCTGAAAATACAGATCCCATCCTGCTCTATTGGATCGTTTGGAGTGCTAAAGAGGCTATTTTCAAAAGTAAACGGCAATTAAAATCATTCGATCCAAAACTCATTACAGTTGTTTTTTCAAATAATCTATATTTCTCTTCTAAACAACTATCGGGCACTGTTGAAGCCACATCCAACTATGTAGTGGCTACGACCGCACCACCATCGATGGAACTTATGCATCAAATTTGGATGAATTATCAAAAAGCGTCTTCTCAAAAAATCATTCGTGAAAGAATCATTGCCTATTTCAAGCCTTTGAATATCCGCTTTACTCTAGATGAAAATCAACTGCCCCTGCTCTGTGTAAACGAAGAAAAAGAATTTCCCATTTCTTTAACCCATCATGGTAATTACCTGGCTTTTTGTATGGAAAAGCATGGCATTTTAGAATCCTAAATTTTGCTAATAATTGATTATTTTTGATTTCACAGGTATTCACCCAACGAATGCGTAAAATAATACATATTGACATGGATGCCTTTTATGCATCTGTTGAGCAAAATGACTACCCTGATTTACGAGGAAAGCCCGTCGCTGTGGGGGGGCCTAAAGAGGGTGGCGTCGTTGCGGCAGCGAGTTATGAAGCTCGGAGATTTGGGGTAAAATCTGCTTTATCTTCCAGGATTGCAGCAAGGTTGTGTCCACAACTTATTTTCGTCAAACCCCGATTTGATCGGTATAAAGAAATATCTAATAAAATTAGGGCCATATTTAATGAATATACAGACTTAGTTGAACCCTTATCGCTCGATGAAGCATATTTGGACATCACTCATCCCAAAATCGGTCTAAAATCAGCTACCCTAATCGCCATAGATATCAAGAAGAAAATCAAAGAAAGAACTGGGTTAATTGCTTCTGCAGGGGTTTCCTTCAATAAGTTTTTGGCCAAGATCGCCTCTGATATGGATAAGCCGAATGGACTTTACGTAGTTTTACCCGAAAACGCAGAGGTTTTTATTGAAAAACTCCCAATCAAAAAATTTCATGGTATAGGCAAGGTCACCGCAGAAAAAATGAAGCATGCAGGTATTTTTACAGGCAAAGATCTAAAAGCGAAAACATTGGATGATTTGTGTCTGAGATACGGCAAACAAGGAAATTATTATTATCATGTGGCCCGTGGTATTGACCACAGACCCATCCTGCCCGATCGCAAAAGGAAATCCATCAGCGCCGAAAATACCTTTTCACATCACTTGATGACCCTTTCAGAGATCCAATCACACCTCAAACCCATAACTGAAGAAGTTTTTAGAAGATATCAGCTGCAATCTGCACAAGGTAGAACCATAAGTCTTAAAATAAAGTATGGCAATTTTAAGCAAATCACGAGAAGCAAATCACAAAAAGAGGTCATTCTAAATCTTTCAGAAATTCAAGTACTCATTAAGTCTTTACTTAACGAAGACTTGTTACATGAAGTAGGTATTCGACTGCTGGGAATAGGCATCTCAAATTTGCAATTTAAAAAAGTAGCTAATCCTCAAATGAGCATTGAGTTTTGAAGCTTTTAATCGAGCCAACCCGTCCTAAAGTAGCTCCTATCGTCCATATTTATCTTTATTGAAAAAATGATTCAAATTGTAGTCTTTAATACCTAATTTAGACAAAAAAGACAATATGAGTACCTATAAAATATTGCTACATGCACATTCAGGATTTAGATGGCTGGCACTTCTGCTTCCTCTGATCATCCTGGTTAAGTCAATGATTGGATTTTATGGTAAAAAAGAATACCAGAAAATAGATCGCATTCTTGCTTCTTCTTTCGCGGGAACGGTTCATCTGATGCTCCTTCTCGGGATCTCTTTGTACTTCTTTTTTAGTCCCATCACTCAAGCAGCTTTTGCCGATTTCGGTGCGGCTATGAAAGATCCCTCCCTCCGTTTTTGGGCCGTTGAGCACATTTCAATCATGACCTTAGTCACCATCATCGTGACCATTGGAAGTGCCAAAACAAAGAAAGCCCTCTCGAGTGAAAGTAAATTCAAAAATCAATTGATTTTTTTCGGTATCTCCTTGGCGCTCATACTTATCTCGATACCTTGGGATCGTGTATAGTACCTAGAGCACTCCTTTAGTTGAAGGGAGATTATTTAATGCTTCTGGATTCTTTTTTATGGCCATTTTAATGGCTTTCGCAAAAGCTTTAAAGACCCCTTCAATCATGTGATGCTCATTTTCACCCGTTACTTTAATATTGAGATTGCATTTGGAGGCATCTGAGAAGGATTTGAAAAAATGACGAATCATTTCCGCGGGGACATCTCCTACCCTTTCTCTTTTAAAAATACCTTCCCATTCCATCCAAGGTCGACCACCAAAGTCCACCGCCACTTGAGCCAATGTCTCGTCCATAGGTAATAAAAATCCATATCTGTTGATTCCTTTTTTAGACCCTAAGGCTTTGACCATAGCTTCGCCCAAAGCCAAACCTGTATCTTCTATAGTATGGTGCTCATCTATATGTAAATCACCCGTTACTTGAATTTTTAAATCCATACCACCATGCTTGCCCAGTTGGTCCAGCATATGATCAAAAAAATGCAAACCGGTACTTATGTCCGTTTGGCCAGTACCATCTAAATTTAATTCAATACTGATATCGGTTTCATTGGTCTTTCTGATGACCTTTGATTTCCGTGAATTGACCACCAAAAACTCATAAACTTCTTTCCAAGATGTGGTGACAAGGGCTACTCCTTGGTTTTTTTCTTTACTTATATGAATCCCTTGGCAGCCCAAATGATCAGCCAACTCCATATCTGTTTTGCGATCACCAATGACATAAGATTTAGCTATGTCGTAATTTTCCTTCAAATAAGCAGACAACATACCGATCTCTGGTTTTCGATTTTCATGATCGGAACTTTCATAATGTTCATCAATATGTACCTTATCGAAATGAATACCTTGAGAGGTTAAGGTACGCATGATCAGATTGTGGATGGGATAAAATCTCTTTTCTTGATGGCCCTCAGTACCCAAACCATCCTGATTAGAAACCAACACCAACAAAAAATTAGATTCCTGTTGGATCTTTCTTAAATAGTAGAGCACATCAGGTAAAAAATGCAACTTCTCAATCTGATCTACAAACTCATCCTCCGTCTCTGAGACAATGGTTCCATCTCGGTCTATAAATAAAATAGGTCTCATATCTTTAGGTAATTATTCAACGCAAGGATCAGTTGCTTATTTTCAAATGCTGTGCCCACAGTAATTCGTATGCAATCTTCGCATAAAACTAAGCCTGATCTATTTCTTAGAATGATCTCATTGCGAATTAAGTACTGAAAAACTTCTTGAACTTCCTTGAATTTAACCAAGAAAAAATTGGCTTCACTTGGATAGACTTTCAAAACAATGGGCAGTTGTTCAAGTGCCAACCCCAATTCCTTTTTCAATTCTTTTATGTCTTCAACAAATAATCGCATTTGATCCTCCTGCTTTAATGCCTTAAGCACGTGATTTTGAACCGGACCACTGATATTATAAGGTGGTTTAATCAAATTGAGTACATCAACTATCTTTGGATGACAAAATGCCATTCCCAATCGTAACGAAGCCAAGCCCCAAGCTTTACTCAGGGTTTGTAATACCACTAAATGAGGAAAATTGGATAGTACTTCAATCCAGGAAGGGGTGTCTGTAAAGTCGATGTAAGCCTCATCTATCACGATGATTCCTTTGAACACCGTCGCAAGATCCCAAATATCTTGCACCTGTATCAAATTTCCTGTTGGATTATTGGGAGAACAGATGAATATGATCTTAACATGATCATTAAGTGCTGATTTTATTTGGGTCATGTCCAATTGAAAATCCTGGGTCAATAAAACCTCGTTGACGCTGACATTATTAATATTTGCCGCCACTTTGTACATCCCGTAAGTAGGAGGAAATATCATCACCTCATCGATACCCGGTTCACAAAAGGCCCTGATCAATAAATCAATGGGTTCATCACTTCCGTTACCCATAAAAATACATTCTGGGGCAATGCCCTTGATCTTACCCATGACCTGCTTCAAGTGGCTTTGTCGAGGATCTGGATATCGATTCCAATTTTCAGAAATTACCGAACCTAAGGCATTTTCATTGGCATCTAAGAAAATACCCCTATCTCCCTTAAAATCATCTCTGGCCGTCGAATAGGGTACAAAAAAATTTAAATGCTTCCTTAATAAATCCCCAATCTTACTCATTTCTCAAAAGATTCCAAGCGTACCGTCACTGCTCTTTTATGTCCCTCAAGTTGTTCGGCAGCGGCCATTACCTCTAGGGTAGGTCCTAAGGTTTTTAATCCCTTTTTTGTTATTTCTTGAAAAGTAATTTTTTTAACAAAACTATCCAATGAGACACCAGAATGAGATTTTGCCCATCCGTTGGTCGGTAAAGCATGATTTGTTCCTGAAGCATAATCCCCTGCTGATTCAGGAGTATAAGGTCCTATAAATACCGAACCCGCATTGTAGATTTTATCAATGTACTTTTCTGGATTACTTATGTTTAGTATCAGATGCTCAGGTCCGTAATAATTAATGGTTTTAATGACCTCTTTTTTTGAATTCACAATCATCACTACACTATTTTTCAGCGACTCTTCAGCCAAGTCTTTTCTCGGCAATTGGATCAATTGTTCTTTTATATCTAAAACAACCGCATCCGCAACTGACCGACTTTTGGTTACTAAAACTACTTGACTGTCATTCCCGTGTTCGGCTTGTGAGATTAAATCTGCGGCCACAAAACTCACATTACTTTCCTCATCTGCAATTACCATAACCTCAGAGGGTCCTGCAGGCATATCAATAGAGACCACTTTAGATAATAATTGCTTGGCAGTCGTTACATATTGATTGCCCGGCCCAAAAATTTTATCCACTTTAGGTATGGTCTCAGTACCATAGGCCATGGCCGCGATGGCTTGTGCCCCTCCTAATTTTAAGACGGAGCGAATACCCAATAAATGAGCGGTATACAAAACTACAGGATTAATTTTACCCATTTTGTTTGTGGGGGAAGCTATGGTGATATTTTTACACCCAGCGATTAAAGCGGGAATGCCCAACATCAAAACGGTCGAGAACAAGGGTGCAGTTCCCCCTGGTACATAGAGCCCAACATTTCGGATAGGAACTGATTTACGTTTGCATATAACTCCTGGCATCGTCTCCACTGTCAGTGGGGACTGCTGTTGTGCTTCATGGAATTTCCAAATGTTTTTTTTAGCTACCTCAATTGCAATTTTAAGATTTGCGTTGAGGTGCTTTTCAGCATCCTTTAGTTCGTCTTCAGAGATCCATAATTCATCCAACTCGACGTGATCATACTCGAGCACCAATTTTTTTAAAGCTCTATCCCCTCCTCGTCTTACCTTCTCTAGGATGGGTAATACGAGTTTTTCGATCTTATTTGTATCCATCACAGGCCTTTTTAAAACCTCTCGTAATTGACTTTGATTGACATAATTATAGATATTCATCAGCGAATCATTTTTTCTATGGGAACCACCAATACTCCTTCTGCTCCAGCCTGTCTCAACTTTTCAATACTGTTCCAAAAATCATCTTCATTAAGTACAGAATGTATACTACTCCAACCTTCAGCGGCCAACGGCAACACGGTTGGGCTTCTCATACCTGGGATTAAAGTCAATATATCTTTTAACTTTTCATTAGGCGCATTCATCAAAACATATTTATTATTTTTACCAGCTAAAACTGCATCAATTCTAAACAACAACTGCTCAATCAATTTGTTTTTTTCTTGATCTAGATCCTTATTACCAACCAGTATAGCCTCTGAATGAAGTACCGTTTCGACTTCCTTGAGACCATTGCTGATCAAGGTACTTCCAGTACTTACAATATCAAAAATTCCTGCCGAAAGACCAATTCCTGGCGCTATTTCTACAGAACCACTGATTTTATGTACATCAGCCGATATATTTTGTTCATCTAAAAAATTTTTCAGAATAATCGGATATGAGGTGGCAATACATTGATTTTTAAAATAGTCTAGCCCGTGGTATTCAGCTTCTCTAGGTACCGCCAAGGACATCCGACATTTTGAAAATCCCAGTGCTTTGATCTCTATTATTTCCTTTCTTTCTTCCAAGAATATATTGCGACCAACGATGCCTAAATCCGCGATGCCATCAGCCACATAGCCTGGGATATCACTGTTTCGAAGAAATAAAAACTCTACGGGAAAATTTGAGGCCAATGTTCTTAGCTTTCTCTGTCCATTACCGAATTTAATACCACTTTCTTTAAACAAAGCAAGCGAATCTTCACTCAGTCTTCCAGACTTTTGAATGGCAACTTTTAATTTAGGTTTTGGCATGAGTAACAAAGGATATACTGGTGTGCAAATCTCTAATAAAAAAAATAGTTATTGCATTACTCATTAACTATTTAAATGGAAGTCAGTTCTGAATTTGAGAAGAAAAAGGTGGTAACAATGAATTATTATTCATCCAACTGCACGGTAATGACGGGGCACTTGGAGTTATTTGCCACATCTTCAGCAACACTTCGGTTGAAAAAATGGCTCATCCCTTTTCTTTGGTGGGTACCTAACATTATCATATCAGCTTCTATAAAGTCAGCGAAATCAACAATACCATCTTCTTCATTATTGAAATTGTGAATATCAATGGTGTAATTACTGATGATATTAGTTTCTACAAATGCTGACATTTGTTTGATATCATGACGCGTATTTGTAAAACTCTCAGGTGTATTGATTTTTACGATACGCAATTTGGCTTGCATCAAATCTTGTACAAAACTGACTCTTTCAACGAGACGTGGATTCACCTCCTCAAAATTTGATGCGAATACGATATTTTTAATTTTTTCAATATGAATTTTATTCTTAATGGTAATTACCGGACATTGTGCATTACGAACCACTTTTTCCGCATTAGAACTCGAAAATAAATTCTCTAGGTCATCCAAGCTCGAGGTTCCCATAATAACTAAATTTACATCTTGATTGGCTACCTCGGTAGCCAAAGAAACATAAGGGTTTCCTATCACTATTTTGAAACTAACTGTCACTTTTGACATCACATTGGTTACAACTGCCCTTAACTTCAACTCAGTTTGTTGAATAAGTTTATTCATGTATAGGTTTTCCAAAGGATCTATACTTGAGGCTCCCATGATTTTTAATCTACTCTCGGAAGGATGCTCAATCACATGAAACAATACAATTTCAGATGAAGCATGCCTTTCTGCAAGTTGTGTAGCAAAATCAAGCGCATTATCAGATGGCAAAGTAAAATCGAAAGGAACAAGTATTTTTTTCATGTGGTAGTGATCAAAAGTGATTAACAATCAATTTAAACAAAAAGGTGCTTATTAATTATCAAATAAGCGAAAAAGTATAAGTGTTAGTAACTTATGCCAAGTCCCAAAAGTAATACAAAAAATAGGGTTGCAAAAGCTAACCTTTTTAACTCTGCATCTAGACCGCTGTTTTCTTTTGTCTGGACAGCTTTAAAATGATAGAAAAAAACAGGGATCAACGCTAAAAAAGTATATCCAAAAAAGCTCGGCATTAAAATACTCACAAAAAATATCGCACTTATAAAGCTACCTCCAATCAAAAATCCATGATAAATAATGGCCTTTTCCTTTCCTATCATGACAGGAATAGACCGCTTCCCTGCTTTTCGATCACTCGAAATATCTCTAATATTGTTCACATTGAGGACACCCACAGACAGTAAACCACAACTTATAGCTGGTAACAAAAATATAATTTCTAATTCTCGATTGAATAGATAATATCCTCCAAAAACGCCTATCAATCCAAAAAAAATAAAAACAAATATGTCACCAAAACCAGAATATCCATAAGGATTTGAACCCATGGTGTATTTAATGGCTGCTGCTATCGCACCAAGACCTAAAGTTAGAAAAAGGAGCAAGTTCAGCCAATGATCTTTAAAAACATAAACAATCAAGATGCACCCTGAAATAAAGGCCAAACATGCGCAAAGAATGATCGCTATTTTCATCTGCTCACGTGTAATGGCTCCAGATTGTACTGACCTTTGGGGACCTCCTCTATCCGGACCATCTACCCCTGAAATAGCATCTCCATAATCATTTGCTAAATTGGATAATACTTGAAGGAATAAGGTAGTAAATAAACTTAAAACAAGAATTATTATCTGAAAATGTCCAGAATAATAGGCCAAAAAAGCAGCCATGAGTATCGATGAAAAAGCCAACGGTAAGGTACGCAAACGAAAGGCTTTTATCCATGTATTCATCTCGATCATCACATGCGATTAGGTACCTCTATTCCCAATAAATTCATCGAACGACGAATGACCTTTGCCGTCAATCTTGAAAGGCTTATTCTGAAAGTCACAAGAGGATCATCAGGCTCATTGAACATAGAGAGCTCCTGATAAAAGCCATTATAGTCCTTGGCCAAATCATATACATATTGTGCCAGCAAGGCCGGTGAGTAATCTCGTGCGGCCTGTACAATAACCTCTTCAAACCTCACTAAGTGGGCCAGTAGTATTTGTTCTCTAGGATGCATTTTCTGGATCGGCGACAATACTTCGTTGATACCATCAGCAGAAGCCCTTCTCAGTATAGCTGAAATACGTGCATGAGTATACTGAACGAATGGACCCGTATGACCTTGGAATTCGATAGATTCCTTAGGATCGAACAACATTCTTTTTTTAGGGTCTACCTTGAGTAAAAAAAATTTCAGTGCCCCCAATCCTACCATCCTAAATAAGTTTTTCGATTCATTCTCTGTGAGCCCTTCAATTTTTCCTAACTCAAGAGTATGTTTAGCCGCTGTTGTAAACATCTCATTCATCAACTCATCCGCATCTACAACGGTTCCTTCTCTTGACTTCATCTTACCACTAGGGAGGTCTACCATACCATAAGATAGATGGTACAATCCTTCTCCATATGGCCGACCCATTTTTTTCATAATGGCAAAAAGAACATTAAAATGATAGTCCTGCTCGTTTCCGACAACATATACAGATTGATCCATGGGAAAGTCCTCATATTTAAAATCACATGTCCCGATGTCTTGGGTAATATATACCGAAGTACCATCTGACCTCATTACCAACTTCTCGTCAAGTCCTTCCTCCTTAAGATCTATCCACACCGATCCATCTTCGCGTTGATAGAAGACCTGCTTCTTAAGCCCCTCCTCAATGATGTCTTTGCCTAGAAGATAGGTTTCTGACTCTTTATAAATAGCATCAAACTCAATACCCATGGTTTGGTAGGTCGTCTCAAAGCCTGCATAAACCCAAGCATTCATGTTGTTCCACAGGGTCATGACTTCAGCATCTTTTTGCTCCCATTTTTGAAGCATCTCTTGCGCTTCAACCAAAATCGGAGCCTTTTTTTTAGCCTCCTCTTCAGAAACTCCTTGCCCAACTAAAGTCGCTATTTCCTCCTTATAATATTTATCAAAGAGTACATAATATTTTCCGGCTAAATGATCTCCTTTAAGCTTAGCAGTCTCTGGAGTCTCTCCCTTACCCCATCTTTCATAGGCAAGCATAGATTTGCAAATGTGAATACCGCGATCATTGACCAGATTTGTTCTTTTTACTTGATATCCTGCAGCTTCAATAATCCTCGATATCGCATCTCCAAGAAAATTATTTCTCAAGTGGCCTAGATGTAAGGGTTTATTGGTATTTGGGGAAGAAAATTCAACCATCACTTTCTTACCATTGGAATCCAGTTGTCCCCAATGTTGATTTTTCAGCATGTCATCAAGGCAGGAGATCCAAACAGCTGTACTCATTTCTAAATTCAAAAATCCTTTGACGACATTGTAATCCTTAATCATGCCACTGCGAGATTTCAAAAAATCACCAATCGCAACCGCTGTAGCTTCGGGAGACTTTTGACTTATTTTTAAAAAGGGAAAAACAACAAAGGTATGGGTGCCCTCAAATTCTTTCCGAGTAGGTTGCAAAAATAGTTGTGCTGAATCTAGCTCTGCTTCAAAAATTGACATAAATGCGTTTTTGATATGTATCTTTATATCCTCTTCTAATTTCATGATTCTTTAGTAAGTAAGAAAATTTCAGCCATCATACACCGGGCACTGCCACCGCCAAGCGTCTCAATAGTGTTTAAATTACTGTGCAATAGGGTTCCATATTTTTCAAGTTGTTGCTTTTGCTGAGCATTCAAGGATTGAAAAGCACGCGTTGACATAACTAAAAAACATGCATTGTTTTTATTTTTTACTTGAAGCATGTTTCCTACATAATTATTTAATTGATTCTCAGAAATCAGTATAATTTCTTTGGCCTGATTTATAAATGAGGCTAGCACTCGTTCGCGTTCGATCAGGTCATCAATGGCTTCGGCACAAATCAAGACAAAACGATCCCCTATCGACATCATCACGTTGGTATGATAGATCGGTAGTCTTTGGTCATCTACATTTTGATAAGCGGTAAAACTAATAACTGAATAAGCGGTTAATTTTTCAAAAGCAAGGATAACCTCGCGCTCCGTTCTATCCGAATAAGAAGCATAGGCGATATGGTTTACCCGATCTAATACCAAACTTCCGGTTCCTTCGAGGAATTTATGGTGCGATTCAAAAGATAATAAATCTTCAAATACTTCTGTGATTTTGAAATCACTGCCCAGCGCATCAATGAGATCAGATCTTCTTTCTAGCCTTCTATTATTGGCAAACATGGGATATAATATCACTGATCCATTTTGATGAAAAGAAACCCAATTATTAGGAAAGATACTATCAGGTGTGGGAGGATCTTGGGTATCCTCAAAAACATGAACTTCAATGGAGGCATCACGTAATTTTTGAACAAAATCATCAAACTCTTGGAGGGCTTTTGTTTGAATCAATGCGGCCGTCAATTCGGTATCAACCTGAAAATAATTATTTATAGAGGTCTCCTTATTTTTAGAAAAAGCCACCGGACGGATCATCATGAGCTGCTGCGTAATTTGATCAGGCATAGCTTCTTCTCAAGGGCAATGTAGCACATCTTAATAAGCCCTCCATCTTGGCCGTTTCCGAAAAAGGAATTTCCTCAACAATAAAATTCCAATCTCTTAATTGTTGATTCAATCGCTCAAATTTTAATTCACTCACAATTATCTCATGAGAGAGACTAAATACATTGGAGTTCATATCATACATTTCTTCCTGATTGATCTCTAAAATATTTTCGGGCTTAAAAAAATTAATGATCCATTCGGCGTCACTTTGATTTTTAAATCCTGCTTTATAAATGATGGCTTTATTTTTGCCAATAGGTTGAAAACAACAATCCAAGTGAAGGGCATTGTTATAAGGATTGTAATCTGATTTTTTTAGTTCAAATGGTTTAATCTTCCATGATTTAAAATGTTCAATTAAAAAATCGACCCCTGCTTCATTGGTTCTGCTCACTATGTAGTTATCAAAGTCTTCTTTTTTTGAATAACCCACAAACAAATAATCTCTATAGGGCATTACGTCGCCACCTTCTATTCTTGCGCTTCCCCCCACTTTAAGTAGTTTGTTTACATCTATTTGATTTATGATGAAATGGATACCTATCTGTTCTTCTGAACGTTTATCTAGGATCTGTGGAAATAAAAACTGATCCCCAATAACCATTCCGATGTCTCGAGCAAATATTTGATTCACGGACTTAAATACTTCAGGACGATGTACCTTCACATCGTAGCCCATTAAGACATCATTAAAAGCGTCTAACTCTTTCTTGATGGCTTCCTCCGAAGGGAACGTACCATTTTTTACATTTAGCAATGTTTTTGGATCATAGATATTGTCTTTTTTGGGTATCCCTCCAAAACTTTCGGGCGATCCCAAAATCACCTCCAAAAGAGGAGAACATTCATCAAGAACTTCTAATGTTATCATATCTATCTTAGCAAACTCAAATCTAATCAGATGATACTTACAAAAAGAAAGTCATTTGGAATTAATTAGTTCATTTTATCAAGTAGAGATCACACATATCTCAATTATTTTTATTATTTATGCAAACATTTTGAATAAACTACGGTGAAAAATTACGCTGATTTAATCGATCAAAGTTTTGAATTTCCTTCTTCCGAATTTGCTGTAAAAGATAAGGAACTCCATTTCCATGGAGTAAATCTTATGGAAATCGTTGAAAAGCATGGAACTCCCCTAAAACTTTCTTATATCCCAAAAATCGGTCAAAATATAAGATATGCTCAAGAAATATTCAATGGAGCCATGGCCAAGCATAATTATGAAGGGAATTATACCTATTGCTATTGCACCAAATCTTCCCATTTCCAATTTGTTTTAGAAGAAGTACTATTAAATGGCGCCCACATAGAAACTTCATCGGCCTTCGACATCCCTATTATTCATCATTTGTATGATAAGAAATTAATAAATAAAAGGCTTCTCATCATCTGCAATGGTTTTAAAAGGCCTAAGTATATTGAAAATATTATTGGCTTAATCAATGCCGGTTTTACTCAGTGCATACCTGTTTTAGACAACTTAAATGAACTTGAACAGTACACTGAAAAAATTGATAAAAAGTTTAAACTCGGTATAAGAGTAGCCTCAGATGAGGAACCTAACTTTTCATTTTATACCTCTAGATTGGGATTTAGGTACCGAGACATCATCAATTATTACAAAGAGAAAATTCAAGGAAATGCGAAGGTAGAACTTAAGTTACTCCATTTTTTTATCAATACGGGCATCAAGGATAGCGCCTATTATTGGAGTGAGTTAAGTCGGTTTATTAATATGTATTGTGAGCTTAAGAAAATTTGTCCCACCTTGGACAGCATTGATATAGGAGGTGGTTTTCCTATAAAAAATAAATTGAATTTTGAATTTGATTACGGTTATATGGCTGATCAAATTATAGAAAATATCAAATGGATTTGTGCAAAAAATCATACGCCTACACCACATATCATTACTGAATTTGGAAATTACACAGTAGGTGAGAGTGGTGCTACCATTTATTCTGTACTCGACCAAAAACTCCAAAATGACATGGAACTTTGGTATATGATGGACGGCTCCTTTATTACACATATGCCTGATGTTTGGGGACTCAATCAGAAATATATTTTACTCCCCCTCAACTTGTGGAATAATATGTATCATAGGGTGAATATAGGAGGACTGACTTGTGACAGCATGGATTATTATGATTCTGAAGCCCATATAGCTGAAGTGTTTTTACCCAAATACAATAAAGAAGAGACCTTGTATTTTGGTTTTTTTAATACCGGCGCTTACCAAGAAGCATTAGGCGGCTATGGAGGCATTCAGCATTGTCTCATTCCTGCCCCTAAGCATGTCATTATCAATAAAGACAAAGAAGGTAACCTCGTTTCTAAACTGTTCGCAGAAGAACAAAAAAATGAGGACATGCTCAAAATATTAGGTTATACCTAAAAGTCTATAGCTTGCATTACTTTAGATATGTCCGTTACGCTATAATCAGCGTATTTCGAAACCACAGTCTCGCCCAGAATAATCGTTACAATGCCGAGCTTTCTCGCAGGGATCAAATCCCTTTCTTTATCCCCTATCATATAGCTCTCACTCACCGCTATATTGTATTTGGCAATCGCCCGCTCAAACATAAGTGAATCTGGCTTTCTACTCAATGACTCAGATATTTCTGGGTGTAAAGGGGCGTAATAAAAATCGTCAATGATGTTTTGAGACTGAATTTGTAAAAAGTCATGACACGCGTTCATTTGTGCTTTAGTATACAAACCCCTTGAAATCCCTGCTTGATTGGTGATAACAATGAGTTTGAAACCCAAATCCTTTAAACTTATGAGTACCTCTAAAACATGGGGTAAAATGATGAAATCTTGAAGCTGATAAGTGTAAGTTCCTCGCTCTTCATTAATAATCCCGTCCCTATCCAAAAAAAATGCCTTCATTTTTACAAAGTAATAAAAATAATATATATATTATCGATATATATTGAATACTAGTCATAAAAATTAATGACAAATCGAAATTTAATAATTATACCTACTTATCAAGAAAGTGAAAATATTTCAGATCTCATTGAAGCGATCTTTAGACTAGCATTACCTTTTGAAATACTCATCGTTGATGACAATTCATCGGATGGAACGGCCCAAATAGTTAAAACAAAACAGGAAATCTATCCTGAAACCTTGCACTTAATGGAACGACCAAAAAAAATGGGTCTGGGTACAGCTTACATAGCTGGTTTTAAATATGGACTGAAAAATAATTATGATTATATCTATGAGATGGATGCCGACTTCTCACACAATCCTGAGGACCTCATTCGACTCTATGTCGCCTGTAAAACAGAAGGGTATGACCTGGCCATTGGTTCTCGTTATGTCAAAGGAGTTAATGTCGTTAATTGGCCCATGGGACGCGTCCTTATGTCTTATTGTGCATCTATATATGTTCGATTGATCACAGGTATTCCTATTTACGATACTACCGCAGGCTTTAAGTGCTATCACAAATCAGTCCTCCAGGCTATCGATTTGGATGCCCTTCAATTTCTGGGTTATGCTTTTCAAATAGAAATGAAATTTAATGCTTGGAAACGTGGATTTCAGATAAAAGAAGTCGATGTCATTTTTACGGATAGAAGAAAAGGAACTTCTAAAATGAGTTCAGGCATCTTCAAAGAAGCAATATTTGGGGTTTTAGAAATGACAATTCGTAGCTTATTTAAAAAGTATGAGCCGCTCTATTTGTCAATCGAATCTGACCGTTTGGACGGGCTGAATACGGTTGATGATACTAATAGGAATAAAAAAACTCAAAACTATCAACAAGCAGGTGAGTAAATTAACACCGATGATCGCCCGCAAGTCAAAATATACTGGGACAAAATCCATGTAATAGTTTTCTTGATCCAAAGGAATGATTTTAAAATAGTACTGCATCAATGCCAAGCCGAGGCCTATAGAATTTCCCCAGAATAGTCCTTTGATAAGTAACTGGGTTCCGGAGACAATAAATATTTTTCGAATCATCTGATTGGTAGCCCCCAAGCTCTTAAGTATCCCTACCATATTGGTCCGCTCCATGATCAATATCAATAAGATCGAAACCATGCTAAAACTGGCGACCAATAAAATCAAGGTTAAAAAAATATAAACATTTCTGTTCAGCAGTGCCAACCAATCAAATAGCTGTAAATATTTCTGTTCAATGCTCTCTACATACAAGTCAGCGGCAATCTGATCAAACAGGATTGACTGCGCCTCACTGACCTCCTTATTAGGACCAATAAATACTTCTACGCCACCTACTTGATTGGACTCCCAATCATTGAGCCGTCTGACTAAATTTAAATCTCCAATAATGAATTTGTCATCGAAATCTTCCAAGCCCGTCTCATAAATACCTGTCACAAGTAATTTTCTATATCTAGGAGGATTTTGAACAAAATAAACAAGCACTTCATCCTCAAGGTCCAACTTTAAAATACTTGCTATTTTGGTACTCAGCAAGACTTCAACTGTATAACCGTCTGCCTGAAAAATAGGGAATCGACCTCGTACCACATTTGAACTAAAGAAAGCCGTATCAAATTGGTGATCAACCCCTTTAAAAACCACTCCTTGTACTTCCTCTTCAGTTTTTAATAATCCTGCTTTAAAGGCAAAAGATTGAAAATTATTGACGTACTCTTCTGTTTCTAAAACCTTCAACAAGGTATCAGTCATTAAAAAAGAAGCATTTTCGAAGGAGTTAGAATGGGTATATTTAGTAATTAATAATTGCCCTCCAAAACTATAAATTTTCTCTGAAATGGCTTTACGAAACCCCCCAAGAATCATGAAAGAAAGCAGTAGCGAAAGCACTCCTACAGCGATTGAAGTGATAGCCACTCTATGAATAATCTGAGAAAAAGTACCCTCTGCGTGATGGGTTATTTTGTTGGCTATAAAAAAATGTAAATTCAATCTGAACTATTTATTTCCAATAATGAAAAATTTATTTTCTATTATATGTGCTTTATTATCAGTTAAGATTTATTTTTAATACATAAAATACTAAATTAATCATTTTTATACTGTTAATTGGTAATATAGTACTATATTTTTGATGCTCTTTTGGTGTTTTGCTACTCGCTTTTTTTTACAATTTAAACCTATTAAAAATGAAATCTAAACTTGAAACAAAAATAAGTGTCAGTTATTACTTAAAAAAAGTATCTCTAAAAAAGAGGTAAAAAAGAAAGCCGTTTACGCTACAATTGCCTTCAAGGGAACAGTGGCAAAAATGTCAACTGGCATAAAATGTGAAAACTCTGAAAAGGATTGGAAAAGTGTAATGTTTGAGGGAAAAGCTTCACTGATGAGATCCACGAGTTACTCTCTATTAGGAGAGAAATTGAATCTTATCATACTCGCATTTTCAAGAGTACTGATCATATAAAAGCTGTGTATAATGGAGTAGAAAATAATGATATTCCAATGACAATTTTAGGGGTACTTGATGAGAAATTAATAGAGAAAGAAGATGATGTAACATATGGCACTTACGTTACCTACAGATCTGCCCTTATTAAGTTTAAAAAATGGATGAACGAAAAGAAAAATCTTGATTTCGGTGTAGTTCAGAATCATCCTCAAAAAATTACAAAAAGGATCGTAAAAACATATTATAAATGACTACTTGAACAAAAAATATATTCTAAAAAAAAAGAATTCTACTTTTAAGAAGTCATCTGCTAACCAATGCATTTCCAGAGTTGGGTCTTTATATGAAATGTTCTACCTCTAGAACAAAGATGATGTAAATGGAATAATCATGAATCCATTTAGTAAAATCATAAAGATAAAAAATAAATATGAGCGTCAAGAGCAAGCCTTGGAAAGAGAATTAGATTGGAAATGGATCGATAAAATTGAAAAATTGAGGTACCAATTACCAAATGGTGTTGTTACAAATGAAATAGATCTTTGGCAAGGTGATTGGATCATTGGTTGAGGAAATTGTAATGAAACGAAAAGAATAATTAGAGATGAGAAACTAAGGTTGTTAAGTTTGATATTAGCCTATTCAGGATTGTCATGGGTTGAGTGTGGAAAGGGAGATGCCTTCCAAATTCAAAGATCCATTACTGGTCCAGTGTTAGCTGGTTGCAGAGTAAAAACAAAGGAGAAGTATACAATCCCAGTTACTCCAAAGTTGAAAGAATTAATTACAGAAATTGGATCATTACCTTGGAAGCCATTTGTGGAAAATAATGTATTACCGATCATGCAGCTCGTCAAAGTACCTATATGAATTTTTACAACTATCTAAACGATAGATTAGCACCTCAAATTGGCTATGATGAAGATGAGACAATATCTCTACATAGATTTAGACATTCATTTGCTAAGCGTATGCTCAATCACTTTAAATTTCCGCTTCACGTTGTAGCTAGAATGATGGGTGATCTTGAATCTACGGTGAGACAAAACTATGCGGATTATAATGACGATACAATAATATCAGCCTTTAATGAAAAGATGAAACGGTATCTCAAAAACAAGAGTGATGATGACGAATCTGAAGAAGAAATTGCTGTATAATTCACCCTATATAATTATAGCCTCCATTAGACGAGAGGCTGCAATTATTAAATAATAAAACTAACTAATTTGTATGTTACGACCATTAAAAATACTTTTGGTCAAGAACGGTAAAATAATGGAAAACACAACGACCAGTAAAAAGCAAACTGCCCAAGTAAGACTTGATGAATTGATAGAGGTTCTCAATACTACTGATACAATCATTGCAAAAGAAATTGCGAGAATCAATGGTAAGACACATTATTCAAAATCAGGAGTTTCTGCTTTCAGAGCTAGTGGTGGAAATAAGGTAATGACACCAAAATTTTTAGAGGATATCGAAAAAGCCTTGCCGTTTCTTAATATGGAATGGCTCATACATGGTTTTGGAAATTGGCTAAATGAATGGTCACCCAAACAAAAGAAAGACTATCTCACTAAGTCTGATTGGTACAAGGATAAGCCAGCGGCAGCAAGTGCTGGAGCAGAAGATTTATGCCATTCACAGAAAAGTATTGATCAATTACTAAAGAATGGAACTGATGCAAATTTCAAGATCATTCTAAGATCAAAGTTGGTTACAACCTACGCAACTGGAAGCAGACTCAGATCTGATATAAATAAGGACTTATGTCAAAGAGTGCGTGAGTTAAGAGTAACCAGAGATCCTAAGGAATCTCAGACTTATTTTGCCGAAACTACTATGGGTGAGAATAGAGCCATCATAACCAATGTAGAATCTTTTAGGCAAAACCCTCCTATTTTTTTTATAAAAAAGTTAAAAGAAATATGCTCAGTAGATCTAAACAAAAGACTCAGCTATAATTGGCTTTTAGATGGTGTTGGTGAGATCTTCATTGATCAACGCAATCTGCCACTACCTATTAATCCTGCAAAAAAGCCTAATAGGGACAATAAAATTGATAGGGAGCTTTGCGACAGAATTGATAGCATCAGAGAAGAACAAGGCATGAGCAAGACTGCTTTTGGTAGCCATTTAGATGTGAATAGGTCAATGATTAGTGCTATGACTGGTAAAGAGAAGAGACAAAATCCTACAACTTGGTTTTTGTCTAGGTTAAAAGAAAGAGTCAATGATAATAATAAAGTATTAAGCTATGATTGGCTTTTAGATGGTGTTGGTCCTCAGTATATAGAAGATTCTAATATTAGCGAAACATCAAATGATGCTATAGAAGAATTGAGAAAAGAAATTGAGAGGCTTAAAAGAGAGAATGCACAGCTTAAAAAAAGTTAGAAAGCTCATTAGCTATCGTAGCAACAAAAAACCTCTTTTAAGCATTATTAAATGAGGTTTTTTTCGTTCTTGTTTCTCTTTTTAGTACTATTCTGTACACCAATTTCATTTCAAAGCATTTATCTTTATACTAAGTGAAATCAAGAATTTATAGTGTGAAACGAGTTCTCATTAGTGAGAATATGAACATAGTGATGAAAGACAATCGCTACATAAACAAGCTATCCAAAATTAAGAAATTGGTGCAGGACCATTACCCCTCGCTATACAAGAAAAACATCTTAAAAAGTATTTTTCAACCTAATCTTGAAGTTAGAAGAATCGTCAATTGGTCCCTCCTCATCTACGAAATTGATGAGAGTGGAGCACTGGATTGAGATCTGTTTTTTAGAAAGGGTTAGTCAGGAAAAAAATGCTAAATAATTCCATCATCATCAGCTATAAAAAACACTAATTTCCCCTTAAATTTAACCCCATCTGTAAACCAACCTTCCGCAGGGCAGTCATATGTAATCTCCTCTCAGTAAGTTCAAAAACAGTACACTCACTCTTTACTCCGGCTAATATCTTATCGTAGTAACACTTACCATTCTTTCTTTTTGCCTTAAGATCCTTCTCCTAAAACTCCCATTCACCTTTTTTATATTTAAGGTCATAGCCTTCGTAGGTCTCACCATCGATAGGGGATGTCCATTCTTTGGTATGAGTTATAGTATCCTTAAGAGTATACCTAACTTCATCTTTTACATATTCATAAAGCAATTTTTTATCATCTGAATAATAACTTTTCTGATATCCATTTTCGAGACAAACTCTAATAAATGCTTCCTTGGAATCTATACCCCTAAGATCCTCAAAAGACTTTATTTGAGCGAAGGATAAGAATCCAGCACATAATAAGCTAGCTAGTCAAAGTATTTTCATAGTTTAAAGATCAAAAAAAAATTCTCAAAAAAAAGAAAAAAAGTTTTAAAATTTACAGTAATAAAATACTAAATAAAGTACTTAGAATACTTTACATAGTCATATGATTAATTACGAATAGATTTATATGAGGGATAAGGAAGACTTAGATTATGAAGAAAAACGAGTATGTGAAAAGTATGTCCCGGCCCGAAAAACAAATGATTACATACTTAGAGCCAAGTGGTTTGATTACTGGCTCGACTACCTCCAAATACGAAACATGAATAACAATGATTAAGAAAAAAGCGAGAGGAAATCTGTCAGCCAATAGTGGTGCAAAGGCTAGAAGAAAGGGACACAATTTTGAACGTAACATTCGCAAGAAATTACTACCCCTCTATCCAAAGTGTATAACCACAAGGATGGGCAGTATCCACCTTGAACAGCTTAAAATGGATCTTATGAATTATCATCCTTGGGCAATGCAACTCAAGACTGTAGAAAAAGGGGTTTACCCTGAAAAAATATTAATGAAAATGCCCTAAGACCGTGGGGAATATAATCTGATAATCCATAAGAAAAAGTGCTACCAGCCGACCGTGAGCATGACATAGGATGATTTCTATGAAATCCTAGAGATGCTCGCAACCAATAAAATATTATGAAAAAAAAGCAATCAAGAATAATCATTTGGGATATCGAAACATCAAAAATGATCCTAAAAAGCTGGGGCTTGTAGAATCAAAACCATAGCCATAAATCAATTGCAGAGGATTGGAATATCATCTGGATATCCTGGAAGGTACTAGGGAAGAAGAAGGTACACACCCTATCCCTGGACTTTAATAAGAGCCGTAGTAACGATTACGACTTGTGTAAGGAATGAGAGAGATCCTGGTAACAGCGGATGCTCTTATCCACCATAATGGCAATGCCTTCGATTTAAAAACGTACAATTCTAGACTAATATACCATTCTCTTAATCCATTACCCCTATTCTTTGTCTTGACACGCTAAAAGAAGCGAGAAAGATTGCCAAATTTTCAAGTAATCGTCTTGATTATTTGGGTACTCATCTTGGGTTGGGAGCAAAGCTCGAAACTGGAGGTCAGGGACTTTGGGATGGTGTTCGAGATGGGAATCCAGAAGCACTACAGCTTATGATAAAATATTGTGAGCAAGATGTTTTGCTCCTCGAACGGATTTATCTAAAACTCCGTGGATATATGGGCAAAAGAAATCCAAATCTAACCTGAGATACGGATAACATAACCTGTCCAAAATGCGGTAGCACTCGAAAGCATCGTTATGGTACTCGAAGGACTGCTTCTGGTGGGATAAGGCAACAATATAAATGTCAAGATTGCTATGGCTACTACACGCTAAGATCTAGCGAAAAAGAAAAACCTAGAACTCAAAATTAGATTCTATGGAAAACTATATAAAAATCAAAGAGGCTAAGCCCAACAACAATGAGTATGTCCTGCTACACACTAGCGTACACGATAGTAAGCCTAAGAAGTTGCTCTACACCAATGATGAGTTCATTGATTTCGAAATGAAACCTGTGAGCGTGGAGGATGATAACTATTGGAGGCCAGTTTACGGTAACAACCCAATCACCAATCATCGTTCTGAGATTGTAACCAAAAAGTCAGATGTACCTGAGGGTAGCCAAGTGGATAGCTATGCCTCTAATGAGTACATCACGACATACCCCAATAAGGGATCTAGGTTCATGTATATCCACAAGAAAGCGGAGATTTCAACTAGATGGACAGGACTCGATGATTGAGGATTTAAAAGAAGCAGAAGGCTTACTAGAAGAAGCTCTACTCACCAGGAGTGAAAGGTATAAGTTAATAGAGGATATGTCAATCTCCGCTACTAAAACGGCTGGAGTTATGAGTGGCATTAAGAAGCTAAACTCACAAATTAATGGCTATCAAAATAAGGTAAACGAAATCAAGAGACAAGTGGGATATCACGAGGATGAGATCCTCAAGTCCGAAAAAAGAAAACAAACTATTTAGTTCTGATGTTATTAGCCGTGTTGGCTAATTTTTAAACTATGTATAACCAAAGGGCATAAAAATAATGTCCATCGTTTTAATTCGACAAAAAGTTTTTCTCAAGACTGTAGGAATTTTAGTAGTCGATATTGTCATATGAATGATTTGTGTAAAGAACTCTTGGGGTGTGTGTCTGAGGAGTTTTTTTGTGCCTGCATAGAAAAGTGTTATTTTAGTGTAATGAATAACAATTAAATATTTTTAATAATGATTATCCCAATGGTTATCATTTTTATAATCGTTGCTTTTGTAGCTCATAATAAATAAGGGAAGAATCTATGGAGTACCCCCTCTTGAGCGAAACGAAATTTTTAAACTTAATTGCCAAATGATATTCCAAAAACTAATTATTGAATGGCTATCTAAAGTCCGAATAAAAAAACATTCAGTCCAAGTTGAAGGATTCAATAAAATAAAAAATATTGTAATCATCATCAATTTAGATGAAAAAAAAACATGTGATCTTGAAGCACTAATCCATTCTTTTGAAGTGTTGGGCAAGAATGTGGAATGTATTGGCGTCACCTTAATTGGCAAGTATTTCGTGAAAAAAGGGATGAAAATTGTTAGAAACACTGATTTTTCATTTTTTGGGAAGCCGAAAACTACTTGGATTCAGCAATTTTTTAATATGAAATCTGATTATGCCCTATTGATAGACCGAAGTAGTAATTATCTACTCAATCATGTGGCGATTCATTGTAAGGCCAATTGTTATATTGGATATAAGTCCGTACCTGAAAATGAATTATTAACTTTACAACTAACCGCCCTACTTGAAAACGAGGATGAAGTTTTTTTACGGTACATAAAATTAATAGAAAGTTAATATGAGTAAACGGATAATGATGAAAAAGATAAAAAAATTCCCAAATCAGAAATCGCTTACCAATACGACGAGTACCCTAAACATCAGAGCGAAGTTGAATACTTAAAAAATATATCTAAGAATACAGATAGGATAAAAAATAACGTAGTTTTCTTCTTCTGGCTTACTGTAATATGAACTTTAGTCTACTTTTTAAGTTTTATATTCAAGTTTCTTATTTAAGACCCACAAGCCTCACACTCAGGATCATCAATATCACAGCTCCCTCCAGCTTCTTCTAGTCTCAACTTGTGGATTTGATCCTTAATATCCATATCAGTAAACATATTTCCAGTTAATTAATCTTCAATTTGGGCTATCTTTTCTTCGTTCATTTCTTCGTTTTGAATAGTCTCAATTTGTAATTGAATCCAATCACTTTAGCTGCTCAATTAAAGTTAACTCCAAAAAACTTATTATGGTTCTGAAAATCTAAACCAATGGTTGAATTACCCATTATATCCATACCCAAGACAGCCCATAGACCTTGTATTCAATTGATTGATAATCAGTGACAGTATTAGTGATTGTATTGGTAATGACCTCTTGAGGAGGGTAATTCTTAACGGCTCCAAAGTTGAATCCCTGGATCATTCCCTTGACATCTATATTATACAGCACTGTAACGGCACTGTCTACAAAAAACTCTCCGCTATAACTGGCTATTGAATCTCCTTCATGAACATAGATAGTATCGTGAATTGGTTTACTTATGTGTCGCACTTCAGACAGGAAAATAGTATCGCTTGGCAGTTCTACATATAAGGTGCGTATGAATTTCAGTAATTGTAGTCATAACGAATTCGTACTCCTTTTTGGTTGCTGTAATGGTCATTATCCCGTGAGCAATAGCCATTAGGATGATGATGGTAGTTTTATTCATCTCTTAACTGCTTTTATCATTTTCTTGAGGATACCTGAAATTAAGCTGCCTGAGAAACCAATTAAACCACTAGCACCTAGCGTATCCATTCCAGATGGAATATCAAAGTATTCGCTAAGTAAGTTCCTTGTGTTTTCTATGCCTATGATGAGGAGAAAGGCTGTAACAAAAAAGTGAGCAAGGACATTATCGTTGTTCTTATTCCACCAATTTTTACACCAAGATCCAAACTTAATTTTTTCATCCTTGGCATCTACCAAATCTTTCTCGGCACTATATTGTAAAATCCAAAAAAGGGTAATCCCTGTTATTGCTGCGATGACATCGTATATGGATATTTGAATCATTTCTCCTTTAATTTTTTGCGTTCTAATACTGAATTTCCCAATTTGATTGCTACCCAAACCTAACTTCACTAACTGCTAGGAATAATAATGTCATCAGACCTAATAATGCAAAAACTAGAGCGGATAGAAAGCCTATTAGAGGAACAAGTGCCCTTGAATAAGGAAGTATTAGACTTTAATGATGCTTATAAATTCTTAAATTTCAGTAGTAGTCATATGTATAAATTGACAAGCAGTCAATCAATACCACACTTCCGCCCTAATGGAAAAAAAACTGTACTTTAAAAGATCTGAGTTGAACGATTGATTACTTCGCAACCGAGTAGATACAATAGCTGAAATGGAACAACAAGCAGCAGATTATAGAATAAAAAGTAATTTCAAGTTTTAAGTAATCAGTGCTTTTAGCTACTTCTTATCTTTAAAATCGTTCCTTCCAACATTGTCTTTGGCATTGAGGTTATAGGTTAGTAAAACACCTTCCTCTTTCTTGATTTTCTACCACTTGATTCTCCTGTCAACGCCTTCGTTACGTTTTTATAACTAGGAATGCCTCCTTCTGATGAGAATAATTTGCTGAGGGTGGTTTCCGCTAGTTCAAAAGTATGTGTAATACAATGCGCATATTATTTTTTGGAGTTAGTTATTTTTTTTAACTTACTTATAGCCTTAAATTAATTGCTGCAATGAAACGCACTAAATTCCTCTATCTCATAAGCGTTCTTTATTTAACTGTTTTGTTAACCAATTGCGGTGAAAATCAGCGTAATGCACCTGTCAAATCTCTTATCTATTTAGCCGAAAATGGGCTAACCGTAAAGGCAAAAGAAAATGTCCATCTCATCTTGGGGAAATCATATGTATTAAATGAGAAAATATATTTAGTGGTCGATTCAACTATGCTGTACGAAATGGTTGCTAATGATGATGATATTACAAAAGTAGTAACTACTTACGTGAAAGATATGAGTGATTTGTTTGCTAATGCAGAATTTTTCAATAAGGATATTAGTTCTTGGGATGTGAGTAATGTGACGGATATGAAAGGGATGTTTGCAGGTGCTACTTCTTTCAATAAAAGTTTGATTCATTGGGATGTAAGTAATGTGACAGATATGTCTCTGATGTTTTATAGGGCAACTTCTTTTAATCAAGATATTACTCAGTGGGATGTGAGTAAGGTTTTAAATATGAATCAAATGTTTTCTGGGGCGGAGGCATTCAATCAAAATCTAAGTGATTGGAATGTTGACAATCTCACACAATGCTTATATTTCAACCAAAAGACCCCATTACGGACAGAAAATAATCCTAACTTCGTAAGATGTGATATTGATCCTCTTAATGACGATGCTATTTACCGAGATGAAAATAGAATTACTATTAAAGCAACTAAAAGTGCTGAAATTGGAGCTTACTATGACTTAGACGGGATCAGCTATTTGGTAGTAGATCATAATTTACTATCTGGAATGGTGAGAAAAGGAAAGGATATTACTAAAGTGGTAACTACTAAAATTACAACTCTCAATTTTTTGTTTTATAAAAAGTCTTCTTTCAATCAAGATATCAGTACTTGGGATGTAAGCAATGTGAGTAGTATGAGGGGTATATTTTCTTGGGCTCAATCTTTTAATCAAAACATCAGTGCTTGGGATGTAAGCAATGTGACAGATATGTCTCTAATGTTTGTTGGAGCGGAATATTTTAATCAAGATATCAGTTCTTGGGATGTGAGTAATGTCACAAATATGTATGAGACATTTTATGGCACGAGTTTCAATCAGGATATTAGTTCTTGGGATGTAAGTAATGTGACGAATATGCATGGAATGTTTATTGATGCTCTAACATTTAATCAAGATCTTAGCTATTGGGAAGTAAAGAGTGTTAAAAAATGCTATGCTTTCAGCGCAGAAAGTCCTGCTTGGACATTACCTAAACCTAACTTCACTAACTGTGGGGGATAAGCCTACTCCTCACCCTTAAAATCATTTCTTCCAACATAGTCTTTGGCATCCTTGTAGAAGGGAATTATTCCCATCAATCCCATTGTTTCAAAAGCACCTTTCATTACTTGATCCATATGCTTTTTTTTCTCTCTTTTTTCTGCTTTTGATACTTACTACTCTTGTAGGTTGACTCTTTTTTCTTTCCAAAATTATCACTTAAGATATGTGCTACACCACCAGCTACCTTGATACTAGCCTTTGTATACTGTCAGCAAAAAGTGAACTAATAAGGGTTAAATTATAAGAGCGTGTTTTAAACAGAGTAAACACTTAAATTTAACTACAATGGGAAAGAAGAGAAATGCAAGTTCATTAATAAGTGAACTAAAA
>Ga0115000_10000338_pt1 | contig 44031 bp, 29 predicted proteins | sample ArcticOcean_MG_C_6_FD_89690 | JGI IMG/M metagenome (GOLD analysis project Ga0115000, IMG submission 89690) | Marine microbial communities from western Arctic Ocean - ArcticOcean_MG_CB8_128 | ecosystem: Environmental > Aquatic > Marine > Oceanic | place: Arctic Ocean: Canada Basin | collected...
GAAGTTCTTATGGCCAGTGCTCATGTGCTCGGCCAGGCCGGTGTCTGTATTGGAGGCGGTGTCCTCCTGGCGCTTGGCCTCCATTTGTTTTTCGTAGGAGTCGTTGGCCCTTCCGACCAAGTCAACATTCCAGCCGTAGTTGAAATTGGGCGGCTGAGAGATCAATCTCCCCTGCATGCAGGCCTGCTGTAGTGCCTGGTAAATGATCCGGCGCAGCTTGAGGAAGTCGCCTCCAGCGGCTTTTTCCTCGTCAAGATTGAGAATGCTGTCGCCGTCCAAGTCGAACCGCCCGGTGACATCCTCGATGCCCTGCTGCGCCCAGTAGATCGCGTGGGCATCGGGCAGTCGCCACTCGAGTGGTCCCCACAAGTCATCGACCGCCTTCATTTTCTCAGGCGTCATTTTGAACTCTTCAACGAGACGCTTGAGACGTCGCCAGTCCTGATCAGTCTGTGGATCGAGCAAATCAAGATAGCCGTCGCGCCGCGTGCCGATGACGCCGCCGTCTAATATGTCGTCCTCTGTGTTGCGTCGACCATCGGGGCCGGGGTCGTGCATCATCTCGGCGCACCACGCGTTTTTGTAGAACCGGTGCGCATCGTCGAGGTTGTGGCCTACCTTGTGCTGAAAATGCCACGCCAGCTCGTGGTAAAGGTGAGCGCTGTGCTGATTGTATTTCAACCCCCCGTCACGGATCAGTTCAATGCCCCGCTTGACCCAGTGCCAGCGTATGTGCGGCGTCTCGATGCCGTCGAACTTCACCGAGATGTTGTATGACATGTTCCACGCCGTGACGCGCCAGACGTGATCGGCGTGCGGCTGCAGCTTGGTGATCCAGTCGCCCAGCTGCGCCATCTCAAAAAACTTGCCGTCCTCCTGCATCTGCATCGCACGCACCCAGAGGACGTTGGCGATCAACCCGCGAAAGCCGCCCAGCACCACGGTGGTGAAGGCCAGCGTCGGCGGCAGATTCTCGATCTGCTCGGTGTGCGTCAGTTTTTTTTCCTCACGGAACTGGTTCATCCTGCTCTGGCTGAGGTTGACGGTAAACAGGAAGGCCGGGACCAGGAGGGCCAGGACGAACTTGAACGCTTTGCCATGGAGTCTCATGCCGTGTCAGTTCATCGAGGCTGTGGGATTCGGGAGCGCCAACTCCTTGCGATGGAACATGTACGCACCGAGTGCCATGACCAGCCCGCCCATGACCACGATGATCGCAAAGAAGGCCCAGAAGAGCGTGGCCCACGTGATCGTACGCCCGTCGCTGAGGCTGTCCACCGGCGAGTAGCCCCAAATCGACTTGGTGATTTTTACCGCTCCGCTGGCAAGAAATATGGCCGCGTCGTCGAGTATTGACGACGCGTCCTTCCTACCGGTCTCGTGGTTGACCCCTGTGATGCCGCCCTCGTCGATGATCTGCTCTAGCGTCCCGGTCGAGGCTGAGATCAACAAAATGCCAAGCGACATAAAGGTGGCCACGGGGAAGGAAAGAAAACTCGACGCCATCAGGCCGATGGCCGAGATGAGTCCCAGCCAGAAAAAGATGATCATCAGTCCACGTAAGAGGTTCATCCCGAAGCCGCCATCGTGATAAAGAATCATCGGCCCGTCATCCAGCGGGAATAAGATTGGTTTGTCGTTGAAGTTGGCAAAACTGACATTGAGCAAACCACGGTTTTCGCCCTTGTTCGGTATAATGCCGCCCTCCAATTCCAGTTTGAGTTCGTGAAAGACGCTTGAGCCGATCGTCATTTCATTGAACTCACGATCCGGGGGCCAGCGCTTACTGGTTCCAGCACCAACGCTCCACATGCAAAGGTGCGACTTGGGATCGTACTCGTCGCCGGCATTGAATTTGAACCGCAGGTAAATTGGGTTTTCATTGATGCGATCCACCTTGCTCGAATCAATCTCGAAAAACCAGTTCCTCACCTGGCCCGGCAGAACAATCTCCCGGCTGCCCTTGGAGACCTGCAATGCCTGGTGTTCGAGTTCCTCGATTTGCTGTATCAACTCGACGGAGGGCGCATTTGCATTCTGCTCGATCAGCCGGGTGTAGTCCGGCCGCAGGGAAAGCACGTGTTCTGGTTGGGTGACACTCATACGTAATGCCTTATCCGCCGGCGTGTACTGGTTGTCGGCCTTGCCCTGTTCCACCAGCTTCGAGTAGTCGTATGCCCTCTGGCGTGAAAGGGTGAAATCCGGCTTGGGCTCGCGGACACTGCTGCGCGACACGAGTACCTCGTTTTGCAGCTTGGCCTTTTCGAAATCGTTCAGCTCGTCCGAGTCGGCCCGGGCATTGATGAGGAAGAAAATGGCCAGGCCGGTCGGTACCATCAGCAAAGCGTTGAGCAGCATGATGCCCAGCCACTTGCCGAGCCAAACCCGCCAGCGGGCGATCGGCTTGACGGCGACCATCTGCATCACGTTGTCCTCGATCTCACGGGCCAGCGTGCCGCACCCCATCCAGAGCGATGCGATACCCAGCAGCGCGGTGGTGGAGCCGAGCGTGTAGGTTAGCACGATCTGCACCGTGCCCTTGGCCGTGCCGTCGCTCTTCACCAGCAGCGGGATGCCGAACACTATGACCAACAGTGCAACCGCCATCGCCACGACAAAGCGATACCGGATGGCGGCTTTCAAAGTTTGCTTGGCAATGGGCCACATAACGCTTGGTTTGCGGTGGAGATGTTAGTCGCCGAGCAGGCCGCCCAGCTTCTCGTTGGCCTTGTCGAGGTTCTCCCCCTTCTTCGGGGCGACATCGGCTTGCGGTGAGAGCTCGGCCTTGGCCAAGCCGGCCAACTTGTCGACGCCCATTGTCTCCGTCGGCTTGGTCACCTCAGGCGCCTGGCCATGCGCCGGCTCGTCGGTCGCTCGGGTGAGGTGATCAAGCACGCGGTCGGCACGCTCGCCCGCCGCGTCGCCGCGCAAATACTCCGCCACGCGGTGCCCGGAAGTCGCCCCGGACGTTTCCGATTCCTTCTGGCGCGCCTGCTCGACGATGTTGAGAAACAGGCTCTCGAGATTCTGCGTGGGGTTGTCGACGCGCACCTCATCCGAGCCGGTGTCTTCGCGGATCAGTGACAGCACCTTGTCCATCGTCTCACGCGAGAGGGTCGGCGCGGTGATGCGCGTGGCGTCTTGGTTGGCCAGCAGCTCGCTCATAGTGCCCATGGCATGCACTCGGCCACCGTACAAAATCATCGCCCGGTCGCAAACATCCTCCACGTCAGCAAGCAAGTGGCTCGACAGGATGACTGTCTTGCCACGCTCGGCGAGCGTGAGGATCAAATCCTTGATTTCGCGGCAGCCGATCGGGTCGAGCCCGGAGGTCGGCTCGTCGAGGATAATCAAGTCGGGGTCGTTGATGAGCGCCTGCGCCAGGCCGATGCGGCGCTGCATGCCCTTCGAGAATTCGCCAACGTGACGACGCCGGGCATTGTCCAGCCCGACCATCTCGATCAACTGCTCGGCGCGCTCGCGGCGTTCCTTCGAGTCGATGTGAAAGAGGCTGCCAAAAAAATCGAGCGTCTCGTCGGAGTTGAGGTAACGGTAAAGATACGATTCCTCGGGTAGATAACCGATGCGCGCCTTGGTCTGCACATGGCGCGGCGAGTGGTCGAATACCGTGATGCGCCCGCGTGTCGGGTACAGCAGGCCAAGCAGCATCTTCACCGTGGTGGACTTGCCAGAGCCGTTCGGGCCCAGCAGGCCGAACACCTCACCGCGTTTGACCTCGAAGTCGATGCCATCCACGGCGCGCGCCTTGGATCGGCCCCAGAAATCCTTGAACACCTTGGTCAACCCCTGCGCTGAAATGACCGTTTCATTTGAATTCATTGTTGTGTTGTCGTTGCGCTTGGGCGAGCGCTCCTCATGAGAAATCCACTCAAGCAGGCTGAGGGGCCATACCAGCCGTATCATCAGTGCTCGCCGGTGTTGACTCCGGCTCGAACGATCCCAATTCCTCGCCCTGTCTAACCAGTCGCGCGCTGTTGAACACCACGATCAGCGAGCCGGCGTTGTGCAGCACCGCCGCAACGATCGGGTTGATCACCCCATAGCTGGCAAGGATCATGCCGACCATGATGAACAGGATACCAAACAGGAAATTCTGGTTGATCACCTTGCGCGTCTGCCGTGAAAGGCGCACGAGGAACGGCAGCCGCCTGAGGTCACTGTTCATCAGCGCGATGGTGGCGCTCTGGATGGCCACCTCGCTGCCGGCCGCGCCCATGGCCACGCCCATGTCACCGGCGGCCAGTGCCGGGGCGTCGTTCACGCCGTCGCCAATCACCGCCACACGATAACCCCTCTTCTTCAGGTCATTTACGAAATTAACCTTGTCCTGCGGCAAACACTCGGCAACGACCTCGCTGCAGCCAATCTCGGCGGCCACACGGGCGGCCACCGGCTGGCGGTCGCCGGAAACCATCGCCACACGTCGCACACCGGACTCGAGTAAATCAGCCAACGCCTCCTTGGCCTCGGTGCGAGTGGCATCCTGCAGCCCGATCCAGCCGATGCATTCGCCGCCGCGGGCGACGAACAGCAGACTGTAGCCCTCGGCCTCCTTCAGATCCACTTTCGACTCAAAATCATCGGTAACGCCGTTGTCACGAAGCCACTGCGCCCGGCCGATCACGATGCTCGCGCCGTCTACGCTGGCCTGTACACCCAGTCCGGCGGTCTCCTTGAAATCAGCGGGGTCAGCCAGCGTCACCCCGGCTTCTCCGGCGAGATTGACCAGCGCTTTGGCTGTCGGGTGATTGCTGAATTTTTCCGCAGTAGCAGCGATCTTGAGCAGTTCGGCCGGCTTGAGGTCGCCCTGCGGAGCCAGTCGGCTGACCGCCAGTTCGCCGGTGGTCAGCGTGCCGGTCTTATCAAATACAAAGGCGTTGATACGCGCCGCGATCTCGATGTCGCCGACATTCTTGATGAGAATGCCCAAGCGAGCGGCCGAAGCCAGAGCGGCGACCATCGCCGTGGGCGAAGCGAGGATGAATGCGCACGGGCAGGAGATCACCAGTACCGAAACAACGCGCTCTACATCCTTCGTGAAAAACCAGACGACGGCTGCAATCACCAGTACCAGCGGCGTGTAGTACCCCATATACTGGTCAATGATCCGCATGATTGGCAGCTTGGTTTGCTCGGCGGAAAGGATTAGGTCGCGCACTCGGCCAAAGGTGGTGTCCTCACCGGCCCGAGTGATCTTGACCTCGAGCACTCCGTTCAGGTTGGTCGTACCGGCGAAAACCTCCTCGCCGGTGGCCTTGTCCACCGGGAGAGACTCGCCGGTAATGTTTGCCTGGTTGATGGAGCCCTGGCCCTTGATGATTTTGCCATCAGCCGCGACGTTGTCGCCGGGGCGAATCCGGATCACGTCGCCAACATTCAGTTCGGACGCAGTCACTTCCTGCTCGCCGGACGCAACGATGCGACGAGCCTTGGTCGGGGTCATCTTGACTAGCGACGCGATGGAGGCGCGCGCGCCGGCGGCGGTGCGGGTCTCGATCAACTCACCGAGCAACATGAAAAAAGCGACGACGCCGGCAGTCTGGTAGCCGCCAAGTTGCGACTCTCCGGAAGCGATCGCCGCGAGGAAGGCGATGGCGACCAACTCGTTGATGGTGAGCATGCCGCGCAGGATGCTTTTGACAGCTAGCTTGAGGATCGGGTAGCCAAGGATCATCGCCCCGATAAACGCACTGACTCCCGCGATCCGGTCGTCCGTGCCGCCGAACCACTCCATAAGGAATGAGTTAGCGATGAACACCACGCCGGCAATCATGGTGGGAAGCTTGAACTGGGTGTGATCGTGGTCGTGACCGCAACTTCCGCAGTCATCCTCGTGATCGTTGTGGTCCTCGTGGATTTCCTTTCGGCTCCAAAGTGATGAAATTTGCATCGTTTTTCCTGTTTTTATCGTTGCGCGCTAGTCAAGCGCACTTTGTCTCGTTGTTGTCATGGCGTCTCGCCTTCCTTCAGTTTCCGTTTTTCCGGCGTCCGGTTAAGCCAAATGCGCGGCTGACGGCCGGAGAGATAAAAGACATCAACAGCGTTGGTGAGCACCCGTTGCATCGTCTCGGCAACCAAGCGCTGCTTAAAGAGCAAAGGGTTTTCCTCGTAATAAGATCGCTGCCCGCTGAACGCCTTGGCCTCGGCCTGCACCGAGGTTAGCAGGGTATTTGCCGCCGATTTGCCGCCGCCCTCAATCACCTTTGCTTGGCCAAGCGCGTTCAGCTTGGTGCTTTCCGCATCGGCCTTGGCCGTCGCGAGTTTTTGCTCGTTCTCCTGCTGAACCTTGAGGAATGCGTCGAAGGCCGGCTTGACATCTTCCGGCACTTTAACTTTGGGCGTCGTCAAGTTGATTTTTAACTGTAAGTCTTTGGAGTTCTTTCTAATCGTTTTTTTCACACGACGCTCGATGGCCTCTCCGAGCTCGGACGGCTTGGTGTATGCGTCGATCGCGGTACGACTGGCGGAGGCATGGTAAACAGCGTTGTCCAAAATAGACTTGAGGAACTTGTCAACATCGGAGAAACCGAACTTATATTCCTTGATTGCGTCGGCCTTGGTTTCATCGAGACTAAAGGTCATCTCCGCCTTGATGTGGAGAACATTGCCGTCGCCGGATAGGGTGTAGCCATCGTAGGTCGGCTGGAAAGACATGCTGGCCTGCGGCTCCTCCTCATCAGCGGTGCGGTAGCCAACGTCGGAAGTTATCGTCTTTTTTTCGTCGACAGCAATTTCCACGATCTCATCGATGGGATTAGGCAATGCCCAAACCAGGCCTGGCTCTAGGATGCCTTTAGATTCGCCAAACTGAAGATGAATCGCCTTCTTGTTGTTTTCGACCCTGGTTATGCCAGAGCCGAGAAATACCACGGCCAAAATCACCATGATCACGCGAACCACCTTGAAGCTGCTCTGCAACGCCTCGGTCAACGCCTGGGTGCGGGGATCGTCCATAACCTCCACGTTGGCTGTTGGAACCTTCTCGACTGGCGCTGGGGCCTTCTCGACTGGCGACTCGACAGCCGGGATTTGTTTTTCGTCGTCGCTCATGGCTTGGCTGCCTTGGTGGCGTCCGGCTGCGTCAGCAGGTTGAACGGGGGCGTGTTGGGATCGAGAATCAACGTGGAGTTTTCCTTGAGCAACCCCTCTAGTGCCTTGCGGTTGAACAGGAAGTTGGCCAGCTCTGGGTTTTGCTTGAACACCTCGTAGTGCTTGGCGGCCTGAGCTTCGGCTTCACCGTTAATCTGAATCGCCTCTGCCCTGGCCTGGGCCAGGATCTTGTTGGCCTCAAGATCGGCCTCGGCCTTGATCGTCTTGGCCTGTCGCTCGCCCTCGGCCTCGATCTTCTGGATCTCCGCCTGTCGCTCTGCCTTCATGCGTTCGAACACGGCACCAGTAACGGACTCAGGGATGCCGAGCCGCTTGATGCCAACCATGATGACCTCGATGCCGTCGCTCTCTGTGGCAGCGTCGACAAGTTCTTTCATTTCGTCCTCGATGATCTGTAGCTTCAGTTCCTCCTTATCGGTGCTCACCAGGTTGTTGAAAGCGTACTTGCCAATCACGGCATTTTGGGCGCTGCGCACCTTGCCTTGGAGCGCATCATCGGCCTTGGCCTTATCGCCACTAAAGCTTTGGAAAAACCTGAGCGCGTTGTCAATTTTCCAGGTTACAAACACCTTGACGAGGATCGGTTGTGCATCTTTCGTGCCGGTCTCCTCGAAGGCCCACTCGGAGCTCTGGATTCGTTCGTCGAATTTGTGCACATCGTGCACAGGCCAGGGCAGGCGGAAGTGAAGCCCAGGGAGAACATTGGCTTTGTCATTTTCCTTGATGGGATTTAAAATACTGAACTTAATGGCCACTTCCCCCTCGCGCACCTGAAAGGTGAATAGCATGAAACCAAAAATGATCACCAAAAAGGCGCCTATTATCATTGAAGGGTTGATATAATTTTTTTTCATCTTTTCTAAAATATATTGAGGTTTAATTTCCTTGGTCGACCGTCACATCCAGCAGATCGCTGCGCAGCTTGTCCTGTAGTTCCAAATTGATGATGTCACCGTTCTCCGTGTCGGACAGGATATATTTGCGCGCACCCCGCGTGGCCTGCTCGAAAGTCTCCAGTTTAGAGCGCGTCTTGTAGACGCTGGGGGCGGCTTTGAAGGCGGAAATCTGGTGGCTGAACCGCTCCGCCTCGGCCTTGGCCAAGGCCACCTTGCTGGTGCTCTCACTGCGCGCCTTGGCCAGAATTTCAGCTGCAAGTCCGTACGCCCGTGGCACTCTCCCGGCCTTGTACTGCAGCGCGCCGAGCCGGTTGGTCTCGCTATGCAGCCGGGCCACATTCACTTTTTCGTAGTTCTCCGCCACGCCGCCGGTGGCCTTGGACTGTTCGTTTTTGCCAACGGGAGGATGAATGTCCTGCAAGCCGACGAATACAATCTCAGCCCCGAGCTCGCTGATGTTGGCCTGTTGCTGGATGGCCTTCTTCAGGTCCCCCTGCGCTTTCGTGCGGCCGGGGCCCATCAGTTCGTTGATGTCAACCCCGATCAGGTAGCGCGTCACTTGGCGCATGGAAATTTTCCGCAACATCGAGACGGCATTGTCGGTCTTGTAAACCCAGTTGGTCAGGTTGTTGATGCGGTACTGCACGGGAATGCTAACGGTCAGCAGGTTTACCGGCACGGAATCGGAAGAAGCCGAGTCCAGCAGCACATCCCTGTTGGCAACGATCATGTCGTTGGAGGAACCGTGATTGTGCTGCGTGGTCCAGAGCAACACTTCCGGCTCTGCCTCATCGTTTTGCTCCAGCACACCGAGGACAAATTCCTGTATCTCACCGGTCTTGTAGCGATAAACCTTGGCGATTGGCCAAGGCAACTTTAAGTGAAACCCAGGGGTAAGAAGTTTGGCGCTTTGTACGCCAAACCGTTCCTTAACCGCCTTCTCGTTGGCCTGAATGACGACAAAACTGCTGCTGAGAAACAGCACCACGACCTGAATGGCAATGATCAGTGCCAGTTTTTGCTCGAGATACTTGTAAAACCACGTCTCGGAAACCTTGAAGCCAAACTGGTAGTCCAGTGTATGGGCGGCAGTGGAGATCAGCCCGCCCGGTTGGCCAAGTAGTCCGATCAACCGACTATCGTAGAGCAACCGCGCCTTCTTATCGTCAAGCCGCGGCCGGTAAATCTCCAGTACCAGCGTGAAGAGGTTCTCCAGCGCGGAAACCGCGATCACAACAAACACCACCCAAGTGAACACTTTTTCCCAAACCGGATATTCGATGGAGGCCGTCTCGGCGATGACCACCGCCGTGCACACCACCGAACCAAGCAGCATGTAGTTCGCACCCGGACGCAGCAAATCCTGGCCATCCATCTTGGCGAGGCCGGCGGAGTATTTGCCCATCATGAACAGGACTACCATGAACAATGCGAAGAACATGATTGGCATCGCGCTGTCCGAGGCCTGGGCAGAGGAAAAGAGAGTCCACCCGTCAAGCTGCCCGTAAACCAACATCAGGCCATGTGCCTGGCCAATCACCGCCAGCACCGAGAAGATCGGGACCACCCATTTCTCGAACTGCCGCCGGGCATTGCGCGACGGGTAGGCATCCTCCGCCGCACCGGCAAAGAGCGACTCGTTGCCCCGGGTACGATCCAGCTCCTGCATTTCGAGCGCCTCAACCCGCTCTCGGTCAATCAGATGTGACTGGATGAAGCTAAAAAAGCCGATTAGGGTCCCAATCCCGAGTAAAACCACCCCGCCCAAACCCACCGTCGAGCTGGTTTGCAGCGTGAAGTATAACGCCCCTATCGTGACGACCAACAGTACAATGCTGTTGATTAACCCAAGTTTTTTGGAGTTTTGCTGTTCCATTACGTTAACTCTCGATCCTCAAATAACCAAAGGGCAACCGACAAGGTTGCCCCCACATAGCCCACGAGGTATCCAAACGCTTGGCCAATGTACCCGGTGGGGATCGTCCCGTCCCCTTCAAGTACGTCGACCAGCCAAAAGTTCTGCCAGTTCGGCGTCACGGTGTAAAGGATCGAGGCCCACCAGGAGCCTCCCTCCACCCTCTCCAGAAAAAGCCAGTCCGACATCAACCCGAGAAACAACACCCCCGAGCAGATCGCCAGAGTTGGCAGCAATTCGAGCCGTGTCGAGCAGGCCAAAGCCAGGGCTGTCAGGATCAGGACCGCAAACAAAATCAAGGTCGATGCCGAGATTAGCCGCCAATCCACCAAGCGTGGATCTGCTCCGGCTCCAGTCGTCTCGGCCTCAGTGGCCAGGATTATCGCGAGCATCGCCGTCGTCAGGATCACCACCGCGATCACCGTCGTGATAACGAAACGTACCTGCAAAAAATAATTCAAGAATCCACCCGCCACAAAGGCTGTCAACAGGCCGCCAAGACAGTAGATGGCAAACGAAAACGTGTCGGCTGAACCGTACGCATCGTACGCCATGCGGCTGGCCAGCAGGCAGGCCACCAGGTTCGCGTACAACAGCAGCGTCAGAGCCCCGGACAGCCCCACGTACTTGCCGAGGATGAACCGCGCCCGGCCCACCGGCTTGGACAACACCGCCAGCGCAGTGCCACTGCGGATTTCCCGTGCCACCGACGACGAGGCACTAAGCACCGCGCCGAACAATCCGGTCAGCAGCATCACCGCCAGGGTGCTGGTCTTGACGATTTGGATGTCATCCCCAAACCCGAAATACGGGACGACTGAAAGAAAGACACAAAAAAAGCCGGAACTAGCCATCAGCAACAAATAAACTGGCTGCTGCGCCACTTCCATGAATGCGTTGTAGGCTATGGTCCCGAACTGTCTCAAAGCGAAAGGGCCGGGGAACATAACGCCCCCAAGGCCAATTGCAACTGAGAACTTCTGCCGAAAAAATCGATTTTGCGGCTAAAAATCGAGCACTCCGGAAACTCCCACGCCTCCGTCGATCAATTGCCGGCCACCGCCGCCCGTGCCCCCGGCCCGTATGACGTCAGCAATCTCGGTGTTTCCGCGCTCGCTCGCCTTGTCCAAAGGCGTTTTCCCCTCGAAATCCCTCGCCCCCGCATTTGCGCCGTTGGCCAGCAGCCACTTGGCCATCACGATGTGGCGCGTGTTGCCCTGATACGCCGCCACGTGCAGCGGCGTCACCTTTTTCTTATTACGCTTGTTGATGTCCACCCCGCCGGCCACCAGTTGCTTCACCTTGGGCAAGTCCCCCTCAAACACCGCCGCGTGGATGTCGTCCTTCTCCCCGCCGCACCCGGCCAAGGCCAAGCCAAGCGCCAAGACCAAGCCAAGTTGTGTCCCTTTAATCTTCATAAATCTGAACGACAAAATACTGCCGCGCCGCCGCCGTCAACTTGAAGCTAACAGCCAGCGGTTTGCCCCACTCGGAGTTCTTCGCAACGTCTTCAATTCCGCTGACCTTCCTCCAGCTTTTCAAGTCCGCAGAGGCTTTCACGGTGACTGTGGGCGACTTCATCATCGGCTCGTAGTCCAGACCGTCAAACTTTAGGAGATTCGTCCCTCTATCAAACTTGCCGACGATGTTTTTGCCTCCAACTTTTGCCTCCACGGTGAAATCTCCAGTGACCTTGTATTTTCCAATCTCAATGTAGTCCCACTGGAACCACTCACAGATGCCGTTCTTCCCAAACGTCAGTTCGTGGTGTGTCGGCGGAAACCAATGCGGATCATTGGCGAACGATTTTATGGAGACAAACTTGATGCCCCGCCAATCAAACGGGCGGTCAAGCTGAACCGAAAGCTCCACCACGCCATCCTTGATGGCAATCCTGGCAATCTCCGGCCCGGCAACCGCGGAATCGCTCAAGAGTCCAGCGACAAGCCAAGCGACAAATAAGCCTGTCAATCTTTTCATTTTACTCGTCACAAACCACCTCCGCTTGGCCAAGCGCAACTGGTTTATCAAGTTCACTACCTCAATCTACCCCGGCTCCCTAACCATATCGAGCCAAGTTTGACCAAGCGAAGAAGTGCGTTGGCATTCGCCATTCGCCTACACTGGATCACGCCAGTATATCGCGAATGACGTGTCCGTGAACATCGGTCAGGCGCCGGTCTATGCCGTTGTGCCGGACGGTGAGCTTTTCGTGATCCACGCCCAGCAGATGCAGGATGATGGAGTGCATATCATGGCTGGTTGTGCCGGTTTCGCTTTTCCAAGCCCATTGGTCACTCTGGCCGTAAGTCGTTCCCCCCTTCACCCCACCACCGGCAAACCAAGTGACGAACGTCCCCCCATTGTGATCCCGGCCTGCCTGCCCCTGGCTGAACGGCATACGGCCAAACTCGGTGGTCCAAATGACCAGGGTGTCTTCAAGCATGCCTCGCGCCTTCAAGTCCTTGATCAGGCCGGTAATCGGCTTATCGACCTGTCCGGTCATGTACGGCAGTTCGGTGTGGATGTTGGCATGATTGTCCCAGTTTTTGCTGGGCCCACCCGCTCCACTCCAAATTTGGACAAATCGCACCCCCCTCTCCAGCATGCGGCGGCCAAGGATGCAGCGCTTGGCAAAATCCTTGGTGTTATCCTCATCCATTCCGTAAAGCTTTCGCACCGCTTGGCTTTCGCCTTTCATGTCGAACAGGTCCGGCACACTGAGCTGCATGCGGGCGGCCATCTCGAGACTTTGGATTCTGGCTTCGAGCCGTGAGTCGCCCGGCATTTGGTTAGCGTGCTTTCGGTTCAGAAACCCGAGCACTTCCCGGCTAGCCGCCTCGCTGGCAGCGTTGATATGCTTCGCTTCGTCCGGGGGGAAAAGATAATGCACCGGTCTCGAATTGGAGGCATTGATTACCGTCCCCTGATGCCGCGCCGGCAAAAAACCGGAGGTGAAATTGCCGAGATTGTTGTAGGGCAACCCCTTCGGGTCCGGTAGCACGATGAACTCCGGAAGGTTCTGGTTGATCCGGCCAAGCGCATAACTAATCCAAGCCCCCATGCACGGAAAGCCCGGGAGCGTGAACCCGGTTGTCTGCATGTAGCTGCCCAGACCGTGTACGTTCGTCGGCGAGTTCATCGACATGAGGAACGCCAAGTCGTCCACCACGGTTGCCATGTGCGGCAGCACCTCGCTGACCCAGCGGCCGCACTCGCCATGCCGCCGAAACGCGAACGGACTCTTCAGCACCTTGAATCCTGGAGAGTTGGTCACCGACTCGACCAGGCGGCCAGCGCCCGGGTCAAACTTTTGCCCGTCCAAGGCAGCCAGCTCTGGCTTGTGGTCGAAAGTGTCCATCTGGCTGACTCCGCCGTTCATGAACAACTGAATCACCCGCTTGGCCTTGGGAACATGATTCAAGGTCGAGCCAAGCGCTAAGTCGGTGCCGAGGATTTGGCCAAGCGCCAGGCCGCCGAAACCGCCGCCTGTCGCCTGCAAAAAACTCCGCCTGGAAATTCCGTGCTCCACTTTAATTCAAAAAAACAAACTCACTGCTATTGAGGATGACTCGGCATGCGTTGGCTAAGCCGTGTTCGCGGGCCAAAGCTAAAACCAAGCGGCCTTCCTCCGGCTCCGGTTCCCGATGGTATGCCAATTCAAAAAGCTCCAGCACCTGCGTCGAAAGAGACGACGACTCGTGCCGCAACCGCTTGGCCAAACGCTCGCTTTGGCGAACCAGAAAACGGTTGTTCAACATCGCCAGGGCCTGCAGCGCAGTGACGGACGACTCACGCTTGGGAGCGTGCTGCGAGGCGTCCGGGCAATCCATCAACTGCATCAGCGGATCAGGCACGGTACGAAAGACAAACCGATACACGCTACGCCGAAAGTTCGCCGGTGAATCAGGGTCGAACCCGACGTAGTCGAGGTTTGGTGTCACGTGTACGCCCTTGCTCATGTTGAAGTGACGAGCGGATGGGCCACCCATTTTCAGATCCGCATTTCCTGCCAACTGCAGCAACGAATCACGGTATGATTCCGCGTCGAGCCTCATCCGATTCACCCGCCACAGCCAACGGTTGTCGGCGTCTCGGCGTGTGTACTCCGCATTGTGCGCGGAGTTCTGCTGGTAAACCGAGCTGGTCATGATGGTGCGGTGCAGCCACTTCAGCGAACCGCCCCCTGCACGAAATTCGAACGCCAGCCAATCCAGCAAATCAGGATGTGATGGACGATCTCCCATCCGACCAAAGTCGTTGGGCGTGCCGACTAGTCCGCGACCAAAGTGATAATGCCAAACGCGATTCACAATCGATCGCCAAGTGAGGACATTTCGCTCATCCGCCAACCAGTTGGCCAGGGCTGCCCGACGCTGCCCTTCGTCATCGGGACTGGTAATGGCGAAACGACTTTTCAATGCGTCAACACACCCCAGCGCACCGGGCACCGCCTTTTCGCCGGGTGAATGAACGCTGCCGCGTTGCAAGATGTGAACCTCCCTTGGCTTGCCAGCTGGCTTAAAGTTGCCCAACGCTGAGAAATCGCTGGCGACGGCGTAAACTTTTGGCCGCTCTCCAAGTGCGGCCACTTCCTTGGCGTTCGCTTCCCTGGAAAAATAAAGTGTCAAAACCTTAATCTGCTCGTCGGTGCGCTTGGCCGGTTCGATCGCCAGCGCTTGGCCAACAGCCGCCGGCAGAATCTCAATCAGAGCCGGCTTGGCTGCGTTGGTCACCGACAATCTCGGCCGGCCGATCAGATGACTTCCGCCGTGAAGCTGGCGTAACTCGATTTCTATCGTCTCCCCCTTCAGCGCAGTCAACGGCTTTTCAAAAACAAACATGGCACGGTGTGGCTTAGATTCTTCGGGATGAATCCCCCAAGCCGTCTTTAGATCACCGTCAATCGCGTGCCCGACCACCCAGCTCGCTTGGTTAAAACCTGCCTTGGCTTGGGAGATCTTCACCGGTCGTCCAGACACCTTCACCACGATTTCGGACAAATGCAGATTACCGTTCGGCGCACGACCGGGTCCGCCTTTTGGCAGCGAATCATCAGCCAGTACATCGAGTTGAACGGCGGTCACTCCGTCCATCGGCAGCACGGCAGTGAATGTGGCCGTGTCGCGCTCCGGCGCTTGGCCTTGCGCAAGAAACGAACCGTCCGGCTTGGCCTCGAACGTCACACCGTCGGTCGATTGAACCTTCGCCCCGTACAAGACCCCCCACCCACCTTGGCCAAGCCGCAATTGCTCTTCGCGATGGGCTGACAATGAATGGTCGGGCAACGGATGTGGCAATTCGCCTCGGTCGAGTTGTGCCTTCACCTTAAGCAACCGCCTGCGCAGCTTGGCCACCTGCCCGTTTGGATCGTAAGGTCGATCCACTTTATCCACGCCGGAAAAAACCGCCTGCAACGAGTAGTAATCTTCCGTGGATACCGGATCAAACTTGTGATCATGACAACGGGCACAGTGAACTGTGGTGCTGACGAAGGTGGACATCACGGTCGCGATCATGTCATCGCGGTCCAGGTACTGAGCGATCTTCTTGTCAATCGTGCCGTCGGAGATTCCCATCTGCGAACTTTCATCCCACGGCCCAGTCGCCAACATCCCGATAGCTCGAACCGACGACGGTTGATCCGGGAAAAGGACATCGCCGGCCACCTGTTCACGAACGAATTGAGCGTATGGCTTATCCGAGTTAAACGACTCAATCAGATAATCACGATAAGGCCACGCGTTTTCACGGATGGCATCCTCATCGTGTCCATGGGTCTCGGCGTAGTGAACGACATCCATCCAGTGCCGGGCCCATCGTTCCCCGTAGTGGGGACTACCAAGCAAGCGCTCAATGAGATTTGCATACGCGACCGGAGAGTCATCATTTACAAAAGCATCCACCTCACTCGGGCTAGGTGGTAGGCCGGTCAGGTCATACGACGCGCGCCTAATCAGCGAGACCCGACCGGCTGGGAGAGACGGTGCAAACCCATGCTGCAGATATTTTACGGCGATGAACCGATCAATCGGATTAGATGCCCAACCGGTAAATTTTGATGCTTCTTGGGGGATTGCGGGCCTTTTCAACGGCTGTAAAGCCCACCCCGTCCCGGTGTTCGCCGCAGAAAGCATCAAAACATTTCCAAACAATAACAGGAAACAACCCAGCCTGACATATCCACGGAGGCAGGTTGATTTCATGAGGCTACGGAAAATGTTTATCTTTGTGGGCAAACTACCGAGTGACTTAAAGGAAGATAGTCGCCACCGCCGACTTTCCGAGTCAATCGGATTATAGCCAAAAAGAGAGGGAATTTGAGGTGGGTAGGAAAAATGGTCGGAGCGACAGGATTCGAACCTGCGACATCCAGTTCCCAAAACTGGCACTCTACCAAGCTGAGCTACGCTCCGACCGGGGCGGTTTTTATAAGCCAATCGCACCATCACCGCAATCCCGAAATGCCTGCCGTCTTGCGGCCTGACCAAGCTGCTGGCACGATACGGCCACGCTTGGCTGCGATGAAACCACTCGACCAATGTTTGCTCTACGGCTTTGTGGACTCGGCCTATCTGGATGGCCGCGATCCGGCCGAGCTGTGCCGCCAACTCTGCGACGGCGGGGCGGATCTGGTGCAGATTCGCGCCAAGGATTGGCCAGTTGATGACATCGCCCGCTTGGCCAAGCGCCTGGTTCCAATCGCAGCTGAGGCCGGGGTGCGGCTGGTCATCAATGATCATCCGAAGATTGCCGCCGAGGTCGGCGCACCGACGGCGCACCTTGGTCAGGAGGATTTTTTTGACGCTGGCCACCGGTCCGTCGCCGAGGTGAAAGCAAGCGGCGGAGCGCTCGAGCTTGGCCTCAGCACCCACGCACCCGAACAGGCCGAGCGAGCGTGCGAGGCCGGGGCGGACTACGTCGCAATCGGCCCTGTGTTCGCCACGCCGACCAAGCCGGGCCGCCCGCCGGTGACTCTTAACTACGTCCGCTGGGCCGCCACGAACATCGACCGGCCCTGGTTCGCAATCGGCGGGATCGACCTCGACAATCTCGACGATATTCTCGCCGCTGGGGCACGGCGGGTGTGCGTCGTGTCGGCGATTCTGCGGGCGCCAGATGTCGCCAGTGCTTGTCGTCAATTCAAGGAGCGCCTACTCTCCTCAGACCGTTAGCGGGGCGTTTCCCCGTTCAACCCAATTCAAAAAATGAGCTTGCTTGTCTTTGGATCCACCGCACTGGACTCGATCATCACGCCGAAAAAAAAGAACCCGCGCCTCCTTGGCGGCTCGGGCAGCCACGCCGCCGTTGCGGCCAGTTTTTTCACCGCACCGAAGCTGGTCGGCGTGGTTGGCACCGACTTCCCCCGGAAATATATTTCGCTGCTCGAGCGCCACAAGGTGAACCTCAGGGGGCTGAAGATTCGCGAGGGCAAGACGTTCCACTGGGCCGGTGAGTACGAAGTGAACATGAACAACCGGCGCACGCTCAGCACGGAACTGGGCGTGGTGGAGGGCTACTCGCCGGTGTTGCCGGCCGCCCATCGCAAGGCGAAGTACATCCTGCTGGCCAACAATCCGCCCGGCGCCCAGGAGGCGATCATCGAGCAACTCGACAAGCCGAAGCTCGTCGTCGCCGACACGATGGATTTGTGGATGAACATCGCGATGAACGACCTCCTGAGCCTGCTCAAGCGGGTCGATATGCTCGTGCTCAACGACAGCGAGGCGCGGCAGTTGACCGGCGACGAGAACGTGGTCTCCTCCCTGCCCAAACTGCACAAGCTCGGCCCGAGATATGTGATCGTGAAAAAGGGCGAACACGGCTCGATCCTCTCGTCACGCCGAGGCCTGTTCGTCGCCCCGGCGTTCCCCTTGGCCAAAGTCAAGGATCCGACCGGCGCGGGCGACTCGTTCGTCGGTGCGATGGTCGGTTACCTCGCCAAGACCGGCGGCTCGGTCGATACGAATATCCGCAAGGCAATCCTGTACGGGAGCGTGGTCGCGTCGTTCTGCTGCGAGGGCTTCGGCCTGAACCGCACCACCAAGACTACACGGTCGGAAATCAACCAGCGCCTGCGAGCGCTGGAAAAAATGACGCGCGCCTAAAGCTCGTCCAGCGCCGCAAGTACCTCGGCGGCGTGCGTGGCGACTTTCACCTTGGGCCAGATTTTTCGGATCACCCCGTCGGCGCCGATGAGGAATGTCCGCCGGTTGATCCCGAGAAAGATCCGCCCCATGAACGACTTGTCACCCCACACGCCGTAAGCCTCGCAGATCGACTTGTCCCCGTCGGCGACAAGCACGAACGGCAGCCCGAACTTGTCGATGAACTTGTCATGCCTTTCCGCCGAGTCGGCGCTCACGCCCAGCACCACCGCGCCCCTGGCCGTGATCTCGTCGTGCACATCCCGAAAGCCGCACGCCTCACGGTTGCAGCCGGGCGTGTTGTCTTTCGGGTAAAAATAAAGCACGACCGCTTGGCCGCGAAACTGGCTGAGCGACACTTCGCCGCCGCCGTTGGCCGGTGCGGTGAAGCCCGGCGCTACGTCGCCTTCCCTGAGTTTCATCTCCTTCATGCCGCCGGCAGCGTCGGGCCGCGCTTGGCCAAGGTCAATCCCGCGGCGAAAAACCTTACGAAGAGCGGCTCTTTTCCTTAGCCACGGTTTGTAGAGGAGAACCCGAGATCGCAGAGCAGCACCAGCGCAGGGTCGAGTTGTGGTTGGGAGACAAGCGTACCGACGCCATCGTCGTGTACCAACAGGTGCTTGGCCTCAAGGCGGACGCCATCTCGCTGCAACTCCGCGACACGCTGCCCAACTCATACAGAGCCCCCGATGCCACGCCGCACGACCCGATCAATCTGCAGTATTAAAATACTTTCGCTGCCTACCGCAAAGCTGTCGAGGTCGACCACAACTTCGGATAAGGATGGTACAATCTCAGCGTGATACTTAACGCGGTCGGGCAAACCGAGGGTGGAAACACGGCTTTCGCGAGGGCGAACAAGCTGCTCAACCCGAAGTTCCCCATCGCCGAGACGATCGAGTTCAAGTCCGCCACCACGCTGGATGGCGCGCCATCCCAGCCAACATCAGCCCCTCAAGTGTAAGCAGAGGCTCGACGCGCCGGATCACCGGTAACTTGGCCGCCATCAGCGCAGCGTAGCCGCCCGTCGCCACCACCGGCAGCCTCGCCGCACCCAGCTCGCGCTTCAGTTGCCGCAACAACTCGGCGATCAATCCGCGATAGCCGTGCACCGCACCACTGAGCATCGCGCCGCGCGTGTCTTTGCCGACGACCGACTCCGGCTCGGCGATCTTGATGCGCGGCAGTAGCGCGGTTTTCTCGTGCAAATAATCTGTCATCGCCGAGAGGCCCGGCGCAATGATCCCACCGGTGTAGTTGCCCGCCGCATCGACGACATCGAACGTCACCGCCGTGCCGAAATCGACCACCACCACCGGCGCGCCGAACCGCTCGTGCGCCGCGATTGCGTTGGCCAACCGGTCCGCGCCGATCGTCGCCGGCTTCGGGTATTCAATGCCGATGCCGGTCACAGTCCGCGCCGTGAGCTGCCATGCCGCACACTGCCAGCGCACGCGCAGAAGCCGCTTGAGCGGAGGGTTCAGCCGAGGCACCACGCTGCAAAATACCGCACCTGCGAGCCGGTCGGCCTTGGCCAAGCGCAGCAATTTGGCGAGCGGCAGCTCCGCCTGGCCAAGCACGAGCGACTCGCTGGCAAACCGGGTATCGGCCACGATGCGCTCGCCGTTTGCCACGGCAGCGTGAGTGTGCGTGTTGCCAATATCAACGAGCAAAACCACAGGGGCATGAGTTACCACACCCTAGGCCAAGTTTGAAGTTTGAACTTGGTTTGCTTGAAACTTTAAACTTAAAACTTGAAGCTCCCTTCCCTGCGTCATGCCAATCAACGACCGCATCAGAGACAAGCTGAGCCAACTCCCGCACAAGCCGGGAGTTTATCTCATGCGTGACCGGTTCGGCACAGTAATCTACGTCGGCAAGGCACGGGCGCTGCGCAAGCGGGTCAGCCAGTATTTCCACCCGTCCCGCCGCCAAGGCTGGGACTTGAAACTGGCGGCGTTGATCGAGGCAATCGAAGACTTCGACGTGCACGTCGTCAAGAGCGAGCCGGAGGCGCTGCTACTCGAAGGCAAGTTGATCAAGGAATTCAAGCCGCGCTACAACGTCAGCTTTCGCGACGACAAGAATTTCCTGCTCATAAAGGTGAACCTCAACGACCCGATCCCGCGCTTCACCTTCGCGCGGCTGCGGCAGCAGGACGGCGCGAAATATTTCGGGCCGTTCGTCAGCGGCGGCGCATGTCGGCGGACGGTCACGATGCTGCGCAAAAAATTCAACCTGCGCGGCTGCCGTCCGCTAAACCCAACCGAGCGCGACTACAAACATTGCCTCTACGGCCACTTGCAGCACTGCTCCGCGCCGTGCGTCGGCAAGGTGACGCTCGATGAGTACCGGCAAAAGGTCAACGAGGCGTGCCACTATCTCGAGGGCCGAACCGGCGAGTGGGAAAAGGAACTCAATGCCAAGATGCAAAACGCCGCCGAGGCGCTTGACTACGAAAAAGCCGCGCGCTACCGCGACATGATTAGTGATCTGCGCGAGACCACCCGCAAGTCGCGCAAGTTCACCCGCATGCCGGTGAAGCTACCAGGCGCGATCGATCCCGGACGCGACCTCGCCGCGCTTGGCAAGGCACTTGGGCTCGACTCGCCCCCCAAGCGCATCGAGGGGTTCGACATCTCGAACATAAGCGGCACGTTCATGGTCGCATCGATGGTTAGTTTCTTGGGCGGCAAACCGGACCGCGCGCAGTACCGGCGGTTCCGCATGAAGAGCGTCGTAGCGCAGGACGACTTTGCCTGTATGGCTGAGACGGTGCGACGGCGCTACACCCGGCTCCAGAGCGAGGCGCGCCCGATGCCGGACCTGATTCTGATCGACGGCGGCAAGGGGCAACTTGGCATGGCGTGCCGCGAGTTGGCAAAGCTCGGTCTCGAGCACGTGCCGGTGATCGGCTTGGCAAAGGAGTTCGAGGAAATTCACCAACCGGGCGAAAGAACGCCACTCCGGCTTGGCCTCGACAGCGGCGCGCTGAAGCTGCTGCAGCGCGTGCGCGACGAGTCACACCGGTTCGCCAACACGTACAACGCTGAGCTGCGGTTGAAGAAAATCTCCGAAAGCATTCTCGATGAATTCCCGGGGATCGGTAGCAGCCGGAAGGCTGCGCTGCTCAAGAAATTCGGCTCCGTGCAACGGCTGCGAAAAGCCAGCATCGAGGATATTCAGCAAGTGCCCGGCTTCGGCAAAAAATCAGCCGAGGCGCTGAAGGCTTTTTTGGAAACGAGAACGAAGAGCGGCAAGTCGGTTTAATTCTTCCGGGGTCCGGTGGCGGTTTGGAATTTTGGAACTGACTCGGCGATGAACTTGGTCATCTTGTCGAAGGTCGCCTCTTCGTCGCCCGGTTTGCAGATCGCGAAATAAGTCACGTAGGCCCAGCGCTGCAGCACGCCCTCGCTGAGCAGGCCCTTGGTCATCATCCACATCCGGTCGAGATGGTGCGTCGCCAGCTTGCCGTCGGCGACGAACCAATAAATGTACACGCCCCGCACCGGCACCTCGCGTCCGTTGCGGTCGTGGGCCGTTTTCGAGGTCGTCAATTTCATGACCTGCAGGTCGTAGATGTGCGGTTGCTGGATCGGAATGGTGACCACTTCGCGCAGGTCGATCGTGAAGCCCTGCCCCGGCAGGCAATACTCCGGCTTATGAATCGAGGTGCGATCCTGCCCCATTAACACCACGCTACTCTCGATCCAGGTTTTGTCGGGAAAGGAGTAGCGGCGCCGGCCGTAAGTGGTGTCCGGCGGCAGCCAGTCGAGTTCCAGCTTGGTGACCGGCGTTGGTGCGGAGGTGCAGTCAAAAATCTGCGCCGGCAATGCAACAGCGTTCGTGCGGATGACTTGGCCGTCCTCGTTGTGCAACTCCATCGCGGCCAAGCGCAGACCCGGTTGGCCAAGCTCTTGGCCGCCGGAATTGAGCCGTGCCAAAAACAGTGCCGACGCCCCGACGAGCAGTAGAAAAAACGCGAGGATGATTTTGCCCTGTTTACTCACAAGCCACCTCCGTTGCCGGCTCGGGCCGGTCGTCCTCCTTGATCACTCTGCCGAGAATCAGCACGACGACGAACGCCGGCACATACGGCAGCAGGCTAAGGATTCCGTTGTCGTGGACGAAGTTTCCAGCGGCCTGTCCGGCTCCCGGTTGGGCCGACTCCGCCACCTCGGCTGCCAGAATGATCAGCGCCAGCCGAAAGATGTTCCCCGCCACCGCCAGCGGAAAGGCCGAGAGGATGATCACCGCCGTTTTCCACCGCACGCGAAAGGCGACAAACCCATAAATGGCAAAGAATGCCAGCGTCACCGTCAGGCTGCGAATGCCGCTACACGCGGCGGCGATCTCGTAGGCGTAGCGGCGCTTGGAATCAAAAATCTGGACGCCTTCCTGAATGATATCGACGCCGAGCAGCGTGCCGCAAATCCATCCGGTGATGTCCGACACCAGATGCCTCAACGGCACGGTAACAAAGTCGGCCATCGTCCCGAGCGGCACGGCGAACGCAAACAGGAAGACGGGAAAGAAACTGGCTCGCAGCCAGGCCGGCCCCCAAACCAAACCGGTCAGCGCATACACACCAAAATAAAATCCTACAATCGAGATGCGTGTCTGCTGGATGACGTAGCCGAGCAGATGCACCGCCAGCGCACACGCCACCAGCGCCATCGCCGGCCACCAGTTGCGCTTGGGTGCGGCGAGCAGTTCGTCGCGTTTCCAGTAGCAGAGGCCCAGCACGATCAGCGGAATGATGTAGCCCAGCTCGTCGTCCTTCGAGCTTCCGTAGGCGTAGTTCATCCAGCCGTAAAGCGAAGGCGTATCGACGTAGCCGAAGGTGGAGTTGCCGAGCAGTTGGAAGAAAACCAGCCAAGCCCCAAGCAGCGCGAAGAACAGCGGCTTGTCCGACATCCCCCGCCAAAAGCGCAACAACTCGTCCCGAACGGTAGGGCGGCTGGCTTCGGCATTGGTTTCAGGTTCGCTCATGACACGCGCAGCGTAGCGTAAACAGGTGAACCCAAAACGGCGATGAAAACCGGTTCACGCCCAGGCGCGCCGGAGCATCCCGAGAAAATTCCCGCTCATGATTTTTTCGATGTCCGCCGCCTGATAGCCGCGTTGACTAAGTAGCCCGGGCAACTTCTGTAAATCGGCGATCGTGTCGAGATCACCCGGCGATTGTTCGCGGCCGAAGCCGCCGTCTAGGTCGGTGCCGATGCCAGCGTGGTCGCTGTTGCCGGCGAGTTGGCAGACGTAATCGATGTGATCGACCACGTGCGACAAAGCCACGCCGGACGACTCCGGTGTCGTCACGCCGCGTTCCCAGTCGGGGAACAGCATCCATGCGTCAAGTGCCGCGCCGATCACGCCGCCGCGCGCGATCACGCGCTTGAGTTGCCGGTCGCTTAGCTGCCGGTCGCCCGGCACGAGCGCGCGGCAATTGCAGTGGCTAGCCCAGACTGCGCCGCCGAAAATATCCATCGACTCGTCAAGCGACTCGTCGCTCAAATGCGTCACGTCGAGAATGATGCCGAGCCGTTCCATCTCGCGCAGCAGCTCCGGCCCAGCCGGACCTAGGCCGCCACTCTCGTGGGTGCCCGGCGCGTAGGTGCCCGGGCCGTAGTGGGCCGGGCCAAGCGCGCGCAGTCCGCTCTCGTACGACTGCTCGAGGTGCTGCAGCGTCACCATCGAGTCCGCTCCTTCAAGGCTCAAAATGTAACCGACCGGTAGGTCGTCGCCCGGGCCGTCGGCCCACTTGGCCAAGTGCACCTCCAGTTGGCCAAGGTCGGCGATCTGCGTCATATCACCCCGACGCTCCATCTCGCGATACCAGGCGAGCTGGCCCTGCGTCTGTGCCCAGGCCTGTTCCGGCGAATGCCAGCCGGGCAGCGGGTTGCTGCGCTTGGTATACCGGGCGATCTGCGTTGCGACGCATAGGCCGATGTTGCCCCGGCGCATCTCCGGCAGGGAGACGGTGCTTCGTCCGCGGTCTTTCTTGTCGACTTGGCCGGCTTCGCGCCCGCGTATATCGTCGAGCGGGCGCGACATGTCGCGGTTCCACTCGAGCGCGTTCATCGAGAGATCGAGGTGGGCATCTAAAATAAAGGGAGTGTTGTCGGGCATGGCATGCGCTTGGCCAAGCGGCTGAGCGGCCGGTCAGTCAACGGCAGAACGCCCGGCCTGTGAAGCCCCGAGTTGCCAAGCGAACCACGCTTGGCCAAGCTGAGCCGCGATGAAAACCATTGCCGTTGCGCTGCTGTTTTTCACCGCCATGACCACTCAAGCCAAGCCCGTTGCCATCGTCATCCACGCCGGTGCCGGCAGCCTCAACCTCGACTCATTCACCCCCGAGCGCGAACAGTTGTACCATGCCACGCTCGAGCAATCGCTCCGCGCCGGGCACGCGATCGACGCCGTCGAGGCGGCGATCGTCATCATGGAAGACGCGCCGGTGTTCAACGCCGGCAAGGGCGCGGTCTTCACCGCCGAGGGCAAAAACGAACTCGACGCCTCGATCATGAACGGCGACTCGCTGCAGGCCGGCGCGGTCGGCGGCGTGACCACGGTAAAGAACCCCATCCGCGCCGCACGCGCCGTGATGGAAAAGTCGCCGCACGTCCTGTTCACCAACCGGGGCGCCGAGAAATTCGCCGCCAGCAACGGGCTCGAGATGGTCGATCCAAAATACTTCTTCACCGAGCGCCGCTGGAAACAGATTCAAACATGGCTCAAGCAGCAGGAAGCCAAGGCCAAGCCACGGGCCGCCGCATAGCCGGTATCTCCTGCACCGGCCACGGTGAATATTTCATCCGGCACGCCGTGGCTCACGACATAAGCGCGCGCATCGCCTACAAGAAAGAGAGCTTGGTCAAGGCCGCGCGCGACGTCGTGCAAACCGTGCTCAAGCAGGCCGGCGGTTCCGGCGGCATCATCGGCCTCGATGCTCAGGGCAACATCGTGATGGAATTCAATACCCCCGCCATGACACGCGGCTGCATCGGCCCGGACGGCATCCTCAAGACAGCAATCTTCAAGTGAACGCGCCTGGCCAGGCGGAAATCGATTTTTACATACTTCGGCCTAAAACTGTACTGGCGTAGCCCCCGTAGTATTGGTAATATTCGCCGTAAAAGGCACAAGCATCATGAAAAACCTCCTCATTTCAAATTTTGCAGCGGCGGTTATATTGCTGTTCGGCAGTATTGCAGAGGTTAATGGGGATCTTTTGACGTATGAAGTCGTCGGAGCCACCATTACCATCAGAGATTGTAAAGAGACTGCTTCTGGAGCATTGGCGATCCCTCCTACCTATGACGGAAAACCGGTCACAAGAATCGGGGAAAATGCCTTCCGGGACTGCAGCAATCTGACGAGCGTAACGATCCCCGACAACGTCACCAGAATTGGAAATAAAGCCTTCGCAGACTGCAGTAGTCTGATGAACGTGACGATATCAAACAACGTCACCAGAATTGGAGAATGGGCCTTCGAGGGCTGCAGTAGTCTGACGAGCATGAACATTGGTAACAGCGTCATCCGCATTGGGGAATATGCCTTCAATGGCTGCACTAGTCTTACGAGCGTCACCATTCCTGACAGTGTCATTAGCATTTATAATGGCACTTTCGAGGGCTGCACTAGCTTAATAATAATTAATTTTAGGGACGTTTATAATAAATTTGGAGGTGATTCTCCTAAACTTAATGGCGCTAAAGTGTTTATCAACCCAGATGCAATCGGTTTTGGTGAAACGTATGGAGGGTTGCCCGTAGTGTATAAAACGGTACTACCAACTGATCATTTGACATACAAAGTCAGCGGCAACACCGTTACCATCAGAGATTGTAAAGAGACAATCTCCGGAGCGTTGGCAATTCCCCTTACCTATGACGGAAAACCAGTCATCAGCATTGGGAATATAGCCTTCAGGAACTGCTATAGTCTTACGAGCGTGATAATTGGTAACAATGTCACAAGCATTGGCAATTGGGCTTTTGATGGCTGCCATAGCCTTACGAACATGACGATTCATGACAGCGTCACCCGCATTGGGAGTTTTGCCTTTCGAGGCTGCAGTAGTCTTAAGAGTATTACTTTTGAAGGGAATGCGCCTTCTTCTCTTGGTACCGATGTTTTCAAATACTTATCCATTGGGGCGACGATTACAGTGCCAGTTGGCGCAACTGGCTTTGCAGAAATGTTCGAAGGGTTTCCTGTAATAATTCAGGGGGCATTAGAAATTAACATCTTCAGAAAAACCGGCTCACCATTCACTATCAGCTTCGAAAGCAAACTGGGGGCAACCTACGTAATTGAAGTCACCCATGACTTGAAACAATGGGATGAAATTGGCGAAATCAAAGGCACCGGAAGCTCGGTTGAATTCACTGATTGGCGTGAAGCTCATTTCCAGAAGCAATACTATCGGTTGAAGTTGCTGGAGGAATAAAACTAGCCTATGCCCCAATTAAATAACCTGATAATTTCAACTTTTTCAGCGGCCAAAGTTATCTGTACCTTAGCTTTCGCCGCTAAAGCTGAATCCCAAAAACCCCTAGACATCTTCCCTCGGATTTGATTTAATTAGTCTTTTAAAGATATTATGAAAAAACTCCTTATTTTTACTTTCTTAACGGCTGTTATTTGCTCATCGACTTTAGGGCAGGAGTTGAAGCCGGGTGATGAAATTTGGTCATTTAGATTCGGAGGTAGCGATGTTTATTCCTCCCCAGCGGTAGGGAGCGATGGCACCATCTACGTCGGGTCTTTCAGCGGTCACCTCCACGCAATCAGCCCGGACGGCTCCAGAAAATGGAGATTTAATGCGAGTGACGTTGTGTGGTCCACCCCAGCGATAGGGAGTGATGGCCCCATCTACATCGGGTGTTGGAACAATGCGTTCTACGCAATCAAACCGGACGGCACTAGAAAATGGGCATATGGAACAGGAGGGTGGATTCTGTCTTCTCCAACTATAGGGAGCGATGGAACGGTGTACGTCGCGTCTCGAGACAGTAAGCTCTACGCATTCAACCCGGACAGCGCCCGTAGAAAGAAATGGTCATTTGAAACGGGTTCTGATGTGATGTCCTCCCCAGCAATAGGGAGCGATGGTACAATCTACATCGCGTCTGATGACACTGATCTATATGCAATCAACCCGGACGGCTCCAAGGAGTGGTCGTTTAATACGCGTGGTTGGGTGCGTGCTTCCCCATCGGTAGGTAGCGATGGGACCATCTACATTGGGTCTGATGACAGTAGACTCTACGCAATCAACCCGGACGGTTCTAAGAAATGGGTGTTCAAAACACGAGGTTCAGTGCCGTCCTCTCCAACGATAGGGAGCGATGGGACAATCTACGTTGCTTCTGAGGACGGCTACCTCTACGCAATAAAAACATCAACCGATGATCCTGCGGAGGGGAAGCCGGCAGAGATTGCGATCGATACATAGGCAGGTGTGATGATTGAGGGAACTGTTGGTTCGAAATATCGAGTGGAATTCAAAAACAAGCTTGATGATGCCGCAAAGTGGATCGTAGGAGATGTGATTGACCTGCCTGAAAGTCCTTACCTTTGGGTAGACAGATTCAAACCAATACGAGAAACCCGATACTACAGGGTAGTACTGGTTGAATAACGAAAGGTCAATCTGAGCTTGGCGAAGTCCAAGGCCCCGGAAGCTCTGTTAAGTTTCCTGATCCCCGCTTACCTTTTGTTCCTTTTAAAAGGAATTACTTTCGGGTGAAGTTGGTGGAGTAATCGGCGTTCCCACAAACTGCTGAATTAAATCGCTTGTTCCCAAAGGCAAATTGTAGAGAATGCCCGTCCTACGTTCGGCATTCGGCCGACACATATCCACGGATGGGCGAATGGCGCAGTGGTAGCGCAGCGGTTTTACACACCGTTGGTCGGGGGTTCGAATCCCTCTTCGCCCACCATTTTTTCTTTGTTTTTAGGCTTTTTATTGCGCCGAACAGATTCCGAACAAAGCTTCGGTGCATGAGAAAATCTGAGACCGTTTCCTACTACAAACATTCCGCTAAAATCTAGGAGTTGGCATAGTTGAGGGCTGCTGTGATGTGAATTTCACCCAATCTTTTAGATGGTTTTTGCGGTTTCCTCCATTGAAGTGCCATTCACGCTCCTTCAAATACCAGTAATAACTCTCGGGTTTGGTCCCATTAAACACGTCAAATGGCGACCCTCCCAATAGGACTCGAGAAGGTTCAAACACCTCTGCCAACCTTCGCCTAAATGCCCCCATCACAACGCTGTAATTGATAAAATAAAAAAAACTTAAACTGAGGGCATCGCATAGTTGTCACTGAAGCGACTGATAAATCTCCAGCACACGCCCGAGATCGACGCCGGTTGGCTTGGCTTGCAGCAACCATTCGAGATCTTTCTTTGCCGCACCGAATTGTCGGTTTTGGATGAGCAGCACCGCGCGGCTCCAGCGATCGAATGCGGAGTCAGGCTGCAACGCCAGCACTGTCTCCACATAGCGCAGCAACTCCGCGGGCGGATTGCTCTCCTGCGCTGCGCCCATCAGGTTTCGTAGCATCCGTAGTACGATATCGCGCTCGTTTGACTTAGCCAGGTACTCCGGCACGAAGGAACGACCGGTGTTGGCACGTACCAGATCCTCCATATCAGCTTGACTCAAGTATTTGCCACCATCGAACGGATCAATGAACTGTTCCTTCTCATCGATGACGTGCTTGATAATGAAATGCCCGGGCGCACCGACGCCGACCACGCCGTCGATCCCGCACCCGGCTGCCAACTCCATCACCAGTACCGATAATGTGATCGGCAGCCCTTCGCGATCATCAAGCACACGGTTCATGTAGCTGTTGGCCTTGTTGTAGTAGTCCTGCCGGCTGCCGTGATAGCCGTTCTCCTCGAACAAATAAGAGATCAGCGTTTTTAGCTTTGCTGCGTCGTCATCGTCATTGGTGAACTTGCCCTTTACTTCCGCAGTCATGTTTTTTAACTGCTGTTCGTAGTAGTCGACATCCACATCGGGATCGTCGATTTTGGCGATCAACAGCGAGGCGCGAAACAGGTCGACCCCTTCGTCGTCGTTCTCAAACAACGCAGCCAACTGGTCGCGAATCAAGCGCCCATGTAGCCGTACAGAGGCGAGACGCAGGCGTGCAGCCTGCTCCTCCATCCGTTTGGCTTCCTGATCCAAATGCCGCAGTGCCTGACCCGGCTGTTTGCGTGCGTCGGCCAGCGTCCTTTCCTTAAATTGCCCGCCGTTGGTTTGCGCCTCGGCGATCAGCGCCTGGCCAAGCGATTCGACAATTGGTGTCGTTTCGTCGTTGACCTGTTTGCCCAGCCGAAAGTTGCGGAAGGTCGCCACCGTGTTGCGGAACTTGGCCAAGCCGACTTTCCCGCCTTGGAGCCCACGGTCGCTCGACTCGAAAATCAGGTGCCCATTCACGTGGCAGTAAAAGCGATTCCCTTCATGCCGCAGCTTGAGCGTGTTCCAATCCCCCGGCAAATAGTGGCGGGTGAGTTGCTCATCAAGAATGGTCCATGAAAACACATTCGCCCCGTCGAAACGTGTCAGCCGCATCTGCCCGGCGGTGGGGTAAAAGCCGTAATGCTTGTTCTCGCCATCGGATGCCCACACCAAGCCGGCAGCGCCGGCTTCGTTCTCAAGCTTAACCTGTACCGACAACTCGAACGGCGTCTCTGGCACGGCGCTCGTCGAGAGACACAATGAGCGGCCACCGAAACTTTCCCCCGCATGACTGACGTGAATACTCCCGCCTTTTCTCCGCCAGTGGCCGCCGAACACCGGCGTCCACTCCTTCGGGTTGAGCATGCCGATGGTCATCCAGCGCTCGATCGGCACCGGGTTGGGTTTTTCCAGCAGCGGCTTGAGTAAATTTGTCGGCACGGCAAAACCGAGATTTTCGGTGACGAGCGACTTCATGGTGATCACACCGTGCACTCGGCCGTGAAGGTCGAGCATCGGCCCGCCGCTGTTACCGGGCTCAATTGGCACGGCCAGTTGAATCATCTCCACGCCGTCGAGTGTGCGCCGCGCCGAAACCACTCCTTGCACAAAACTGAAATCGAGACCGTGCGGCGTGCCCATCGCCACCACTGACGAGCCTTGGCCAAGCGCTGACGAGTCGCCAAGCGGCAGCGCCGGCAGGCCGGTTTTGTCGACACGTAACACAGCCAGATCTAGCGTACGATCCCACGCATGAACAGACGTCACCTTCACTTCCTCGCCGTTGGCCAGGCGCACATGTAAAGGCCGCCCTTCACCGACAACATGCAGACTCGTGGCAATTAGTCCATCACTGGAAACCACGAAACCGGTGCCGACGCCTGCCTCCTCGTCGTCGCGGCCGATCTGCGTCAGCACCACGATTGATTTGCGGATGCGCTTGGCCAGACTCTTGGCATCCAACGGCTCCGCGGAGGGCAACTCCTGCGCAACCGACGAAGACACTGAGACAAACAGGCCAAGCGCGGCACAAAGAAGAGTCGCTTGGCCAAGTGCGGCCCGGAGTTCAGCAAAGTGCATGGCGGACTTTAGCCAAACGCCCCACTGGTCGCACGGCTTTTCCTGCCTCGACAGTCGGGAGAACATTAGTTATGATTTTCTATATCCATTAAGCAACGTAAGAGAGCAACCTGTTTTCACATTTATCGATTGATGGTTGACCATAATCTCTAACCACGACTGCGTTAGACCTCAAGCAACCCACAACATTATAATTATTGCTGCAAGAGGTATGGGCCGGAGCGGAATCGGCTGCCACGGCGACTGAATTGAAAGCTGAAGGTAAAAATGAAACACATCTTACTAACAACAATCGCAGCCGTGCTACTGATGGGGTGTGGGCCGAGTGGCGATCCACCGCCTCTGGCTCATTCAACTGAAGACGACAGGCAAGACCTCACCCTACAAACGGACATAGAGCCTGTGTTGTTTTTCGCAGATGGACTTAATGCCGACGACTCGCTGGTTAAAAATTATCTGCGAGGTCTCAAGTATGCCATCGACTATTTCGGGAACTATGGACCGTATTACATCTATTTGCTTGGACCTGACAATGAGCAAAGTATCAGGGACATCTATTTGAAAAGAGCCGAAAGTAGAGCCAACCCGAGTTCGCTGACTGCGGTAGAGGATCAAATAGAAGGGTTTCTCAAACGACCTAATATTGTTGCGGAAATAGACGCTGTCTTGGCTGGAAAGGCGGAAGGTGGGCTGACCTGGAGTGAACCTCCACGACGTGTATACGAGGATGTCACCACAAACGCCAAGGGACGAGAGAACGATCCCATCGAAAACACATGGGGAGCACTTCATGAATACCACCATGTTTTTCAAATCGCCCATTGCAATTCGTATCAGGAGCGGACTTCCGACCGCAATCTAAACTCGTGGATGGCCGAAGGAATGGCAACGTATAGTTCCGCGAGGTTTATGGAGAACCTAAACTTAATCGATTTCAAAAGCTACATGCTGGAGTTGAGAAAGACGGGAGGCAATATTGGAGAGCTGGGCATAAACGACTTTATATCGGGGGGGGGAACTTGGCGCTTGGATAACGAAACCTATTGGGAGACAGGAGGGGCCGCACAAGTCTACTACATGCTGGGAGCCTGGGCGACAGCCTATCTCATTCACGTTCAGGGCGTCACTGAAGTTATCGTCCTGAAGAGTTGGTATTTTGATATCCCTCGAATTGGAAAATCTGCGGCTTTTGAAAAGCACATGGGTTTGTCCCTGGAAGAGTTTTATACAGAGTTTAATGCATTTATCAATAGATCAAACGATGAAGTAATGAAAATTTTTGTTAAAAATCAATAATCTCTTACACCGTTGCCGCTCATAAAACACCTACTACTGACAACAATCGCAGCCGTGTTTTTTTATGGGGTAGGGGAATCCGGGTTTTTGGCAAGCTGCATCTATTTCGCAAAACATCGAAGCTGTCAAAACACACTTGGCTGCTGGTGTGGATGTTGATGGCAAAACACCGGTAGATAGGGCCATGTCTGAAGGCCTGAAAGAAACCGCCGATCTCTTCCGCAAACATGGCGGCAAAACGGCTGAAGAGTTTAAAGCTGGAGAAAAATGAAAGCCGAATCAAGATATGCATTCACGCTCGTTGAACTACTGGTGGTGATAGCTATCATCGCCATCCTTGCCGCCCTACTGCTACCGGCTCTGGCTAAGGCCAAGGAACAGGCCAAATTGGCGAAATGTACTAGCAACGAAAAACAGATTGCAATTGCGTATATGCTTTATGCTGATGATCACGACGGCTTTTTGCCCGTATCAGGAACGGAGGTTCCGGTGGGATCAGGATGGGTGACACCAAGTCGCTGGTTTCTGGAAATCTCGCGCTACATCGACAAAAATAGTCATCATTATACCGATCTAGTGAGTGGCAATAAAGTAGTTGCCTGCCCATCAGCGAGGCTAGGTACCGATGTCATTCCAGAATCGGTTCCCGGCTATCAAGGCTATGGTAGTTATGGACATAACTATGCTTACCTTGGTTACACTCAAGCGGATCACCAGAAATTAAGCCGTATTTCTAAACCTGTCGAAACTTGTATGAATGGAGATGGGCTTGATCCCAACAATCGGCTTAATTGGTGGAACTACGGCTATCTATATCCGCCCAGTTCGTTACCGACGCGTGGCTCGGGTTACGAATATGTTCGCCATGGTAAAGGTGGGAACTACGCTTGGGCTGATAGACATGTCAACATGACTACTTGGGAAGTTATGTTGACCGGGAAAAATGGGAAAGTTGACTGGTATTATATGCCTACACCTTCATCGACTCCTCGATCCAAATAAAACTCAATGAAACACCTCCTACTTATAACAATGGCAGCCGTACTGTCGGTGGACTCGGCGACATGATGGATTCGGTCACCCTAGATTTGGTCGTGCATCAGTTGCCGCGCAGCCGGACAAAGTTCTGGCTTTGCCCTTGGCCAATTGGACGAGCAAAGCGGAAGGTGACCGTTGCGGTGCCATCGCCGTTGTCGGCTTTCGACACGGATTCGATCATCGCGGGGTTCGGGGACCAGGCGATGAGATCACTGGAAACCTCGACTGTCAGCGACGCAGCGACGCCGAGGTTTTTGCGGAACGTAAGGAACAGATAGTCGTCGACCACTCCATCGATGTCGATGCTCCGAACAGTGATGCCGAATGCAGGGGCGTCGGAGGCTAGATCCGGTCTAGATCCGAAGAGAAACTCCCAATAGTTGCTGACCCCGTCTCTGTCGTCGTCGTCGTTTGACTCTCCTCTTACTCCTTTCGAAACTGCCCAGGCAGCGTAGGTGATACCTGCCGGATCGACTGTGCCGGGCGACCCGCCGAGATGACGGCTCGCCGTCCAATTGGCTGGTTCGCCGTGCGGAGGTCCGTCAGCTGGGTTGGCAAGAATCAGGCTCGACCCGTTGCCGTCGGCCTCTGTCGGCCACGGAAGCTGGTCGTCATAAGTGAAGTCGTAGACCGGACTGAGACCGTTTCCGGTGATGAGCAACTGCTCCCCGTCATTGTTGAACCGACCGGTATACTCGAACGACTGGATGCCCTCGATGGGGCCATATCTGGCTTCGAAAGCTGCGCGGTTTCGGATGAGAAGTAGGTGTTTGCCGGCCTTCAGGACAGTATTGTCAGGGAACGCGAAAGTAATCCCAGCCTCAAAACGGATACCGCTCAGGTCGAGAGTGGCCTTGCCGATGTTTAGAAATTCGATGAACTCGAAATCGTCGCGGTCGCTACTTTCGGCCAGTTCAAATGGTGTGGTTGGATTCGCGGGGTGGTAATGCAGTTCTGAGACGACCAGGTTGGAGGCGTCAACCGTGGCTCCCTTAATGGTAAAGAATGCCTCGGTCAAAGCGCTCCATTCTTTGTTTCCAGTGTTGTATGATCGGGTCCGTAGGATTGCCGGCTCTGTGAAAAAGAGCGGTTCTGAAACATTGTCACCACCACCTCGGCTGGTCTCTCCGCGGAGCATCATGTCAAAGCGAATGTCGGAACTGCTGCCGCTGGCTTGGTGAATCTCTACCGCAATGGTGTTGGTGCCGGCTGTCAGTGCGTCGGTCATAAGGGCGCTTCCGCTCCCACCATTATAAATAATGGCGACCTCCTCCGGGGTAATGGCCCGGGAAAAAATTCCGAAATCATCAACAATAGCAGCGGCGTAGGCGTCGATACCACTGGAACCGATGGCAAGATATGTCCAGTCGTCAAACAGCGTGCCGTTGTTTTCTCCTTCATGCCAGAGTTCACCATCAACCCAGATCTCCTTGTGACCCTCATCCTTGATGAACACAAAGTGATGCCATTCAAGGAAGTCAATGTCCGCTGCCCCCTTGTTGATGCGTTGAGTGCCACCACAGCAACCGGATGTATCAAAGTAAATATTGTTGCCCCATGGAATGTGGGCCTGGAAATTGCGCGCATTGCTGCCCGCGGCTTCCGCCCTGAACCAAAAGGTGGAGGAGTTCCTAACCACGTTGAGTTTCTGCCAGAGAGAAACGCTCATCGCGTTGTTATCCGATGCCGGCGCCAGCCATCCGGTGGCTTCAGCATCAACCTTAATCCAATTGGTTCCTTCACCCAAATTAACGGCACTGCCAATGACACCTTCGGCATCTACCACGGTCCCATATACCTCGCCCGGGATTCCTGCAACCTTGTCTACAATATCAGCAGCACTATCCAACGGCCAGTAGGCTATCAATCCAGGCACAAGCTCGAAGCTTGGCAAGGTGAAATCTTTCCAGTTGGCTTCATCACCGATGGAGCCATTGGCAAAGCTGCTAAACGTCGCGACGTCGGAGAGGTTTTGGCGAAGTATTTCTAAGCCGTTGATATAGACGGCGATTCCGTCATCATATTTGATCTGCAACAGAAATTTCAAGAATTCTGAAGGATTCGGGATGTTGACGGTAGTGCGAAAATAGGTCGTCAGGTGTTTCGCGGAGGGATCCGGGCCAAAGCCAACAATTTGCCCTGCCCCTTCCCCGTTGCCGCCGTATCCAAGTTCAGACGGGCCAGATTTCCAGCCCAAATCATCAAAGCCTGACGACCGCCAGTCGGTGCCTTGATCGGAGCCATCGTCAAGGTATTTCCAGGTGTGCCCGGTGGAGAGGAAGGTAACCGGATCGGGGCCGCTGACATCAAAGGAAGCGGTCAGGGCATCCGGGTTCGGCGTACCGCCGGGCAGGCGGGGGTCTCTGCCGTCAAGTGTGTAATAGATGGTGTTGGCATCGGTGGCCATCGTCACCGGAGTGTCTTGGGACACCGAACCGCCATGCTGGCTGTAGACCGGCGCAATGATGTTGGGATACATGCCCGCAGACTTGAAACGACCGATCATGGTCTTTGTCAGGCCGGGGAAATGATTGTTAAGTAGGTTGTTTTGGTACGACTCCCACGACGTTGGTTCGCGGAACAGATTACCCCAACGCGCAGCTTCAGAGATGAATCCGAGTCGAGCTTCATCGACTCGCCTTTCCAAACGCTGAATGTTTTTCGAGGGGGTCAACGCCCCGTTGTTGAAGAAGTGTTTGTGAATCCGGTCAGCGAGCATGATGGAGTATTCGTCAGAATCCACACCGGAGCGCATTCTGGACATGACACTATAGGGTCCAGCGTGGTTGGCCGAGTGCCCAGGGCTACGCAGGAAGCCATCGGCATCCTTGATCATGAACTTGAACGGAATTCCACGGGGCTCCGAGCCGAATGCCCGGAACTCACTTTCCGAATTGCCACTGACCCACAACAGCATGAAGTCGACAATGTTGGCGATATCGATGTGATCAGCCGCGTTGGTGAAAGGATTTTGCCTGGACAGAAGGCGCTTGGTTTCACTCCAGAACTGTCCGCTGCCATCGTACACATTCTCGTCGTTCCGGAAATTATCGTTGGCGTTGACCGCCTCGTAGTCATCTTCCGGTCCGCCGAAGTAGCTCGAGGCCATATCTGCGCTCCAGCGCTCGCGCAGGTGATACTGCCCCCAGTAGTTGCCATTTAGGTAGAGGTGCACGAAGCGGCCGTGGGGGGCGATGTTGCCCATGTCCAACATCGAGTCGTCGGTAAAGCGATTCGACATGTAGGCACCGCGGCTCGACATGTCGTGCGAACCGCTGCGCAGGTTGATCACGTCAAAATCTTCGGCCGGGGGGTAGTGGCTGTATTCAAAGCCGTCGAAGATGGGGTATCTCAGTTTGGCCACCCCAAACTTAGGGCGGAAGGCAATACGAAAGCTCTTCTTTCGAAAGTTCGTATAGCGCCCGCCGTAGTTGCTTAGTCCCCCGTTTTCTTGGAAACCAGGAGTCCCGTCGGGGAAGATCATCTCGATCGAGGTCTGGTATTCCTCTCTGATGTTACTCCCTCCCTCGTTCAAGAATGCGGCGTTAGGGGTGACCAACGAGATAGTTGGCACCGCTTTTAACGAATCGACCATCTGCGGGCTGTAGACTCTCGATCGGGTGATGGTGGTGCGCATTTTCGGCTGGGTCATTACGTCCGCTGGGAACAGGTAGGTGTGGGTGTCAATGTTGGTCGGCATGAACCCCGGCCGGTAAGCCATGGCGCGGACGATGGTTGTGCTATTAATCTTAATAGGGCCGGAGTGAATTTTCCCTCGGGTCCTGCTGGGTGCTGTGCCGTCCAAGGTATATCGGATCTCGGCATCCGCGGTGTCCGTGATGATCTTCATATCAAAAGGGATCTTGAAAAAACCGCGATCGACGCTGAATTTTGTGTCACTGACAAAGCCGTCGAAAGTGTCGCCGTTGAAAGTCCCTGGCGAGGGGGTTCCTAAATAACCGGGACCTCCGATTGTAGGGTCAGTGTTTCGAACCGCATGCAATTCTGGGGAAATGAGCATGTCCGAACTCGTCATGCTGGTGTTCAAGCCTTGGATCGCCAGAACATTGGCACCTGTGTTTAACAGATGAGCGTGTGCGCTGATGTTAAAGGCTTTGAAAGTGGTGGCATCACCATCGGCATGGCTGCCGGTGGCTTTGGAATTCCAGGTTGTCGATGCCGGGGAGTTTGAAAAGGCTACACGAACGCCATTGAGGAAAGCGGCAAAGCCGTCGTCATATTTCATCTTCAAAGTGAGCTTCGAGATCGCAAAGGCGTCGGCCACATCGAAAAGGACACGGAGGTAAAGGCTTGTGTTGACGTTGTTCAGTCTGTTGCCGAGGTTGCCGCCCGCACCGAACTCCAGGATGTATGTGCTGTTTTCGTCATAGCCGACGCCTGTTGCAACTTTCCCCCAAGCTGCATCATCAAACCCGATCCTGGTCCAAGTTTTGCCGAGAGATCCGTCCGCCGGTACAAGCGCATTTGCGGCGCTTCCACTTGGGATAAGGACTGTCGCCTTCGTATTGCCTGTTTGCATGAGGCCATAGGAAACGCCCTCAAACTGGGCTGGCAACGGGCTTGTGGCAGACCCGAACTCGGCGATGACAGTGGCGCCGTCGGGGTCAACGAGCGCGAGATAGTCACCGGCCTTGGCGATATTGAAATTTGTATGCAACTCAGAACCGGCAACATTGCGGTTTTTACCCGAGGCAAAAATCAGTTGGAACCCTCCTGCGGGGATTTGAACGGCAGGGATTTCCCACTTTGCCATGGCACCTTCCTCGTCGGTAAGGTAATAGCCATTCAGCTCAACGGCTTCCGACCCTGAATTGAAAATTTCAATCCAGTCGGAGGCGTCGCCATCGCTATCAAGATCTGAGCCACCATTATCAGCCATAAATTCCGTGATGTGGAGGGCGCCGTGCGCGGTTGAGAAAGTGCACAGACTCAGGACGAGCAGCGCGCCAGTTCTTGCGATGAAGCTTGCGGTGAGCAATGAGTCCATTTGCGATACCTTGTTATGCTCAACCAACGAATTCCCATAAATGGAATTCCCCAGACTTCGTCGGGAGGATATGGCCCACGGGAATTAGCCGCAATCGGCTTCACAGTAAAGCCCGGGAGCAGGACGGGTTGCCCCTCCGGGGGACTCGCCCGTATATCGGCTTCAGACAGGCAAAGCCCAACCTCGCATTGGAGCATGGATGAGAATCGTACCTCCGGCTCGATCAATGGAGATGGAGATCAGGGTGACGTCAGCCTGGATTGTTTCATCGCCCGGAACGCCCACATCAATCCTAAGTCGTGAATGATGACTCACAGTTCGAGCGGTTTGGTGGCCAGGGAGGAAAAGATGATCCAAGCCTACACACATGGTTGTGGCCTGAATCCGCAAACAGCCAGCATCGTCCCTGGCAAGCCGTTGGAGGACCTATCAAAGGAAGACCGTAGCTGCCAAGGTAGTAAATTTCGGACTGCTGTACGGCCAGGCAGCAAAGGGGCTGGTGCTGTTTCACCGGATCGAGTTTGCCCAATACTGCGGCCTCAATGAGAGACACATCGGGCTGTGGTGGTGGCGGGACTTCACCGCAACCTAACAGTGAAAAAATGCACGCCGGACTGGATCAACCGCGAACTAGCTCATCTGAGTATTGTCCTGTTTATTGTTGCTGAACGTCAAAGTGGTCAACCCCTCGATACCGGCTTTTTCATCGGTGTGATTCAGCTTGATCTTGAGAGAGGGCCGGGAAGTGCTTTGCGAGCCGATGAAGCCCTTCTTGCGGATGCCCACATTGGGTAATGCCAGGCCATTAATTGGCACGCTGGCCTCGACGTACGTGTAAAGGGGATCTCCCTCCTCGAACTGTCGCTACGGCTGCAGGGCCTCGAATAAATTGCTCGACCGATGAAATTATAGCATCAGTAACCTGTTGGGAAGTTGTGAATAAGCCCCAATGGACACTTTTTCTTGAATCAATGTAGCCTTGCTTCCGTTTGGTTAAAGTTGTCAACTGCCTTTTTATGAGTTGGTTTTCATTGTGATTGGTAAGGTGTCTTTCAACTAAAAATAATTTGTTTATGAAATCTTTAAGTTATTCAGCCTTAGGTTTGTCCGTAGGCTTGTCGTTCTTGCTGAACTGCCTGCCTTTAGGTGCTATCACTCAATCTAACAGTCCGGTTCCCAAGCCAAGCAAGGAAGGAGGGGATACAAAGCTGGATCCCCTGACGGATGAATCTGAAAAGGAGAAGAGAAGCATCCGATTTCAGTTTGAGGGAGTACCTTATAAGGATGCACTGCAACGCTTTTCACAAATGGCGGAAAAGCCGCTCATCATCACAGAGGCGCCGCTGGAGGGCACGCTGACGTTTTTCGACTCAGAACCCTATACCTATGAAGAGGCAATGGATGTCTTCAATGTAATACTGTCGATGAAGGGCGTGGCATTAGTTGAAGCCGGTCGCTACCTGCAATTAACGAAACTGGAGAATATTAGGAAAATGCCACTAAAGGTTGTGCGTGGCACCGATGCCTCCGGCGATTTTCGGCCCGGTCAAATTGTTACCGTCGTTTTGAAGTTAAAATACCTTGATGCCGCCGAGGTCTCGGTTGCAGCGGCTTCATTATTGTCGAATGCCGGTTCCGTGGCTCCCTTATCGCGAGGGCAGGGACTGATCATCACCGACCGTCTGGAAAGTATTCATCGAATCCAGCAATTACTCGAAGAGATTGACATGGCCTCCGCTGCAGAACGAGAGATGAAGTCATTCGCTCTCAAGCACGCATCGGGTGCAGTTGTTTCAGAGTTGATTAATAAGACTTTTGGCAAGAGTTCAGTTACAAAGCAGATCAAATGGAACGACAAATCAAAAAAGTTCGATACATTCGATCCGGATCCGACTACTTACGTAACTGCGGTTTATGACGATGCTTCGCGCACGATTGTGCTGTTCGGCCCGACAGAACAGGTTTCTTTAGCCGAATCCTTGATCAGTCAATTCGAAATGGGTGAAGGCAAAGCCGGAGAGGTAAAAATCTTTCACCCTGCCAAAATGACAGCCGAGGAATTGGCCGTCATGATTCGTGAGGGAATCGATGGGGTCGCCCAAACGGGTGAATCTCCGGAATCGGCAAAGCTCAAGGCGCGTATCATTGTTGATTTGAAGTTGAATCGGGTCATTGCTTCCGCACCGGTGGCTGGGCAGCTTGAAATAATTGAGAACTTTGTTTTGCAGGTCGATGGAACCGGAGCCAAAGGGGGCCTCCCAAATCTAATTACAACAGTGAAGATCACCAGGGTATTTAGGATCAAGGCCCTTGACCTGGATGCTGTAGAACAAGCCGTCTCGAATGCCACGACAGATCAATTACCGGCTGGTGAAACCAGACCACGCCTGGCCATTTCCGTCGACACCTCAACCCGCAGCCTGATTGTGACTGGTTCACCAGGCGATGTGCAAACTGCTGAGGATATCGTCAGGCAGCTTGAGCAGGGGCTTGAGCCAATTATTGCCCGCCAAACCCGCATTTTTGAAATGCTTGATGGTGAAGAGCTTGACCGTGTCACTCCCCTAGTAGAGCAACTCTACAAGGAACACGTTAACGAGGCCGGAACCGGTCCCGCTGATGCGATCATTCTGCGGGACAAAACCACCCATAGACTAATTGTCCGGGCCAAGCCGGATCATATCGGACAGATCGCGAAGTTGATCTCCGAGCTTCGTCTGGCCAAGCCCCTGGCCAAGCCGCGCACCACAGCGATGGTGCCATTGGCCAATCGCAAGGTGGACCAGATTTATCGCAACATCGAGTCGCTGGTGAACGACCGGATGGGGGAAACACCGTTTCGTAACCAGCCCAAACCGCGGCTGATTGAGGACAGGGCGAACAACCGGGTGATTGCTACTGCCAACGTCGAGCAGCACAAGATGATTGCGCAGGTGGTGCAGTCGCTTGACGTGCTTCCGGACTCGCCGGAGCGCACGATGCGGTTTGTGGACCTTGAGGGCGCCGACGTACGCAAGGTGACCCCGTTAATCACCCGGCTGTTTGAGAACGATAAGCCAAGCGCTGGGCCGACACCTCAGATTATCGAAGACACGGGCGGCAAGCGGTTGATCGTCCTGTCCTCCGAGGAGCAGCACGGTCGCATGACTGCATTCCTTGAGAAATACCAATCCGCTGGGCCGATGGCTGTGGCGAGGGAGATTCGCTCGATCAGCCTGCCGCGCCGAGAGCAGGGCAAGTTCAACCAGGTTGTCCAGGCGATCCAGAAGTTGATTGATCAGCGGATGCAGAACCCGGAATTTGCCCGTTTGCCCAGGCCGATGACCCTGCCGGACGAACCGGGGAGCCGCCTTGTCATGACCGCGACCAAGGAGCAGTTCGAGGTCATTGAACAGATCGTGGCCACCGTCACCGCAACCCCCGAACCTATCGAACGAGAGGTGCGATTGTTGCGGCTTAAGGATCGCAATGCCAAGGAACTGATCGAGTTGGCAAAACACCTGTTCGACAACGAGGTTTCTCCTGACGGCACAAAGCCGCAAATCATTGCCGACAGCGTGGGCAGCCGCCTGGTGGTCATTGCCACCGAGGAAGAGTTCAAGCGGGTCGAGCAGTTTGTCCTGGACTACAACAGCGGACGACAGGACCTGGGGCCGCATCAATTTAAATTTGTGGATGTGCCAGTTGGCCAAGCGGATGAAGTCGTCAAGGCAGTGAGTAAACTTTACCAGGACCAGCTACGCGACAATCCCGATCGTCAGGCCAATGCTGCAACAATTCTTGCGGACAGCGAGAATGACCGGGTTATAATCAGCGGTCCGCAGAAGGAGGTAGGTCGCGCTGAAGGGCTGGTCAGAATGCTTGAGCCATCCAAGGGTTCAGGCGGAGGGCAGAAGGTGACGGAGGTCGTTCGGCTCAAGGCTGCCAATGCCCAGACGGTTTCCGGGTTGATCGAGAAGAGTTTCAACGCCGGTGGTAATCGCAAAAAGATCAATCTGCTGGTGGATGAGCCTAGCAACAGCCTCGTTCTCAGCGGCGCGGAAAAGTCAGTGGCGGCGGCAAGATCTGTGATTCGAGAGCTGGACTCGGGTAACCGGGAAAAACCGATGGAGCTTCGGATTCTCGAGTTGCGCGCTGCTGAAGTCACCAAGATCGCCCCGATGGTCAACGAGTTGTTCACCGCCCTGATGAAGGATCGTCACGGAGAGAATTACCTGCCCAAGTCAAAAATCATCTCCGACGAGGCAGCCAACCGCCTGATTATCACAGGTCAACTGGATGAGATCGAAGAGATAGACAAGCTCGTAAAGCAACTCGACTCGACCACACGCCAGTCGGCCGGCAACCGCATCTTTAAAATCCAGTCGGGAGACGCGAAAAAGATTCTCGATGTCATAAACAAGATCTTTGTGACGATCGATTCCCGGGGCAAAACCCAACCGCGCCTAAATGTTGCGGCCGACGAAATCAGCAACCTGCTGATTGTAGCCGGAACTCCCGAGGATATTTTGGCAGTTGGCATGATAGTCGAGCAACTGGATGTGGGAAACCCACTTGTCCCCAAGGACCTAAAGGTGATCGAGTTGCCGCACGCCGAAGGGGAGAAACTTGCACAATTAGCCGGTCGTGTTTGGGTGTCTCAGATGCGCAGTGTCGAGGGTAATGGTGACGTGACTTTTATTCATGAACCAAGTGGGAAGCGATTGATCATTGTGTCGCCAACCGAATTGATGACACGCGCTGAGCAGATCGTGAACGGTTTGCTGGTTTCACCGGAATCATCCAGTAGGGAAGTGGTAGTGATCGAGTTGGAGCACGGCAATGCATCGGAACTGGTGCCCGTCCTGAGTAGTGCCTACGAGGCCAAGGTCGCCGGGTTGCCCGGCATCCCGGCATCCATCCTGAGTGGTGCGAGCAGCAAGCAGGTCGTGGTCATGGGCACGCCGGAGCAAATTATCGAGATAAGGGGAATGGCGTCTGAGTTGGATGCTCCAGTAGAGACAATCCAGAAGGTTACGGAATCCTTCCGCTTGTCCAGCGCCGATGAGGTGGATGTTGTCAGCACCATGGTGAAACAAATTTATGAGAGCCGGCACGAAGGGTTGGCCAGTGACCCTGCGGATGCCGCCTTCCTGTCGGATGCAACCAATCGTCGCCTGATCGTTGTGGCCAAGCCGGACCATATTGAGGAAATCAAACAATTGGTGAAACAGGTCCAAGTGGTGGGCACAGATCGTACGGTGCGTCAGAGCAAATCGCTGGCGTTGACGCACATCAAGGGAGCCGAGGCGATGACAGTGCTGAGCCAGGTGTTCAGCGTTGAGATGGCGGCGACGGAGCCTGCTCGCAAGCTGATCCTGACGCCCTCGACAGACGAGGGTTCGTTGTTCATGGATGCGCCGGAGGACTTGGCCAAGCGGGTGGAGACACTGTTGGTGGTTTTGGATCAGCCTGGGGAGAAGGAGGCGCGTTCGGTAAAGTTAATCAAGCTAGGTAATGCTGCCGAGGTAGCGCGGTTGCAACCGTTGATCGAGCAACTGTACACCGACCGATATCAGGGAAACGAGCAGGAGCCGGCCGATGCGAAGATTGTGGCGGACCCGATTTCGGGCAACCTGATAGTTTCGGGGCGGAAAACGCACCTGGAATTGATCGGTTCACTGATCAAGGAATTGAAGGAGACGGTAGCGACGGTGCGTCAGAGCAAATCGCTGGCGTTGACGCACATCAAGGGAGCCGAGGCGATGACAGTGCTGAGCCAGGTGTTCAGCGTTGAGATGGCGACGACGGAGCCTGCCCGCAAGCTGATCCTGACGCCCTCGCCAGACGGGGGTTCGTTGTTCATGGATGCGCCGGAGGACTTGGCCAAGCGGGTGGAGACACTGCTGGTGGTTTTGGATCAGCCTGGGGAGAAAGAGGAGCGTTCGGTGAAGTTAATCAAGGTTGGCGATGCCACCGAGGTGGCGCGGTTGCAACCGTTGGTCGAGCAACTGTACACCGACCGATATCAGGGAAACGAGCAGGAGCCGGCCGATGCA